>Ga0208794_1000026_pt1 | contig 298799 bp, 285 predicted proteins | sample 32_taG_FD_184106 | JGI IMG/M metagenome (GOLD analysis project Ga0208794, IMG submission 184106) | Marine viral communities from the Gulf of Mexico - 32_GoM_OMZ_CsCl metaG (SPAdes) (version 2) | ecosystem: Environmental > Aquatic > Marine > Oceanic | place: Atlantic Ocean: Gulf of Mexico... | reverse complement strand
GGATAGCTCGATGGCGGTCATCGAGTTCACCCCCGATGGCTACATTCTGGACGCCAACCGCAACTTCGAGCAGGCCATGGGCTATTCGCTACATGACATCCGTGGCGAGCATCATCGTATGTTCTGTACGAAGGAGTTCTACCAGCAGCGCCCAGACTTCTGGAAGCAGCTCGCCAAGGGTGAGTTCAAGCAAGGCAAGTTCATGCGCTTGAATGCAAAGGGCCGCGTGGTATGGCTGGAAGCCACGTACAACCCCATCGTGGACGATGATGGCAAGGTGGTGAAGGTGGTGAAATTCGCCACGGACATTACTCGCGCCATGGAAGCATCCGAAGCCGCTCGCGCCACCGTGGGCAGCGCTCGTACCTCTTCCAATCAGACCGAGCGCATTGCACAAGAGGGGCTTGAGCATCTGCGTAAAGTCATCACTCACTTTCAGCATGCCAGCAGCACGCTGGGAGACGCGCAGCGCTTGATTAGCGATCTCAATACACAGGCAGAGCAGATCAATAAAACGGCCAACACGATTGCTCAAATTGCCAGCCAAACCAACTTGCTCTCTCTCAATGCGGCGGTGGAAGCCGCACGGGCGGGCGAGCAGGGGCGCGGCTTTGCAGTCGTAGCTAACGAGGTGCGTCAGCTCGCCCGAGGCTCTAGCGATGCCGTCAACGAGATCACCCGAGTGCTCAAGGAGAATAGCGCCTTGGTGTTGCGCACCACTGAGGCGATGCAGCAGGTAGTGGAACAGGGACAAACCAGCCAGACCAGCGTGCAGGAGATCGAGTCGATCGTGAACGAAATTCTTCAAGGGGCACAGAGCGTTTCTCACTCCATTGAACGTCTGACGCTCGAACCTTCCTAACGGTGACGCCCTAGGAACACGAAAGCCCCGCCAGCTTGTGCTGACGGGGCTTTTTTAACGCGTACTATCTTTAACGCGTACTATCGGCGTGCTTAACGCAGCTTGGTCTTGCGCAAATAAGGCAGTACGGCATCAAACTCACCGAATTTCTGCTTGGCGTCTTCGTCTGAGACGCTGGGCGGGATGATAACATCCTGGCCAACCGTCCAATCCGCCGGAGTGGCAATGCCATGCTTTGCCGTGGTTTGCAGCGCGTCCAACGCGCGCAAAATTTCCGCAAAGTTACGGCCAACGGTCATCGGGTAGGTCATGGAAAGCTTGAGCTGCTTGTCTGGACCGATGATGAAGACCGAACGCACCGTAGCGCTGTCGGCGGGGGTGCGGCCATCGGGCAGGTAAGCATCTTCCGGCAGCATATCGAACAGCTTGGAGACCTTGAGACTCTCATCCGCAATGATCGGGAAGCCGACGCTGCTGCCGCTCACGGTTTCGATGTCGCCAGCCCAGCGCTTGTGATCCTCTACACCATCGACGGACACACCGATGACCTTGGTGCCACGCTTCTCCCACTCGGCACTCAGCGTTGCGACGGCGCCGAACTCCGTGGTGCATACCGGCGTGAAATCTTTTGGGTGTGAGAACAGAATCGCCCAGCTGTCGCCGATCCAATCGTGAAAACGGATCGGACCGTGGCTCGTCTCTGCTTCGAAATCAGGCACGACTGCATTGATACGTAATGACATCGTTGCTCCTCGTTAACGTGAAGTGGTTCTCATACCTTATATGACTTTCAACGCCTTCACTATAGAACGTTTAGCGCTAAAGACAATGAGATGACGGCGGCGTTCACTCTGCCGGTTTCACGTCTTTCTCTTCGCGTTTAATCCGCTTGACCCAGCGCTGTTTCGCGTAGTGGCGCAGGTTCGCCACGCTGTCGGTTTCATCGACGATATCTTGACCCAAGATAGTCTCGATAATGTCCTCCAGCGTGATCAGCCCCACGAAGGTGCCGTGCTCATCGTAGACCACTCGCATATGAAGGTGATCTTTCAACATGGAGGTGAAGACCTGCTCCACATTATTGGAGACGTCGACGCTGCCAATGGGATGCATCAACTCACGCATCGTTTTGGTGTCGTCGGCGTGGTACATATCGGCCTTATGCACATACCCAAACGCCTGCTCGCCGTTGTCCATCACCGGGAAACGGGTGAACGGTGCTTTCCCGTACTGCTCGTCGAATTCGCTGACGGTCATGTTCGGTGGCACGGTTTCGCACACGGTGCGCGGCGTCATGGCCTTGTTCACCAGAATATCGTGCAGGTTGAGCATGTTGATGATGGTGCGTGATTCGTCAGCATCCAGCACCTCCTCTTCGAGACCCACTCGCGCGAGCACTTTGATTTCGTCACGCAGGTCCACATCGTGCTCAGATTTGCCTAGACGACGCGTAATTTGCTCCGACATCCAGATGAAGGGCAGCAGCCCAATGATCATCGGGTTCAAAAGCTTCGGCAACAGCGGAGCCAGGCCGCGCCAGTAGGTGGCGCCGATCGTTTTGGGGATGATCTCTGACAGGACCAGAATCAACATGGTCATGACGGCAGAGACGATCGCGATGGAAGACTCGCCGAATACGACCGCCGCTTGGGCACCAACGGCCGTTGCACCAACCGTGTGGGCAATGGTGTTGAGGGTCAAAATCGCGGCTAACGGCCGGTCGATATTGGTTTTCAGCTTGGTCAGCGCTGTATGCAGCTTTGGATTGTCTTCTTTTTGCTTGGCAATATAGCTCGGCGTAATCGACAGCAGCGCTGCCTCTAGAATAGAACACAGAAAGGAGAACGCGATTGAGAACGTAGCAATCGTGATGAGGAGGAACATGGAAGCTCTAGGTAGTGGGTGAAATAGCGTTATAGAGACTCGATCATGAGGTGTCAATCACTAGCCTAGGCAACTCACCGCTGCGCCGCCAGCCCACCTATGTAAAACTGGTCTCCTTACTCGGCATATGCCATCGAACGCGATTACGTCCCTCTTTCTTGGCGCGATACAGTGCCATATCGGCACGGCGTAGGTCTTCCTCCCAGTGCTCCGCGCTGCCTCTCGGCTTCACTTGGCAGGCACCAATGCTTACCGTGACATGTACTGCGCCTTCGCTGGTCAAGATGGGGGTCTCGGCGATCGCTCGGCGAAGTAGCTCCAACGTCGGGGCATCGTGGGTATCGTATAAACAGATACCAAACTCTTCGCCCCCAAGCCGCGCGACCAAGTCATCGGAGCGCAGCGAGTGACTTAAGCGGAACGCTACCTCTTGAAGCACTTCATCACCGACCTGATGCCCGTACTGGTCGTTAATCGATTTAAAATAGTCGATATCAATAACTGCAATAGAAAAAGTAAATTTAAGCTGAGAATAAAACGCCGATGTGCGCTCTATAAAAGCACGCCGATTGGGTAATTTCGTTAATACATCCGTTTCAGCAAGATAGCGCAACTGCTGTTCTGCATGGTGACGTGACTTTTCGACGTCCAAAGCATAAAACAGCGCACCCAATGTATCTAAAAGGGGCTGTAAAAACAGCGCATCCTCTTCAGTATAATCTTCTTCTTTATTGGCAAGCCCAATCATCCCAACGGTTTCATCGGCAATTTTGATCGGTAAACCCAAAAATCGCAGCAAGGGAGGGTGGCCTGTGGGTGTCCCGCGAGACGCATGATGCTGGCGAGGGCGATTGGCTAACACGACATGGCCACTGGTCACCACATGGCCAAACAGATTGTCTAGGTTGTTGAAAAATAGCTCGCCCCGTTGGTAGGCACGGTACTGCTCATTGGTCTCCTCGCTCCAGCTGATGTTCGAAAGCGCGTGGATGAACAGGGACTTCTCTCCGTCGCTTCGCACTTGCACCTGGCCGATCAGCCCAAACTGGCTCTCTGCGAGATGTAATAGCTCGTCGAAGATCAGCTCGCAGGAGTGGCGGATGTCTTTTTCGTGAAGAAAAACGCTCTGGGCGCGGTTCATGAAGTTGAGTAACTGCACCTGCTTTCGCTCACGCAGCTCGGCGCTCTTTTTGTCCGAAATATCCCGAGTCACGCAGGTTAAACGCAGTGGTCGCCCTGCGCTGTCGTTGGCGACCACTCGGCCGTAGGTGTTCACCCAGAGCCAATGGCCTTCGGCATGACGCATCCGATACTCGACGTTCAATACCTCGTCTTCCTGCGCCAAGTGCCGCCGAATGGCGTTATTGACCGACGTAAAGTCGTCGGAATGAATCAAACTTTTCCAGAAGCTAGAGCGGCTCTCTACCTCATCGCTCTCTAGACCCAGCATCTCACACCAACGCTGGTTGAACACGTTGTGGTCGTTGGATATCTCCCAGTCCCAAACGCCTACGTCTGCGGACTCGATCATCATGGCGAAATCGCCATCGCTGATTCCCGCCCGTTGTTTATCAATCAGATGGATATAGTCGCTTATGAAGTAACTTAGCGACTCCAAAAAGCGCAAATCTTTGTCGGAGAGCGTATTAGGACGGCTGTCGATCAAGCACACGGCCCCCACTTCACGCCCACCTGCGGTCAGCGGAACACCCGCATAGAATCGAATATGCGGAGCGGCTAGCACGAGCGGGTTATCACGAAAATCAGGATGCTGGCTGGCGTCCTCAATGACCAGCGGTGCCCGTAAGGCAACCACATGGCGACAAAACGCGTCCTCTAACGACGTGAAGTCCACGTCCAACCCCGACTTGGCGATGAACCACTGTTTCTGGCCAAGAACGGACACCAGCGCAATGGGGAACTCAAAAAAATCGGCGACCGACGCAATGAGCCTGTCCAATGCATCGGTATCGACGTCAGGGGATAATTTGTATTGACTAATGTGTTGCCAGCGTTTGTTGAGCATCACGTTATACCCTGGTGGCGCAGACTTCATTGCCCACATCATGAGCTTAGGTTTACTTTATCACGCGATGCAAGCAGCAGTGTCAATCCGTAAAAACCACTGCTTTTTCGGGGGCTATTAGTATCAATCACTTGAGTAAGAAAGTTTGCATTTTTTCACATTTTCCATGGACCGATGCTTTCATTAAAACGACTATAATGAATAAAGGCTCGGCTTGAAAAAACATCGCGCATGGCTAATAAAAATTAACTTTCCAAGAAAAACCATGCCATGTTTATCTTAGGTGCCTCCCCTTGCGCCTCCTCCTGTATGGAACACTGAAAATAGAGAAGGCAACAATGCATACTCCTTTTTTAAATGCATCTCTTTATCAAGCGCTACTTACTCACACTGCCTGTATCTTCTTTACACCGCAGGGAGTGATCAAACACGCCAGCCAGCCGTTTCTGGACATCATGGACTGTCGGTTACAGGATATTAAGGGGCAGCACCACCGCATTTTTTGCGATGCCGCCGAAGCGCAACGACCAGAGTATCAGCAGTTTTGGCAAAAGCTTGCCAGAGGTGAAAGTCATCACGGCCGCTTTCGCCGTTTCAAAGAGAATGGTGACGAGGTATGGCTGGAAGCTACCTATCTACCGATTTGCTCGCGCTCTGGCAAAGTTACGGAAATTTTTAAAGTTGCCAATGAGGTCACCAGCAGCCACCAGGAAGCGCGACATCAAGATGCCTTGCTTCACGCCCTGCACCGCTCTATGGCGGTGATTGAGTTCTCTCCCGAAGGCTACATACTGGACGTCAACCAGAACTTTGAAAACGTCATGGGGTATCGTCGCGATACGCTGATTGGACAGCACCATAAGATGTTCTGCCGACCCGACTTTTACCGTCAACAGCCGAATTTTTGGCAACGCTTGGCTAAGGGGGAATTCAATAAAGGGCGGTTCGAGCGAGTAGATGCCCATGGTAAAACGGTCTGGCTGGAAGCAACCTATAACCCGGTGACGGATGCTGATGGCAATGTCGTCGAAGTCGTCAAGTTCGCCAGCGACATCACGCCACTGGTCGAAAAAGCCAATGCCACATCAGGCACCATCAGTTCGGCCCAGAGCAGCACCTCGCAAATCGAACGCACCGCCAAGGATAGCCTGGACCACTTGGATGAAATGGTGAAAGGCTCCGAGCAAGCTGCCCAAACCCTGGCAAAGGCGCAAGAGCTAATCGATGCACTGCATAAGCAGTCGCAAAGCATCAACACGATCACGGAGTCGATTGCCAAGATCGCTAGCCAAACCAATCTTCTGTCGTTGAACGCTGCCGTAGAAGCCGCTCGCGCGGGAGAGCAAGGTCGCGGCTTTGCGGTGGTCGCCAACGAGGTCCGCCAACTGGCGAAAGGGGCTACTGAAGCCGTCGACCAAATTACCCGCGTACTCAAAGACAACAGCAGCTTGGTAGAACGAACCACACAAGCCATGCAGCAGGTCATTCAGCAAGGCAAAGCCAGTCAGTCCAGCGTCAGCGAAATCGACGCCATTGTGAACAAGATTCTGCAAGACGCCAGAAGCGTCGCCCACTCCATCGAGCAGTTGGCGGCGGATACGCATATTTAGAGCGACCGATTTTCATGCACAGGGAAGTGCACCCTCTAGCGCCATCCTTCTTTTACCAGCCTTCAAGCATGCTACTATCTAACCCCGCTTAACGTGGTTAAACCCCATGCCTGAAAGGATGCTTGCTGATGTTTGACGCGCCCGCTGCTGTTGCTACGCCTGAAGCCGTTGAGACCTTTATTGCCCGCTGGAAGGGCACTACCGGCACCGAAAAGGCCAACTACCAGCTGTTCCTTTCAGAGCTATGCGCACTGCTTGCGCTACCCACGCCCGACCCTGCCAGCAAAGACAACAGTGAAAACGCCTACACCTTCGAGCGCCGGGTAGATATTCAAAACCCCGATGGCAGCGAAAATCGCGGCTTTATCGATCTCTACAAACGTGGCGCGTTTGTGTTGGAAGCCAAACAAACGGGCAAAGGGCTGGCCACTAAAGGCTGGGACAAAGCCATGCAGGCGGCCTATAACCAAGCCGACCAGTACGTGCGCGCCCTGCCCGCCGACGAAGGTCGCCCGCCATTTATCGTAGTGACGGATGTTGGCCGCACCCTAGCACTTTATTCTGAATTTTCGCGTTCCGGTGGCACCTATGTGCCCTTTCCCGACCCGCGTAACTACCAAATCAAACTGGATGACTTACGCCAGCCCGAGGTGCAGCAGCGCCTAAAAGTCCTGTGGGAAGCGCCCGATACCCTAGACCCGAGCCAATACGCCGCCCGCGTTACCCGCGCAGTGAGCGATAAACTCGCCACCCTGGCCAAAGCGCTAGAAGCCGATGGTTACGAGGTTGACCGCGTGGCGCACTTTTTGAAGCGCTGCCTGTTCACCATGTTCAGTGAAGACGTTGAGCTGCTGCCCAAAAATAGTTTTACCGACTTCCTCACCCGCATGAAAGAGTCCCCCGAGCACTTCGCCGACGCCATTGGCTCGTTATGGGAAAGCATGAACAGCGGCGGTTTTAGCGGCGTACTCACGGCCAAGGTGATGCGCTTTAACGGCGGTCTTTTCAAAGGCATCGACCCCATCCCGCTCACCCCCGAGCAAATCCAACTGCTGATTGATGCCGCCAAAGCCGACTGGCGCTTTGTGGAACCGGCCATTTTCGGCACACTGCTGGAGCGCGCCCTAGACCCCCGCGAACGCCACAAACTAGGTGCCCACTACACGCCCCGCGCTTATGTCGAGCGGCTGGTCATGCCCACGCTGATTGAACCGCTACGCCTGGAGTGGGCCACCGCCCAGGTGGTCGCGGAAACCCACAACCAGAAAGGCAAAACCGATAAAGCGCTAGAGAGCCTGCGCGCCTTTCACCACAAGCTCTGCCAAGTACGCGTGCTGGACCCCGCCTGCGGCAGCGCCAACTTCCTGTATGTCGCGCTAGAACACATGAAGCGCCTGGAAGGCGAGGTGTTAAACCTGATTGCCGACCTCAGCGGCGGGCAAGACTCCTTAGAAGCCGAAGGCTTTACCGTCTCGCCCCAGCAGTTCCTCGGCATGGAAATTAACCCCCGCGCCGCCGCCATTGCCGAAATTGTGCTGTGGATTGGTTACCTGCAGTGGCACTACCGCATTAACGGCAAGCTCGACCTGCCCGAGCCGATACTCAAAGACTTCCACAATATCGAAAACCGCGATGCGCTGATAGAATTTGAACGCCGCGAACCGCTGCTGGATGACGCAGGCAAAGAAGTCACCATCTGGGATGGCATCAGCATGAAGAAAAGCCCCGCCACCGGCGAGCTGATCCCCGATGAAACCGCCCGCACCCCCGTGTACCGCTACCACAACCCCAAGCGCGCCGAGTGGCCGGAAGCGGATTACATTGTCGGCAACCCGCCGTTTATTGGCGCCTCTACCATGCGCCGCGCCCTGGGCGATGGCTATGTCGACGCCGTGCGCCAGGTATTTAAAGGCACGGTGCCTGATTCTGCTGATTTTGTGATGTACTGGTGGCATATCGCCGCCGAGGCGGTGCGCAGCGGCAACACCCAGCAGTTTGGCTTTATTACCACCAACAGCCTGCGCCAAACCTTCAACCGCCGCGTGCTGGAACCACACTTAAACGATGCCAAAAAGCCACTTTCGCTCACCTTTGCGATTCCCGATCACCCCTGGGTAGACGGCAACGACGGTGCCGCCGTGCGTATCGCCATGACCGTGGGCCGCGCAGGCGAGGTGCCTGGGCTGTTACAGCAAGTGACTAATGAAAACAGCGATGAAGGCCGCGAAGCCCGCAATGTGGCACTAAGCCGCCGTGAGGGTAAGGTATTTGCCGATTTGACAATTGGTGCCAATGTGGCAAGTACAACACCTCTTATTTCTAATAGCTCAATTAGTTTTCGTGGCGTCTCATTAATTGGCAATTTTGATTTGACAAAAATTGAAGCAAATGAAATAGAAAACACTATTAATTCAGACGGTCACAACATCATTCGACCATTCATTAATGGTAACGACATTACTAAAAAGCCAGGCAATCGCTATGTAATTGACCTTTATGGCTTAAATGAGCAGGAAGTTAAAAGGCGTTTCCCTTATATCTACCAGTGGATAATGGAGCGAGTAAAGCCTAGCAGAGATGCAAAATCTCATACGAAGGATGGTGCTGCGTATGCCAAAACATGGTGGCAATTCGGAAAGACTAGACCTGAGTTACGAAAAGCGATTAGCAGCCTCGACATGTTCATCGTAACTACCATGACCGCCAAACACAGGACATTCACTCAAGTTGAGCACCCGGTCCTTCCTGACCAAGGCCTAATAATCATCGCTCATAGTGGCAGGCAATTCTTAGGCATCTTATCAAGTCGAGTACATATATTTTGGACATTGTCACAGGGTGGAACTCTTGAAAGCCGTCCGCGCTACAATAATAGTCGCTGCTTCGAGACCTTCCCCTTTCCTGAGCTTACCGACGAGCAGGCGGCGAAGATCGGCCAACTGGCCGAACAGATCGACGCCCACCGCAAGCGTCAGCAGGCCGAGCACCCAACGCTGACGCTTACCGGTATGTATAACGTGATGGAGAAGCTCCGCGCAGGCGAAGAGCTCAACGCCAGAGAGCAAACCATTAACCAGCAAGGCTTGGTCAGCACCCTGCTTGCCGACCACGATGCCTTAGACCGCGCGGTATTTAACGCCTACGGCTGGGATGACTTGGCAAAAGCACTCGTGGGCTTACCCGGTGCCACCACGCCCCTGCCGGATAAACCCGCCGCCCAAGCAGAAGCCGAAGAAGAGCTGCTGATGCGCCTAGTGGCGCTCAACAAACAGCGCGCCGCTGAAGAAGCGCAAGGCAAGGTGCGCTGGCTACGCCCAGATTACCAAGCGCCGGAAGAAGCCGCCCCCACGCAAAAAGAGCTGCAAAACACCACGGCTGAGACCAGCGCCCCAGCCGCCGACAAAACAAAAGCCACCTGGCCCAAAGACCTCGCCACCCAGGTCACACTACTACGCGACATGCTCGCCGCCAGCCCCCACAGCGCGGAAAGCTTGGCCGCCCAGTTCAAACGCAAACCGCTAAAAGGCGTCAACGAGGTACTCTCCGCCCTCGCCGCCCTCGGCCAAGCCCAGCAAGATGACGAACACTGGCGGCTGGTGAGGTAATGATGGAAAAGCCCCGCATCGTAGAAGCCAAGGAGATTCTGCGCCAATCAACTCAAGGCCGTACTCAGCCATTTATTGTGCGTGATGTTATGGATGAGCAGTATGTGGTCAAAGGCATCAATGGCGTTGGCCAACCGTCATTGGTCGCCGAGCTTATTTGCGCTGAATTAGCACGGCGGTGTGAATTACCCGTCGCTGAGTACGCTTTGATGCGATTTCCAGCAGGCATGCTAGATTTTTCCATGGAGCCTCGCGCCTCCGATCTGAAAGGCGGGCTGGCATTCGCTTCTAAGATCGCTTCGCATAGCCAGGATCTGCTTTTTTCACAAATCTCAGAAGTCGATGAAGTGATTCAGCAGCGGCTTTTGCTATTCGATATGTGGGTTAACAATGAGGATCGTCGCCTGAGCGCCCAAGGAGGCAATGTTAATCTGCTATGGAGTTCAGTGAACGGTTTGGTAGTGATTGATCATAATCTAGCTTTCGACCCTATCGACGGTAACGGCGATTTTGAAAATCATGTATTTAGCCATCAGCGTGCATGTTTTGCGGACCTGGAAGTGCGCGCACGCCACGAGGAGGTGCTTGACGCGGCCCTGAACGATTGGGATATGATCATTGATTCTATTCCTCTGGAGTGGCTCTATCACGATATAGACGATGACACCTCAGAGATACACCCCTCACTGACAGAGCGCTTCAATCTATTAGCACGGTTACGCGATCCTTCTTTCTGGAGCCTGATATGAGCGCCATTATTTGTAATTATGCAGTGCTGCGCTTTCAGCCCTACCTGGATACGGGTGAGTTCGCGAACCTGGGAATCATCATGCTCTGCAATAACGGTGTGTTCCTTCAACGCGTTGAAACCGTTGCTCGAAAACGCATCACTCAATTTTTCGATAAGCTGCCAGCGAAGGTGTTTACTCAGGCACGCCAGCATTTCGTCACAGAGCTTAAGAGAACCGTTGATTTAGCCAACCAGCACCAGAGCCAACCTGAGGTGCAGCTGCGTATTTTTAAAGAGTTAATAGAGCCTCGTGAAGCCATGTTTCGCTTTAGCAGGCCAGGCACGCTCGCCGCCAAAGACCCACAAGCAGCGCTGGATGAGCTATTCAACCGCTATGTTCATCATGATTTTAAGCACGTAGCATCACCAGAAGAGCAGCTCACCAAAGATGTCACGCATTGGCTAAAATCGCTGAACCGTCGTTACACAGAGCAAACGCTGGGAAACGACATTGTCCGCGTAAAATTGCCGTTTGTCTGGCAGGAAGGCGCACACATACGGCAGGCCATTAAACCCATCAGCTTTGATTTGGATGACGCCAGCAAAATTATTGAGAAGGGTGATAAGTGGCTAGCGCATTTACGCCGCCTTAAAACTTCTGGCTATAATCCTGACGATATGGTGTTTATTAGTCAGGCACCGAAGGTACAAAAAGGCCCTAAATTGCAAGCATACCGAGAGATTTGCCAAGAAATAGAGGGCGAGCACTCAGCACGTGTGCTACCAGAGCAACTTGGACAACACAGCATTCTCAAGGCAGTTTCAGCACCTTTTTAGTCAACACAGCGTTAGGTGCCCTCAGTTTTTCAAGCTCACACTAAAACGCCCCCAGACGGGGGCGTTTTGCGTTCTGAATCGGCTCAAGGCTGCTTACGCAAACACTTCCGTCCACTCACTGCGCTTGTCTAGCAGACCTTTGGCAAGCTTCTGGGCGCCTTCCAGGCTGTGGCTGGCGGCCCAGCCGCACTGCATTTCGTTGCAGGCGGGCACTTCGGTGGCGGTGAGTACGTCGTTAAGGGTTTTCTCGATGATCGACAGCACGTCGTCGTAATCATCGTGGTTGATCAACGCGATGTAGAAGCCCGTCTGGCAGCCCATCGGGCTGATATCGACCACTTTATCGGTATGGTTGCGCGACATTTCCGCCATCAAGTGCTCTAGGGAGTGCAGCGCGGGCATCTCCATGTGCTCTTTGTTGGGCTGGCAGATCCGCAGGTCGTACTTATGGATACGATCGCCGTGTTGGCCCTCTTTGATGTCGGCCAAACGTACGTAGGGGGCTTTCACCTTGGTGTGATCCAGGTTAAAGCTTTCGACGTTCATCTTCTTTTCGGTCATGTTGGCTCCGTAGTCGCTCTCTTTCATTCGCCTATTCTACACGCTGAGCGTGAGTTACACCTTGGGAGCGTCGAAATTCCACGGCTCGTCGGTGTAAACGCACACGTTGGCGTCTTCGATATCGCCTTCTGGCGACTCGACATGCTTGGCGAAGAAGTCCTGAATTTCCTTACGCTGGCAGTGGGCTTCGAACTCTTCGCGACTGGCCCAAATCTCGTGGAACACGATCGGGTAGCTCGTGCCCTGGGCAAACGGGTTATCGATTTGGCGAGTCACCGTGTAGTGCAGACAGGCATCTTCGCGATGCGTATTGGGCTCCAGGGTCTGCAGCGCTTTGAAAACGGCTTCTTCTTTACCGGCTTTGGGTTTGAAGCTCGCGATGCAGTAGATTTTTTTCGACATGTCGTCTTCCAAGTTAAGAGTAAGGCTCGCTTCCATTATGGGGCCGGTAGCGCGAGATACCAACCTAGCGCATCATCCGGTCTGCCAAGGTTTCAAGCTCGGGTACCGTCATATCGGGTTCAATCCCCCATGGATCGAACGGTGCATCGGAGTGGCGGCGTATCCAAGCACTGCGCAGGCCCGCGTGGGTGGCCCCAATCACATCGAACGGATTACTGGATACTAACCATGTTGCTTCCGGTCGCGTCTCCAGCCGCGTACGGAGATAGGCATAAACGGCCGGGTCGGGCTTGAAGCGCTTGATGGCATCGACACTCACCACGGCGTCCATATGGCTCTTCACCTCAGCGCGCGTCAGTAGCTGATTGACGGCCTCTTCGGTGCCGTTCGAGAACGCCACGCAGCGAATACCGGCATCGCGTAATCGATCCAGCGCTGGCACCACATCGGGGAAAGCGGGCAGCTCAGCATAAACCGCCATCAAATGGTCACGATCGTTATCGGACAGGCCGGTTTGTAGCGCGCGGTCCGTAAAGACCAGCGCTTCTCGGGTGCACTCGGCAAAAGGCACATACGCACCCATCAGGCTGTGCCGGAAGCTGTACTCCAACTGCTTTTCTCGCCAGCGCTTGGCGAACTCACCTGCCTTGCTGGCATCGCTCAGGCGGCGCTCCAGCTCGATGGTGACCCCCAGGGTATCGATTAGCGTACCGTATACATCAAAAGCGAGTACCGGTTGCATAACGGGCTCCTTCTCAACGTTGATGGCTCCATGGAGTTAAGCGTAGCGGGCCGAGCGAAAACCTCCATTCATGTCGCGCGCCTCGCGTCTCCACTTGCCAATAAGAATGTAAACAATCATTATTATCATTCACTGGCAAAATGCGTTTTCCAATTCCTCATGTCTGCCCCACATCATCTTTTATTGATCGACGATGATCCCATCCTCGGCGAACAGCTGACCCATTTACTTAGCCAGCGGGAGTATCGTGTCACCCACTGTCTCGATGCCAACAGCGGCTTTCAACGCGCGCTAGAGGGCGACATTCACCTGCTGCTGTTGGACGTTCGGCTGCCCGGCATGAGCGGCTTAGAGCTGCTGTCAGCGCTGCGCAAAAACACCACGCTACCGGTGTTGATGCTGAGTGCCTGCGGTGCCGAAGAAGCGCGTATTCGTGGACTTCAGCACGGAGCGGATGACTACTTAGCCAAGCCGTTTCACCCACTGGAGCTGGTACTACGGATCGAAGCGTTGCTGCGCCGCACGGGGCTGCAGTCTGCCAACCTCACACACTGCTTGCAGGTGGATAGCCTCTCTTTCGACCCTGCCCGGGTGGAACTCAAGGTATCAGGAACGCCCGTCGAACTCACTCCGCTACAGTTCCGTTTACTGTGGCTGCTGGCGCACCATCGAGGCCAAACGCTGAGTAAAACGTACCTGTATCATCGTTTATTTCAGCGCGATTACAGCCCGTATGACCGCAGTTTGGACATGCATGTGAGCCGTATTCGTCGCAAGCTCAGCGGCGCCGGTTTCGATGCGCTGAGACTGCAAACGCAACACGGGAAAGGCTACTGCTTACAATGAAACGGCGTTTGCTCTGGAAGTTGTGCGGCATCGTAGCGACCGGCGGCCTTGCCTTGGTGATCTCGACGTCGCTACTCGAAAAATGGGCAGAACGGCAAATGAGCGTGATTGCCCCGCATCATCAGCGCACCTTGGCCGACTGGGGAGCCACGGCCGAAGCGCTTTACCGCGCGGGCCATGACGCCGCATTGGCCGCTTGGTTAGAGGCTTTGCAAGCGCAAGAGAACACCTGGGCAGCGGTGGTGACCTCCAGCGTGACACCGGTGGCGGGGGGCACGCTGTCCGCCCAGTTCGAGGAGGGGTATCGGTTGGGCCGGTTGATCGAATGGCCAATCCACCTCTATTTTCCCGATAACCCCATCATGGACATTACCTTCGCAGGTGGCCACCGCCACTTCTTGATCACCCTACCCCAGCGTATGCGCCCCGGTAGCCATCTCAAGAGCATGATTTGGCTCGTCAATGGACTAATTCCTCTGTTGACGCTACTCGCTATTGGCTGGCTGCTATATCGACATATCAGCGGACCACTGCGCTACCTGCAGGATGCCACGACGGCCATTGCCGAGGGTCAGCCCCATGCCAACCGAAACCTACCGCCCCGGCATGACGAGTTAGGCGAACTGATGCTCCGGTTCGATGGCATGGCGAGCAAAACCCAAGCGACCATTACCGCCCAGCGGCAGCTGTTGGCCGACCTTTCCCATGAAATTCGTGCGCCGCTGACCCGTCTTAGCTTGGCGATTGAGCAAATGAAAGCGGGCGCTACCTCACCGGCATCGCTTGCCCGCCTAGAGCAGGAGAGCCAGCAGATGCGTCAGTTGGTCAACGACGCGCTGACGCTGGCCTGGCTCACCCACGAGACACCGGCGGTGGGCAACGACACGTTTGATTTGGTCGATTTGCTGGATGCTCTGCTGGATGACGTGCGCTTTGAGTATCCCGATCACCGCTGGTGCGTGTCGCTGCCCGAGAGTGCTCTGCTAATGCACTCCAACCAGCGAGCGCTGGGCCAGGCGCTGGAAAACCTTTTGCGCAACGCCTGTCACTATTCATCTGCGCCGCACGAGGTCGCCAAACCACCGACGGTGACACTCACCTTAAGCGCCGGGCCACATAGCTATCAGTTAACGCTACGCGATAACGGCCCGGGGGTAGAGGCGTCGAAGCTTCCACACGTGTTTACGCCCTTCTACCGCACGGCGGAGGCGCGGCAATCGCGCCCAGAGGGTACCGGGCTGGGACTAGCGCTGGCACTGCGTCATATCCAGGCAGTGCAGGGGGGTATCAGTACGCGTAACCATCCCCAGGGCGGTTTGGAACACGTCATCACGCTGCCAAAGAACGCTGCCCAGCCGCACGTTGCATTCTCCTCCCGCCGCCAGTTGTAACAGTTGTAAAAACGGTAGCCAGCGACACTCTCTCAAACGAGAATAATAATCAAATAGAAAAACATTGGGAGCCTCCTCGTTATCATGCCGTCAACCGCTCGTTTTCTACGTCACCCCCTCGGCCTGACGATCGCTGCGCTGATGAGCAGCGCGGCCTTTGCTCAGTCGTCGCCAACGCTAAACACCGTCCACGTCGTGGCGGAAGCGCTTCACCACAGCGATAGCGTAGTAGACGCCGACACGCTGGAGCGTTACCAAGCCGACGACCTAGGCGATCTATTTGACCAAGACCCGCAAATCAGTGTGGGGGGTTCGCTCGGTATTGCACAGAAGCTTTACGTGCGTGGCGTCGAAGACCCGCTGCTAAACGTCACCATTGATGGCGCGGCGCAAAGCGGCAGCCTGTTTCACCATACGGGACGTATTGGCGTCGACCCAGCTCTGCTCAAGCGTGTCGAAGTCACCACGGGTGCTGGTCGAGCTACCGACGGCCCAGGTGCCCTAGGCGGTAGCGTCCGCTTCGTCACCAAAGACCCGGATGACCTGTTACGCAACGGCGAGCGATTAGGCGGGCTATTGTCAGCGGGTGCGGGTACCAACCCAGAGAGTTACCGTGTCAGTACCACGCTATTTGGACGCGTCAACGACCAGTGGAGCGCCATGGGCACGCTCGTCGAACGCGACCAGCAGCGTTATGAAGATGGCAACGGCAGCGAACAGGCCGGTACCGAGGCCAATCAACAGTTGGGGCAAGTGAAACTGCTAGGGGACTTTGGCGCCCAGCGTTTTACGCTCAGTCACGAGATTCGTCAGGACGAGGGCGAACGCGCCCAGCGCCCGCAGTGGGTCGTGAGCGGTTTCAACCGCCTCTACACACTGGACGCCGAGCGCCAAACCAGCACGCTCAACTATCGGCTGCGCCCGCAAGGCCAACAGCGGCTCGACCTGGAGGCCACGCTATACCACACCACCGCCGATGTGGAGCAAAACGTTGCCGACCGCTGGGGGCGCTACTTTGGTGAATCCGCTTCCACCGGGCTGACCATCGCCAACACCAGCCGGGTAGGTAGCCATCGACTCACTTACGGCCTTGATTATCGTGACGACGAGGTCACGGCGGGCTATGCCGATAACCCTACCCAGGAGCGTGAAAGTGGCGACATCGCTGGCGTCTTCGTGCAAAACGCCCTACAGCTCACCGATGACGTTCAATTGGGGCTAGGCGCCCGCTATGACCGCTACCGCCTAACCGATAACAGCGGCCTCTCCTACCGCGAGGATGACATTAGCCCCAATATCGACGCCCAGTGGATGGTAACTGACCAGATCACCCTCAGTGCCGCTCATGCTCGCGCGTTCCGGGGCCCCAAAGCGCACGACGCGTTCAAGTTAGAGGGAGCAACCAATGCGCCGGACTTACGCGGTGAACATGCTCGGAACAGCGAACTCGCAGCGCGCTTCGAGCAAGGCCCCTGGCAGTTCAGCGCGGAGCTGTACCGCTCTACTATCGACGACGTCATTGCCGACCCGCTGGGTCGCCCCACGCGTTACCAAAACGTGGGAGATCTAGAGTCCAACGGTTATGTGCTCAGTGCGAATTACCAGTGGGCGTCACTCTCCGCCGGGCTCAGTTTCCATCACAACGACATCGAACTGAATGGCCAGCCGCTCACCGTCTATGAGTACAACGGTATTGGTAACACGGTGGGCGATACGTGGACGGCGCAGGTGGATTACCACGTCAACCGCGCTTGGCAGGTAGGCTGGCGGGGCCAGTTCGTCGAGGGGATCGACGCGCTGGATACCTCGGTAGGCACCATCGGTAAACCGGGATATGGCGTGCACGATGCCTACGTTCGCTGGCTACCCACCCAAAGCGACGACCTCGCCGTCACGCTGACCGTCAATAACCTGCTGGATAAACAGTACCTGGACCATGCTAGCAACGCCGACTTCGAGCACATCCCCGGTTATGAGGGCATCGTGGGGCTGGCAGAGCCGGGTCGCGATATTCGTCTCGGCGTCAACTACCGCTTCTGATGATGCGCTAACACGACACTGCCCGCAGCAAGCGGGCAGTGTGTGTTTCGCCAATCGGGTGATCGCTGGCGTTAGATCGTGAAGGCCGCTTCTTGCTGGCCCGTTTTCAGGTCGCCGGAGCGTACTAGCTCATCGGTCACGCGGTCGATGGCGCGTTTGGCGCGGCCGATCATGTCGTCTACTTCGCCACGGTTGATGGTCAGCGGCGGAGCAAAGCCAAGAATGTCGCCTTGGGGCATGGCACGGGCAATCAGGTTCTCTTCCATGGCCGCCGCAGCAACACGCGGGCCGACTTTCAGTGCGGGATCGAAGTGCAGGCGCTGCTTGGCATCCGGGGAGAACTCCAGCGCGGCCATCAGGCCAACGCCGCGAACATCACCCAGCAGCGGGTGGCCTTCGAACGTCGCTTTCAGCTGCTGCTGGAAGTAAGCGCCGGTTTCCGCCGCGTTACCCACCAGATTTTCGCGCTCGATAATGTCCAGATTTGCTAGGCCTGCGGCACAGCCCAGGGCGTGGCCTGAGTAGGTCCAGCCGTGGCCGATGGGGCCGAATTCACCGGTGCCCTGCTCTAGTACCTTCCATACTTTATCGCCAACGATCACGCCAGACAGCGGCTGGTAGGCGCTGGTCAGGCCTTTGGCGATAGTGATCAGGTCAGGCTTCATGTTGTAGTGGTGGCTACCGAAGTCGGAGCCGGTACGGCCAAAACCACACACCACTTCGTCGGCAATTAGCAGCACGTCGTATTTGTCCAGTACCGGCTGAATCGCTTCCCAGTAGCCTTCCGGCGGCGGCACGATACCACCAGTGCCCAGTACCGGCTCACCGATAAAGGCGGCCACGGTATCCGGGCCCTCTTCCAGAATCATCGCTTCGAGCTTATCCGCGCAGTAGGCAGAGAATTCCCGCTCGGTCATGCCGTGCTGCTCGGCGGCGCGCAGGTAGTAGTGCGGCGCTTCGGTATGACGAATGGTGTCAATCGGCAGATCGAAGTGGTCGTGGAACGCTTTCAGGCCAGTGAGTGAGCCAGACGCGATGCCAGAGCCGTGGTAACCGCGCATACGCGAGATGACTTTTTTCTTCTGCGGGCGACCCAATACGTTGTTGTAGTAACGCACGATTTTGAGCTGGGTTTCGTTGGCGTCAGAGCCGGACATGCCGTAGTAGACCTTGGACATGTTGAGGCCTGCGATTTTCAGCACGCGCTCGGACAGCTCGATTTGCGGCTCGTTGGAGTGGCCTACGTAGGTGTGGTAGTAGGAGAGCTCCAGCGCCTGCTTATAAATCGCTTCTGCTACTTCGGTGCGGCCATAGCCGATGTTCACACAGTAAAGACCTGCAAAACCGTCGATGAACTCGCGGCCATCTTTATCAACAATATGAATGCCTTTACCGCCGGTGATGACACGGCCAGGCAAATCGCCATGGGCGAAGTCGCGCAGATGGGTAGAGGCGTGGAAGGTGACTTTGCGGTCGCGTTTGATCAGATCCTGATGCAAGCTCATAACGTTCTCTCTGTACGATAAACCTCCCCAAACAGTGGGGAGGTTATTTAAATAGTGAAGGCTTCCGGCTGGTTAGGCACACACGAACACGCTGTAACCCCCTCCCTGGGCGCTCGGCTTTTTCATCTGACCGCCATGGATGGCGGGAATGCCGGAACTGCATGGAGCTCTTTCCGGCCCTGAAAAAGACGGTTCGCTTAGTACCTAACCAGCCTCCCTTGATCCTTAAGTATCTGCTCTCTTTTTTAACTACCCGATACGGAACCCAGCGCCCCAAGGCAGTAGTACTTCGTTTCCAGGTACTCATCGATACCCGTCGCGCCACCTTCACGGCCAAGGCCGGACTGTTTGACGCCGCCGAAGGGCACGGGCGGGCCGGTCATCTTCACGGAATTGACGCTCACCATGCCGTACTCCAGTGCGCGCATCAGCTTCCAAATACGACGAATATCATGGGTGTAGATGTACGCGGCCAAGCCGTATTCGGTGTCGTTGGCCATCTCGATCACTTCGTCGTCGCTACTATAAGCGGTAATGCCGGCTACCGGAGCAAAGTTCTCTTCCCGCCATACTTTCATTTGCGGTGTCACACCGGTCAGCAGCACGGGCATAAAGAAGTTGTCGCCCGGCGCTTGGCTCTGGTCGCCCGCCACCATCGTAGCGCCTTGGGAGATCGCGTCGTCCACAATCGCGGCTGCTTTTTCGACCGCTTGGCGGTGAATGAGCGGGCCAAGATCGACTTCGCCATGCAGGCCATTGCCCACGGTAAGGGCGGCCATACGCTCGGTGAACTGGGCCACGAACTCATCGTGAATCGATTCGTGTACCAGAATCCGGTTAGCGGCAAGGCAGTCTTGCCCAGCGGTTTGGAACTTGGCCGCTACCGCCGCATAGGCGGCTTCTTTCGGATCCATATCCGGCCCGACGATGAACGGCGCGTTGCCGCCCAGCTCCAGCGAAAGACGCTTCACGGTGTTCGCGCTCTGCTCGATGAGCAGGCGGCCAACGCGGGTGGAACCAGTGAACGAGAGCGCACGAATACGCGGCTCGCTGCACAAAATCTTGGAGACTTCCGCAGGCTCACCCAGCACCACGTTGAAAATGCCTTCGGGAATGCCCGCTCGCTCAGCAAGCTCAGCCAGCGCCAGCGCCGAGAACGGCGTTTCGTTGGCGGGCTTCACAATCACCGGGCAACCTGCGGCCAGCGCGGCAGCGGCTTTGCGGGTGATCATCGCCAGCGGGAAGTTCCAGGGCGTAATCATCGCGGCAATGCCCACCGGCTCTTTAATCGTGCCGAGCGATGCGTTAGGAATGTGGCTCGGGATGGTCTCGCCGTAGGTGCGCTTGCCCTCTTCCGCGAACCAGCGCACAAAGCTTGCGCCATACTCCACTTCACCACGGGCATCGGGCAGCGGTTTGCCCTGCTCCAGGGTCATGATGGTCGCTAGGTCTTCACGGTTGGCTTGAATCAGGTCGTACCACGCCAGCAGACGTTCGCAACGCTCGTCGGCGCGCAGTGCCCGCCAGTGAACGAAGGCCGCTTCGGCTGCATCCACCGCCGCAGTGATTTGATTCGCCTCCAGCAACGGAATATGGCCAATGGCTTCGTTGGTTGCGGGGTCGTACACGGCCTCTTCGCGGCCGCCTTCACCATGGGTCCACTTGCCGTTCACGTAGGCGTACTGCCGGAACAAGCGCGGGTCTTCCAGGCGTTTCACAAGCGTGGTTGATAGTGTGATCATGGGAACCTCCCCAGGTTGCAGCCAGTACGGTGAAGCCAAGTGAGGGCGACAAACCGTGCACATCAAAAGGGTTATCACAGCGGCCCAATGGCCGCGCTGAATCGATGTGCCTAGCGTAAGGGAGAACCGCCACGAAGTGTTTTTGAAAGCGCCGGTGTTTTCCGGCACTTTTTTTGTGGCAAGACGTTTTATGATGGTTTTTTTTGGCCGCAAGGCAAAGCGGCTAAAGCGCAGCGCTGGGGTCGATGCCAATCGGCTGATGCTTGACGGTCTTCGTCACGATATACGTAAAGTAGCGCTCAATGCCCACCTCCGACACCAGCCATTTATCCATCAAGCGCTGGTAGCTATCGATGGTGCGGGCTTCGAACTTCACCAGATAATCGACGCCACCGCCGACGGCCACGCACTCGGTCACCTCGGGAGTTTGCATCACCAAGGCTTCAAAGCGGGCAAAGCTGTCGGCGTTATGCTGTTTGAGCTCGATCTGTACCCACACGGGGTTGCGCGGCACCAACACCTCCGCATTGATGCGCGCGGTGTAGCCCTCGATCACCCCGGCTTTTTCCAGGCGTTTTACCCGTTCCCAGCAGGGGCTGACCGAAAGGTTAATCGCCTCGGCCAGCTTCGACTTGGTGATGCGCCCGTCCCGAGAGAGGATATCGAGGATTTTGAGATCAAAACGGTCCAGTTTCATCATGCCGGGGGCTACGCCTCCAGGCGTTCGACAACATCGGCGATCACCGCCAGGGTGTCCCCCATATTGATCAGCGACGGCGCACGGCGCGCCATGAGAATGCCGTCACGCTCAGCTTGGTAGGCCACGGGAGCCGTGCCGCTGCGGGTCATGTCGTAGACGTAGGCGATGGTTTGGCCTTTCTTCACTTCATCCCCCAGCGCCACTAACAGCTCCAACACGCCGGAGTGTTGGCTCTGCACGTAGCAACTGGCATCCGGCATATCGAGGTACATCTGCCCGCCTTTGGGCATCTCCACGTCACCGGCTACCAAGCCGTAATGAATTAAGAAGTTACGCACGCCACGCTCGGCAATGGCAATGCTTTGCGGCGTAGAGGTGCCGCCGCCGCCCAACTCAGTGGCCACAAACACTTTGCCCTGGCGCTCGCAGGCGGTGTCGAATAGCTTTTCGGCATCCAGCTCGAACATCACCATGGCGTAAGGTGCGCCAAACGCTTTGGCACCTTCTAAGGCTGCCTGCTGCTGCTTTTTGTCGTCCAATACGTGAGACGCACCAAACGGCAGGATATCCAGCGTGCGGCCGCCGGAGTGCAGGTCGAGCACCACATCGCTCATGGGCACCAGCACGCGGGTGAAGTAGTCGGCAATTTGCGAGGTCACCGTGCCGTTAGGGTCGCCAGGGAAGCTACGGTTCAGGTTGCCTTTGTCCATGGGCGAGGTGCGTTTGCCCGCCATCACCGCGGGAGTATTCATGCAGGGCACGATGATCACGCGACCGGTCACGTCTTCCGCTTTCAGCGTTGAGGAGAGCTTCAACAGCGAAGTGATGCCCTCGTACTCATCGCCATGGTTGCCGCCGGTGAGCAGTGCCGTGGGGCCTTCGCCATTTTTTACTACCGTGACGGGGATCATCACCGCGCCCCAAGCCGATTCATCGGTGGAGATTGGCAGCTTTAAAAAGCCGTGCTGCACGCCGTCGGCGTCGAAATCAACGGTGGCGGAAATGGGGCTTGGCCGCAGTTGGTTCGGTTGATGCGTCATTGTGTGTCCCTTGTCTTGTGCGCGGCTATTTAACGAACAGCTGGCGGGGGAAGTTTGCCAGGGTTTCGCAGCCGTCTTCGGTAATGAGGATGCTTTCGGTGATTTCCAGGCCCCAGTCATCGACCCAGAGGCCAGGCATGAAATGAAACGTCATGCCGGGCTGCAGGATGGTTTCATCCGAGGGGCGCAGGCTCATGGTGCGCTCGCCCCAGTCGGGCGGATAGGAGATCCCGATGGGGTAACCACAGCGGGCACCGCCACGGTCAAAGCCGTATTTATCCATCGCAGCCCCCAGCGCCATGGCGATATCTGCCGTGCGGTTGCCGGGCTTGGCAACGGCTAAGCCGTTTTCGATCCCTTCCAATAGCGCCGATTCCGCACGAATGAAGTCGGTGGGAGGTGTGCCCAGAAAGACCGTGCGCGACATAGGGGCGTGGTAGCGTTTAAACACGCCAGCAATTTCGAAGAACGTGCCCTCTCCGGTACGAAACGGCGTGTCGTCCCAGGTTAAATGCGGGGCAGCTGCGTCTTTTCCGGTCGGCAGCATGGGCACGATGGCCGGGTAGTCACCACCGAATACTTTGCCGTTTTCGTCGATAAACCCTTCGATACCGACACGATAAATTTCTGATACCAGTTTGCTCTTGGGCAGGCCGGGTTCGATCACTTCAAGAATGCGCGAGTGCATCCCTTCGACGATTTTGGCCGCAATCCGCATATAAGCAATTTCTTGGGGCGACTTGATCGCCCGGCACCAGTTGACCAGCGCGTTAGCATCCATAAACCGCGCATGGGGCAGCTCTTTCAATAGGCTCTGATACGCTTTGGCGGAGAAGTAGTAGTTGTCCATCTCCATGCCCACCACGCCGGTATGCCAACCACGGTCAGGCATGATCGATTGCGCCAGATACTCCATCGGGTGCATATCGGGGTTCTGGACGTAGTAATCCGGGTAGTAGGTGATGTTGTCGGGATGAATCCAGCAAGTACGCAACGCGCCGTTGGCATCCATACGGCGACCAAACCATACCGGCTCGCCTTCCAGCCCCACCAATACGCACTGGTGAACGTAAAATGACCAGCCATCGTAGCCGGTCAGCCACGCCATGTTGGAAGGGTCGCTGACGATCAGTACATCGATGCCGCGAACGGCCATTTCAGTACGCACCTTCCACAGGCGGTTCGCATACTCTTCACGAGTGAAAGGCAGGGAAACCTCAGTCATCGGGCAACTCGCCATCAAAGATCACTAAGAACCAGCACAAGCCAAAGTGGCTTGCCGCGCTGGGCCACAGGATCGACCTGGCCACCGCCGCTGTTGGCCCGCCAATGTCGTCTTAAGCCGATACTAGCACCCACCCTTGGTTGCCGGTCAAAACCTTTATGACAAAAATTTCATATGCCGTTAACGCCCCCTTCATTCGAATGTTGACAGCGCCTTTACGAGGTCAGCGTCAGGCATAGCGCGGGTTGCGCACGCCTATCGCTCTCACCCATGATAGTGGGCAACGGCATTGGGCAGATGATCAGGAGATGGTATGAAAATCGTGGTGCATATCGACGACGCAGAACAGTGGCAACACGCCATTGCCGAAGCGCTGCCTCAGGCGACCGTTCTCACCAGCGACGCGCCTGCTAGCGAGCGCATCAACGCCGACTACCTGGCCGTATGGAAAGCGCCAGCGCACCTTTTGCAGGAACAAACCCAGCTAAAAGGCATTATCAATCTAGGCGCAGGCGTCGATCATCTGCTCAAGACCCCCGGGCTGCCCAAAGACGTGCCCATCGTGAAATTGCGCGACGCGGGTATGAGCGAGCTCATGGCCGATTACGTGCTCTATGGCGTGCTGCACTTCTACCGCAGCATGGATCGCTACGCCGCGCAGCAGCCCACTGCTCGGTGGCAGCCCCATGCCGTGCCCGATAAAGCGAGCTGGCCAGTGGGCGTATTGGGGCTAGGAGCCATCGGCAGCTATGTCGCCAGCGCTCTTCAACAGGCGGGCTTTCCCGTCTTGGGCTGGAGCCGCACGCCTAAAAAGATCAGCGGCGTGCGTTGCCTACACGGCGATGACGGGCTGAACGAGCTGTTGAGCCAAGTGCAAAGCGTGGTGACGATCCTGCCTGACACGGCAGCGACTCGGCACATTCTCGACGCCCAGCGGCTGGCCCAACTTCCCAAAGGGGCAAGTGTCATCAATCCTGGGCGCGGTAGCTTGATCGATGAGCAGGCGCTGCTGAACGCGTTGGGTTCGGACGAGCATTCAGGTCATCTGCGCGGCGCGCTGTTGGATGTCTTCCATGAAGAGCCCCTGCCCGCTGACCACCCGTTATGGCAACACCCCAAGGTCCTCGTCACACCCCATATGGCGGCGCCCACGCCACTGAACGACGCCATCGATCAGGTGATCTCGTACCTGCATGCTTTCGATGCAGGGGAGCCACTGGCCACCGTGAACCCGGCAATGGGCTACTGACGGCTCCCCCTGCGCTCGCTATACTCGCCCAAGGAACCAAGCGCTCGCTAAAGGCTCTTAGGACAACAGACTGGATGGAGGAAGGGCCTTTGCATCACACACTCGCTCGTGCCGCGCAACGCGGCTTGATTGGCGCTGCTTTGGGTGCCCTGCTGATGACAAGCACCGCTGCGCTTGCCGATGATGGCGCGTCATTGGTGTCTCCACAACCGTTCGAGGCGCAGTACCGGCTAGAGATTCGCGGCTGGCCCGGCGCGACCATCACGCATACGCTCACCAACGAGGGCTCGCACTGGTTGAGCGATATGAGCTTCTCCATTGCGGTGGCCCGCGGCCAGGAGCGCAGCCGCTTTTCGATTGACGACGACAGCACTCATTCACTGCTCTACAACAGCAGCTATTCGCTCTTCGGTGTGGGTGACAGCTATCAGCTCAACGAGGGCGATATTAGCTCCATCGACCGTCAGGCCGCGCTTTTCGACCTCTCCCGCCGGGCAGGCACCGAGGGCTGCACAGAAAGCAGCCCCTGTGACATCAGCTTCGTGGACCATCGCGGGCGGGACGAAAACTTTCAGTACTATGTGAATGCGCCCACCACAGCCCGCGTGCCTGCCGGTGAGTTCGAGGCCAAACAGGTCACGCTGATCGATGCCGAGAAGCCTGATCGTCACCTGCTGATCAATTTTCATCCCGAATGGCCGGGACTCATCCTCTCTGCCACGTATGAGAAAGAGGGACGCAGACAAACGACGCTCACCATGACCCAATTCAACCCCGCCGGGGGTAACGCTCCCTAAATGCTTTCTGGCCTATTGATCGTTTTACTGCCGCTATTTTTGGGCTACTTGGTACGTGTCCGTTCGACCCGCTTGCTGAACCTGATCAACCGAGCCGTTAGCGGCTCGGTGTACCTGATTCTGCTGTTGATGGGCGTGAGCCTCGCCGGGCTTGAGAATTTGGGCAGCCAGCTCTCCCGCTTGGGTGGCAACGCCCTACTGCTATTTAGCATCACCACGCTGTTTAACTTAGCTGCACTATGGTGGCTTTCTCGGCGAGTGCGCTTAAGCGCGGGCGGCTCGCCGGTAGTGCAAGATGCGCCTACCAACAAGCTGGCCGCCATGCAGGGCTCGTTAATGCTGGTGGGCGTGGTGGCAGCGGGTGTCACCATGGGGCTGCTGCTTGGGCCAATGGTTGGCGAGGCGCTGTTCACCACCGCTGACTGGCTAGCCGAGTGGGTGCTGTACCTACTGCTGGTGTTGATTGGCTGCCAGCTACGCAACTCCGGTATGCCGCTGAAGCAAATTTTGCTCAACCGCTTGGGGCTCGCCATTGCGGTCACGCTGGCCGTTAGCTCGCTGCTAGCGGGCTTGTTAGCCGCCCCGCTGCTTGCGCTGAGCTGGAACGAGGGCCTCGCGATGGCCTCAGGCTTCGGCTGGTACTCACTCTCAGCCATCCTGATTGGCGACCAGCTTGGCCCGCTGATGGGTGGTGTGGCGTTCTTCAACGACCTTACCCGCGAGCTACTGGCGTTTATCCTGATCCCGCTGGTCATTCACCGCCACACCGCGCTGGCGATTGGCTACGGCGGGGCAACCTCCATGGATTTCACCCTGCCCGTCATCCAGCAGCACGGCGGCGTGGCCTGCGTGCCCATTGCCGTGGTGAGCGGCTTTATCCTCTCGCTGCTCTCCCCGCCGCTGATTCTGTTCTTTCTTTCGCTTTCGAGTTAGCACGCACGGGCGCTCCTTGGTTAGGATACGCAGCAAGCGCATACCCTCTTTGATGACCAAGGACGCCTACCCGCCATGCTCAACGGAACCTGGTTAAGCTTCTTTATTGCCGCCTTTGCGGCATCGCTCTGGCAGTGGTTGGTGGGTGGCGACAGCGACGTGTTTGCCCGCTTGGTGCAGTCGCTGTTCGATATGGCGAAAGTGAGCGTCGATATTATCTTGGTGCTGCTGGGCACCATGACGCTGTGGCTGGGGTTTCTTTCCATTGCTGAAAAAGCGGGATTAATACGACTACTGGGGCGGGTACTCGACCCGCTTTTTAGCCGCTTGATGCCAGAAGTGCCCCGCGGCAACCCGGCCATGGGGCTGATTAGCATGAACTTCGCGGCGAACATTCTCGGCCTGGATAACGCCGCCACGCCGATCGGTATCAAAGCGATGCATTCGTTGCAAAGTCTTAATCCCAGCAGTGAGACTGCCAGCAACGCGCAAATCCTGTTTTTAGTGCTCAACACGTCGTCGCTCACCCTGCTGCCCGTCACTATTTTTATGTACCGCGCCCAACAGGGAGCCGCCGACCCGACGCTGGTCTTTTTACCGATCTTGTTAGCGACAAGCGCCTCTAGCCTGGCTGGGCTGTTGGCGGTAGCGGTGATGCAGCGTTTAAAGCTCTGGCACCCTGTCGTGTTGGCCTATTTAGTGGCGGCTGCGTTAGCGTTAGGGCTATTGATCACTACCTTGGCGGGGATGTCCGCTCAGGCGCTGGCGGCGGCCTCAACCCTGGTAGGCAATCTGACCCTGTTTAGCATTGTGATGATGTTTCTGGTGGTTGGCGCGCTGCGCGGAGTGAAAGTATACGACGCCTTTATCGAAGGGGCTAAAGAGGGCCTGAGCTTTACCATCACCCTACTGCCCTACCTGATTGCCATGCTGGTAGCCGTGGGAGTGCTGCGCGCCAGCGGCGTGCTGGATGCCGGGCTTGGCGGTATCCGCTGGCTGGTTGAGGGCATCGGCTGGGACACCCGCTTTGTGGATGCGCTGCCCACCGCCTTTGTGAAGCCCCTCTCCGGCAGTGGCTCCCGTGCCATGATGATCGAAACCATGAACACCTTTGGTGTCGATAGCTTCCCTGGGCTACTGGCGGCCACCTTCCAAGGCAGCACCGAAACCACGTTTTACGTGCTGGCGGTTTACTTCGGTGCCGTAGGCATCACCCGCATTCGCCACGGCTTGGGCTGCGCGTTAGTAGCCGACGCGGCGGGCATTACTACCGCCATTGTTGTGTGTTACTGGTTCTTTGGTTAAGAAGTGACTCCCACGCTTTCGTTCACTGGTGACAGCGTCTACCTTTCAAAGCCACGCCAGACCATTCATGGACGAAAGGTGAGTCATGCTAGGCGCCAGCACGATGTTGATTGCGCTCGCGGCGCTCTTCTGGGGTATTTCTGGAGGCATCGCGGGGGTTCTGTTAGATAGCGGCTGGGACGCTGCCGTGGTCTCGTTTTATCGCGGCTTTGTTGGGCTCGTCTTCGCACTGGTGTGGCTTGTGCTGCAACGGGGCGGTCGCGGCTTGGCCAGCAGGTCGCTATGGTGCTGGTCAGTGGTGGCGGGCCTGGGGGTGGCGGGCAACTTTACCTTCTACTTTCTCAGTATCGAACACGGCAGCGTGGCGGTGGCGGCTACCTTGATGTACTGCGCTCCGGTGTTTGTCTATCTGGCTTCGTTTGCGCTCAAGCTCGAGCGCCCCACAGCGGCAAAGTGGCTGGCCATCGCGCTGGTCATGGTGGGCGTGGTGCTACTGACCAAGCTGTACGCCATTGGCGCAGGTGACCTGTCGCTGATGGGCGTCGCCACGGGTCTATTGGCGGGACTTTCCTACGCACTGTTCATTTTTGGCTTCAAATACGCCGCGCCCCATGGCAGCCCCTCCGCCGTGCTTTCGATTGCCTTCACGGTGCTGGCCGTCGTTCTGATTGTGCCAGCCGATCTGTCTCAAACCATCAGCGTGGTCAGCGCACCAGAGCTTCCGCTGTTTGTGGCGTTGGGTATTTTGGGCGCGGGCCTGTCGTTTCTGCTTTATGTGGTAGGCATCAAACACGCCGCCCCGGCGTTAGCGTCCATGGTGGCCATGGTCGAGCCGGTCACCGCCACGCTGTTTGGGGTGGTGGTGCTGGGTGAAAATCTAGAGATGATTCAGATGGTCGGCATGGGGATTATCTTACTGACCGTGACCGCACTGAGCGTGACATCTCGCTAACGGGCCGTCGCCTCGCCGCGAATAGGTGCACTGAGCGCTTTACGCAGCGCTAGCCCAGAAAGCCCTTGGCCAAGCAGCACGGTAAGCTTCGCGACGGCAGCTTCCAGCGTGATATCGCCCCCGGCGATCACGCCCGCTTGATTGAGCGCCGCCCCCGTGGCGTAGGCGCCTTGAACGACCTCCCCCTGGGCACACTGGGTAACGTTGAGCAGCGCCACACCCCGCTCGTTAGCGGCTTGCATTGCGTTTAGCAGTTCACCTTCAAAGCTTGGCGGATTGCCCACACCGTAGCTTGAGATCACCAATCCTTTGAGAGTGGCATCTTCCAGCAGCGCTTTGGCACGCCTTAACGACATACCAGGATGCAGCGGCAGTACCGCCACCGCGTCGTCGTCTAGCTGAAGGGGTGAAAAACTGGGCTCCCCGCTGAGCAGCGCCGACGGTTGGGGAAAGCTAATGCCAATGCCTATCTCAGCCAGCCAGGGAAAATTGGGAGAATCGAAGGCATCCAGACCTTGCGTGCGCACCTTACGGGCGCGGTTGCCGCGCAGCAGCCGGTCATGAAAGAGCAGGCTCACTTCGCAGGGCGTGGCCGGATGAGCGGCCAGCTGTAGCGCGCTGACCACGTTGTTCAGCGCGTCGCATCTTGGCTCACCCAGCGGAATTTGGGAGCCGGTGAAGATCACCGGCTTGTTGAGCGCACCGAGCATAAACGATAGCGCCGCAGCGCTATAGGCCATGGTATCGGTGCCGTGCAGGATGATGAACGCATCGTAAGCCTGCCAGTGGCTTTCCAGCACGGCCACGAGGCGATTCCACGCCTCGGGCATCAGTTCGGCGCTGTCGATCAGTGGCTGCATTTCCACCACATCGAAAGCAGGCAGCCGGTAAGGGTCGCCCAAGGCCAGGTGCGCCGCTAAGCGCTCGGCCAGCCCCGCGCTGGGTACATACCCCTGGGGCGATGGCTGCATACCAATGGTGCCGCCGGTGTAGAGCATGAGGACGCGGGGCATGAGCACTCCTTACCTGATGTACAGTCGAGTGAACAGAAACAAACTTACTTCGCCGGCGCGCTTTCCAGGCGCTGCTTCAGCGCTTCGGCTTCTTCGGGCTCCAGTTCCCACGCTTTGGGGTCCAGGTCGAGATCCGGGTGCTGATTAGCGTCGAAAATCGGCTGTTTGATGCCCTGACGGCGCTGGCTATCGAAATCGTTCATGATACGCAGGCCGCATTTGAACAACAGGATCAGCGCTACGAGGTTCACCACCGCCAAGAGGCCCATGGTCACGTCGGCAAAGCCGAACACGGTGCCTAGATCCGTGGTCGCGCCCCAGCACACCAGCAGCACAATCGCCACGCGGAAGGCGTTGAACAGGTTCTGGTTATCGCGGCTGAAGAAGTTCAGGCTGTTCTCGCCCAGGTAGTAGTTGTACAAAATGGTGCTGAAGGCGAACAGCAGCAGCGCCAGGCTCACAAAGGTACGACCCCACTCGCCCACGTGGTCTGCCAGAGCAGCCTGGGTCAGCGCAATGCCTTCAACGCCAGCACCGGCGGCCGGGTCGTATACGCCGCTGAGCAGAATCAAAAACGCCGTGGCCGAGCAGATGATCACCGTATCGATAAACACCGAGAACGCCTGCACGATGCCCTGGTTGGCCGGGTGCGGCACGTAGGCAACGGCGGCCACGTTGGGCGCACTGCCCAGGCCCGCTTCATTGGAGAACAGGCCGCGTTTCAAGCCCATCATGATGGCAGCGCCAATACCGCCGCCCACCAGCGGCTCCAGGCCAAACGCGCTCTTCACGATCAGCGCGATCACGCCAGGAATCTCAGTGATGTTCAACGCAATGACCAGCAGCGCCACGGCGATGTAGCCCACGGCCATGAACGGCACCAGATACTCGGAAATACGGGCAATACGCTTGATACCGCCAAAGATGATCAGCCCCACCAACATGGCCAACGCGATACCGCTGTACAGCACCGGCACGCCAAAGGCGTCGCCAAACGACGTGGCAACGGCATAGGACTGCAGGGCCGTAAAGGCAAAGCCGAAGGTAATCAGCAGCAGCACCGAGTAGAACGCCGCCAGCCAGCGCCACTGCTTACCCAGGCCTTTGACGATGTAGTACGCCGGGCCGCCACGGTAGGTGCCGTCGCCCTCGGCCTCTTTATAGGTTTGCGCCAGCGTACACTCCAGAAAGCTGGTGGCCATGCCCATCAGGCCCACCAGCCACATCCAGAAAACGGCACCGGGGCCGCCCAGCGTAATCGCCACGGCCACACCGGCAATGTTGCCGCCGCCTACACGGCCAGCCACCGACAGCACCAGCGCCTGGAAGGAGCTTAAGTGGCCGTGCTGATTACGCTTGAAGGCTTGTCCTGTGCCCAGGATGCGAAACATTTCACCGAAATAGCGAAACTGCACAAAGCGGGAGGCAACGGTAAAACCGATCCCCACTCCCACCAGTAAAACGAGTAGAACCTTTCCCCAGAGGAGGTCATTGAGCATATCGAGCATGGGATACTCTCCGCGTTATTATTGAGCGTTATGGAAGTTGCGTCGTTAACGACCGCGTCTTTTTGCTATTGAGATGCGCGAAGAGTGTTGTACCAAGCCAAGCCTGCCATGAAATTTGGCGCAGCGGTGCAGTTGGTTGCACTCACTGCGCCAATCACTGCACCAGAGTGCACCACATAAAAAAACGGTGCGGGCCACTGAAGGCCACGCACCGCTGTTGTTGCTCACCGATAACTGCCGTTAGAAGCCCGCTTTTGCCGCCCGCGCTGCGTGAAGCTTCTTGTAGCTTTCGATGAGGCGCTGGTGGCGATCCAAGCCCTCTAACTGCATATTGGTGGGCGTGAGGCCGTGGAAGCGTACGCTGCCGTCTACTGAACCCACGACGGCCTCCATGGTCGCTTCGCCGAACATGCGCTTGAAGTTGGGCAAGTAGTCATCCAGCGCCAATTCGTCGTCCAGCTCAATCTCCAACACCGCGTTCACCGCCTGGTAGAACAGGCCGCGCTCAACAGTGTTGTCGTTGTACTGAAGGAACATCTGCACGCAGTCCAGCGCCTCTTCATGGCGGCCAAGCGCTAGGTAGACCAGCAGTTTCAGCTCCAGAATGGTCAACTGGCCCCACACGGTGTTTTCGTCGAACTCGATACCGATCAGCGTGATGATATCCGCGTGGTCGTCCATCTGGCTCTCTTCCAAGCGCTCGACGAGATCGGTAAGCTGGTCGTCATCCAGACGGTGCAGGTTGAGAATATCTTCGCGGTAGTCCAGCGCCTTATTGGTGTTGTCCCAAATCAGGTCTTCAATCGGGTACACCTCGGAGTAGCCCGGCACCAGAATGCGGCAGACCGGCGCGCCTAAGTCTTCATGCACTGCCATGTACACTTCCGCGCCCAGCTCTTCGAAAATACCGAACAGGGTCTCGGCTTCCTCTTCGTTGCTGCCGGAGAAGTCCCATTCGCTGAACTCGAAGTCAGGCTTGGCACTAAAGAAGCGCCAGGAGACCACGCCCACCGAGTCGATGAAGTGCTCGACGAAGTTGTTGGGCTCAGAGACGGTCTGCGAGTTGAAGGTTGGCAGCGGCAGGTCGTTCAGGCCTTCGAAGCTGCGGCCTTGGAGCAGCTCGGTCAAGCTGCGCTCCAGCGCCACTTCAAAGCTTGGGTGGGCACCGAAGGAGGCAAACACGCCGCCGGTACGCGGGTTCATTAGCGTCACACACATGACCGGGAATTGCCCACCCATGGAGGCATCCTTCACCAGCACCGGGAAGCCCTGGGCTTCCAGGGCGTTAATGCCCTCGACAATGCTCGGGTACTTGGCCAGCACTTCTTGCGGCACGTCGGGCAGGGTCAATTCCTGTTCGAGGATCTCCCGCTTCACCGCCCGCTCGAAAATTTCTGAAAGGCACTGCACCTGAGCTTCCACCAGGGTGTTGCCCGCGCTCATGCCGTTGCTGAGGAACAGGTTTTCAATCAGATTGGAGGGGAAGTAGACCGTTTCACCATCGCTTTGGCGCACAAAGGGCAGCGCGACAATGCCGCGATCTTCACGACCCGAGTTGGTATCAATCAGGTTCGAACCACCCAGCTCGCCTTCGGGGTTGTAGATATCCAGGCAGTGCTCGTCGAGAATGCCTTTCGGCAGCTCGTCATTCGGCCCTGGTTTAAACCACTTCTCGTTAGGGTAGTGAACGAATTCGCTGCCCGCGATCTCTTCACCGAAGAACTGATCGTTGTAGAAGAAGTTGCAGCTCAGGCGTTCGATAAACTCGCCCAGCGCTGAACAGAGCGCGCTCTCTTTGGTCGCACCTTTGCCGTTGGTAAAGCACATGGGCGAAGCCGCATCGCGGATATGCAGCGACCACACGTGGGGCACGATATTGCGCCAGGAGGCGATCTCAATCTTCATGCCGAGGTCGGCCAAAATACCGCTCATGTTGGCAATGGTCTGCTCCAGCGGCAGGTCTTTGCCTTCGATGTAAGTGCTGCCCCCTTCCGGCGCGCCCATCAGCAGCGCTTGAGCGTCCTCGTCGATGTTCTCGACCACTTCGATCTGGAACTCGGGGCCAGTCTGAACAACCTTCTTCACCGTGCAGCGGTCGATGGAGCGCAGAATACCTTCGCGATCCTTTTCCGAGATATCTTCCGGCAGCTCGACCTGGATTTTGAAAATCTGCTTGTAGCGATTTTCCGGGTCGACGATGTTGTTCTGCGACAGGCGAATATTCTCGGTGGGAATATTCCGCGCGTTGCAGTACACCTTAACGAAGTAGGCGGCACACATGGCCGACGACGCCAGGAAGTAGTCAAAAGGGCCAGGGGCCGAGCCGTCGCCTTTGTAGCGAATCGGCTGGTCGGAGATAACCGTAAAATCGTCGAACTTGGACTCCAGGCGGAGGTTGTCGAGATAGTTAACTTTGATTTCCATAAGCGGGCGTCCGGAGTAATGAGTGTGCCTGAGCGCCAACGCATCAGGCGAATGGCGGCCATTATCCAGTTTTTTGCCCGCTTCGTCTTGGGCAGTCGCGTGAATCGCTTATTGCGGAACCAGCAAGAACGGCAGCGCTTCCTCTAACAGCACGTCAGGAATCTCTTCGGCGATATAGTGCCCGCAAGGCAGCGCCTTGCCTTCTACCTGGGTCGCTACCTTGCGCCACTCGCCCAGGGCATCAAAGCAGGCTTCAATCGCCCCTTGGGCACCCCACATCACGTTGATGGGGCAGGTCAGTTTCACACCCGCATCGATATCCGCCTGATCGTGCTCTAAATCGATAGTCGCGCTGGCGCGGTAGTCGCCGCAGATGCCGGTGGCCGTGCCGGGAAGCGCCAGGCAGCGCTCGTACTCCGCCAGCGCTTCTGGGGCGAACGGTGCCATGCCCGCGCTGCGGGCGCCCATCACGCTTTTTAAGTACTGAGCGGGATCGGCTTGAATCAGCATTTCTGGCAGCGGCTGGGGGCGAATCAGAAAGAACCAGTGCCAGTAGCTGCGGGCGAACGCCTCATTGGTGCCACGGTACATGGCCAGCGTGGGGGCGATATCTAAAAGCACCATGCGCTCGACCCGCTCGGCGGAGTCAACGCCTAAACGATGCGCCACCCGCGCGCCACGGTCGTGGGCTAGCACCTTGAAACGCTCGAACCCCAGCGCGCTCATTAGTTCGGCCATATCGGCGGCCATGGTGCGCTTGGCGTAATTGAAGTGCTCTGCGTCGTCGTCGGGCTTACTGCTGTCGCCGTAGCCGCGCAGGTCGGAGGCAATCACCGTAAAGTGCTGGGCAAGCGTGGTCGCAACTTTGTGCCAAATCATATGGGTCTGCGGGTGGCCGTGAAGCAGCAGCAGCGCCGGGCCGCTGCCGCCCATCCGATAAGCAATATCGACGCCGTTAACGCGGCGTGTCTGTTTCTCAAACCCCTCAAACATGGCTAGCTCCTCGCGGATAGATAATGCTCTTCACTTGGCGTCCTCTTGTAACCGTTCGATCAGAAAGTCTTTCAGCGCGACCACAGCGGGCGTGAGCGACAGCCGATGCGGGCAGACGAGATACAGCGGCGCGGGCTCGGTAGAAAACGAGGCCAACAGCGCCACCAAGCGGCCTGCATCGAGGTCTGCCTGAACATCGAGGCGAGATTTATAGGCAATGCCCTCTCCCGCCAGCGCCCAGCGGCGTACACACTCGGCATCGTCGCTCACCCGATTGCCCTGCACGCTGATACGCTCACTGCCGAACTGCCACTGGTTGTGCACCCGCTCACCCAGGTTGAAGCAGAGGCAGTTGTGTTGGCATAGCGCCTCCGGCGTGGCAGGCTCGCCGTGCTGCGCAATATAGCTTGGTGCTGCGCACACTACCCGGTGGTTATCGCTTTTTAGCGGCAGGGCTACCAGGCTGGAATCCTCCGGCACGCCGTAGCGCAGGGCAATCTCCACCGGCTGGCGAAACAGATCGCTCACCCGGTCACTCACCCGAAGCCGCAGGCGCAGCTGCGGATGCCGCGCCATAAAGCGATCCAGCCAGCCCAGCAGCACGTTGCGGCCCAGATCAGACGGCATGGAGAGACTGAGCTCTCCCGCTATCTCCTGGCGCTCGCGGTGCAGTTCTTTTTCCCCTTCGGCAAGGGCACGCAGCGCCGTTTTCGCATGCACTAAATAGTGCGCACCGGCGGGGGTTAGCCGCAAGCTGCGGGTAGAGCGTACCAGCAGCCGCGTGCCTAACGCGTCTTCAAGCCGTTTGATCGCCACGCTAGCCACCGCCGGGGTAATCGCCAGCTCCCGCGCGGCGGCGGAAAGGCTGCCGTGCTCGGCGGCGTAGACAAGCACGTTTAGGTCATCGGTACGCATGGGTCGATGGCGCCCTTATTTTCAAAGAAAATGAGAAACTGTTAGCTACATTAGCCCTCTTTTTCATAAAACGACACCCAGGCATGATGACGCCATTCATCATCCCTCAGAGAGCCACTATGAAAGCATTTGCGTTTACCAAAAGCCTGCCGATCGATCATCCAGACGCCCTGCACGCCGTCGAGCTACCGCTGCCCACCCCCGAGCCCCACGATATTCGCGTCGCGGTGAGTGCGGTTTCCGTTAACCCGGTGGATGCCAAGGTGCGCAAGAGCGCGCTGCCCGAAGGCGGCGAGCCGCGCGTGCTGGGTTACGACGCGGTGGGCGTGGTCGATGCCGTGGGCAGTGCGGTCACTCGCTTTCAGCCGGGTGACCGGGTGTGGTACGCGGGCAGCATCGCACGCCAAGGCTCCAACGCTGAGTACCAGTTGGTCGATGAGCGCATCGCCAGCCTAGCGCCGAAGAGCCTCTCCGACGCCCAGGCTGCCGCCCTGCCGTTAACCGCCATTACCGCCTGGGAACTGCTGTTCGACCGCCTAGAGCTGGGCATGCGCGACACCAAAGGCAAAACCCTGTTAGTGGTAGGCGCTGCGGGGGGTGTTGGCTCGATTCTGATTCAGCTCGCCAAGCAGCTCACCGATATCACCGTGATTGCGACGGCCTCTCGCCCGGAAAGCCAAGCCTGGGTCACGTCGTTAGGCGCGGATGCGGTGATCGACCACCACCAGCCGCTGGATGAAGCGCTAAAAGGGGCAGGCTACGAGCAGGTGGATATGGTGATCAGCCTGAACCAAACCGACCACCACTTTGAGGCGATCATCAATGCCTTGAAGCCCCAGGGTAAACTGGCGCTGATCGATGACCCGGAGCTGATCGACGTGCGCAAGCTCAAGCTCAAGAGCCTGTCGCTGCACTGGGAGTTGATGTTCACGCGGCCACTGTTTACTACCGAGGACATTGCCAAGCAGCACGACCTATTGAGCGAAGTCGCCGCCATGGTGGATAGCGGCCGTTTAACCACGACGCTGGGCGAGGTGCTTGGCCCCATCACTGCCGACAATCTAACGCGCGCTCACGCGCTGATTGAGAGCAACCGCACCGTGGGTAAGCTGGTGTTAGAGGGCTTCTAACCACGCGCACCGCTTATTTTAAGCGGACGTAAAGAGCGAGCCGTTGCACTCTTGGGCGCAAGGCGGCACATTAGCCGCACCGCCACCGCCCAAGAGCCTCGAGTCTCGCCCATGCATGATGAATTTGTGGCCAATTTGCGCCTGCTGTGCAGCTACTACCCCTCTATTGCCGACGTGTGTCGTCGCCTGCCCATCAACCGGGCGCAGTTCAACCGCTACCTCAGCGGACGCTACTACCCCAGCCATGCCGCGCTCCAGCGTATTTGCCACTTTTTTGGCGTCACGCCAGACGACATTGCCCTGCCCCACCACGATTTTCGGGCGCTGGTACAAACCGGCCAGCTCAATGCCGACACCGCGAGCACCTCGCTGCCCTGGCCCAACGCGCTAATTCAGCGCGGCAGCGAAGGCATGGAGCGCTATCTAGGGCGCTATTTCGAGCTTTATCACTCTATGTCGCGCCCCGGCTATTTAATGCGCACGCTGGTGTGTTTGGAAGAGCGAGAAGGCGGCGTGGTGTATCAGCGCACCGAGCGAATGCAGGTGGTGCCGGGGAAACGCCCCTGCCATAACCGCTATGTCGGGGCGGCGGTCAAGCTGGCCGACCGGCTGTTTTTGGTCGACCACGAAACCCTCAACGGTCACGAGATCACCCAGACCATTCTATTCCCCAGCTTTCAAAGCCAGGTAACGCGGCTAACGGGCCTGAAAATGGGCGTGGCGGATAATAGCGAGCGCATGCCCTGCTGCGTGCGCGTGGTTTACCAGCGTCTGGATGAACAGATCCGCTTACGCGACGCGCTGTCACAGTGCGGCTTGGTCGCGCTGGATGACCCGTCGCTGGATGCCTCGCTGCTCGCCGCCGTGAACAATGACGTGCCTAGCGGTGATTACCACTTCCGCGCCCGCCATTGATGCTTGGCAGGCTAGCGGGGGGCCAGTACGTGATCGAACAAAATGGCCTCGAAGTGTTCCATAGGGGCCAGAGATTTGAGCGTTTTGGCCCGCAGAATCGCCCCTTCCCATCCGGAGAGAATAAAGCTGGCCAGCGCCTCAGGGGCAACGGCGGTATTGATCGTGCCGTCGGCCTGGGCTTGGCTCAAGCAGGCCACAAAGCGTTTTTCCCAACGCTGAAACACTAGATTCAGGGCATCACGGAAGGTATCACTCTGCCCGGAAAGCTCCTGACCCAGATTACCGATCAAGCAGCCGGTGGTGTGATCGCAGTCGAGCATATGGGCGCGCCCGGTGGCAAAGTAGCGGCGCAAACGCTCCAGGGGCGGCAGGTAGGGGTCTTCCAGCAGCGCCGCTAACGACGCATCGTAATCGTCGGCGAAGCGCTCGATAACCGCCAAGCCGAAATCTTCTTTGCTAGAAAAGTAGTGGTAGAACGAGCCTTTGGGGACACCGCAGGTTTTTAATACAGCATTGATACCCGTCGCGTTATAGCCCTGCTGGGCAATCAGCTCGGCACCAGAATCAATGAGTTTGTCGCGGGTGGCGGTGTTTTTCATAACGTCATACAGACCAGGGAGTCTATGGCTTTTCACATGAATGATGGCAGCTATTGCTTGCTGCGTCAGCGTTTGGTGCAAAAAAGCCCCGTCACGTCGGGTTGCACACTTTTTGCACAAAGCTTACCTAATCGCTGCGTGGCAATCGGTGATGCTAGCATGATACGCGCTCTTTTCTGGAATTTTCGCTCTCAGCCAACGGATAACGCCCGTCCATGACCCCCTCTCGCTCTTACGCTTTTTCTCAGCAAGGTCGCATCGGCTTCGGTGCGCTGGCAGCGCTATTGGTGTTTGTCGGTGGTTTAGCTCTCGCTTGGTGGATCGTTAGCCAGCCACCCCGGGTCGAGCGCCGCCCGCCGCCACCGCCAACGCCGCCGGTGGTCGATATCATCACCACGGAACAGCAGGTGCAGTCACCCACGCTGAATGGCTTTGGCCGCGTTGAGGCAGAAAAATCCACCGAGCTTGCCAGCCGCGTAGCGGGCCAGCTAGAGCGCTTTGGCGATGGCGTGCTGCCTGGGCGAGTCGTGGAGCAAGGGGAGCCTGTGGCCCACATCGACCAAGCCGACCTGCGCTTAACGTTAGAAGACGCCGAAGCCCAGTTGGCGAATGCCCAGGCGCAGCTCGCCTTAGAGCAGGCCGAGCAGCAGCGCGCGCGCAGCGAGTACGAATCCTTTGGCCGCCAGCTCAGCGCCGAACGCCGCGCGCTGGTACTGCGTGAACCGCAGCTCCGTCAGGCCCAAGCTCAACTGACCCAAGCCCGCGTGGTGCGTGACCAAGCGGCGCTCAACCTAGAACGTGCGACCTTAACCGCCCCGTGGCGCGCCATGGTGCAAGAGCGTTTGGTGGGCGCTGGCAGCCTGCTGAGCCAAGGCACCGCCGTGGTGAGTTTGGTTGGCGTCGAGCAGTTCTGGGTGCGCGCCTCGCTGCCGGGCGAAACGCTGAATTGGCTGTCGCCGGGGGGGAGCGTCACGCTGACCAGCCAAGGCTGGCCAGAAGGTGCCTCACGGGAAGGCACCTTGCTCTCTATTCTGCCCAACCTCGAAGAGAACGGCCTTCAGGCCCAGCTGTTGATCGCCGTGGATGATCCGCTGGCGCTCAACCAGGACGGCCCCGCCCTGCGCTTGGGCGATGTGCTGCGCGTGGCGTTCCATACCACCGCCGAAGAGCCCCTGATTGCGCTGCCCTCAGCCGCACTACGCCCCGGCGAACAGGTGTGGTGGGTGGATGAGGATAATCGCCTGCAGAGCACCCAGGTCACGCTCGCCTATCGCGGCCAGGAAGAAGTGCTGATACGCAGCGGCCTGGAGCCAGGCCAGCGGGTGGTGACTGCCGGGCTGGCCCAACCCCGGGAGGGCCAGGAAGTACGGATTCGCCAGCGTGGCGATACCCCCGCTCAGGATGAGGGAGCGGCGCAATGATGCGTAAAGGCCCACTGGCGTGGATGGTCGATCACGGCGTCGCCCCTAACCTGATGATGGCACTGTTTATCATCGGCGGGTTAATGGCATCGCTGGCGATTAAAAAAGAGGTCTTCCCTGAATTCGAGACCGAAATCGTTCAGGTCACCATCAGCTACCCGGGTGCCACGCCGGAGGATGTAGAGCAGAGCCTGCTGCTGCCGGTCGAGGCCGCGATTGCCGATGTGGAAGGCATCGATGAACTGACCGCCAGCGCCAGCGAAGGCAGTGGCGTGGTGAGCGCCACGCTGATTGATGGCGTGGACGTGATGCGTGCTTATCAGGATATTCAGCAATCCGTGAACGCCATCACCACCCTGCCCGCCGCCGCCGACCCGCCCCGCTTCACCCTGGCAGGCCGCTCGCGCAGCGTGGTCAGCCTTCAGGTATATGGCAACGTGGGCTTGGCCGCGCTTCACGACGCCGCCGAGAACGTACGCGCCGAGCTGCAGGCCACCAGCGGCATTTCCCGCGCCGAGATTTCCGGCAACCGCGAACGGGAAATCCAGGTTCATTTGGATGACGAGGCCATTGAGCGCTACGGGTTGGATCATCAACAGCTGGCGGGCCGCATCGCCGAGGAAGCGCTGGACCTTGCCAGCGGCCAGCTCACAACCGACGAGGGTGAGTGGCTGATTCGCTACCAGGGGCGGCGCAACAGCGCCGAGGAGTTTGCCGAACTGCCCATCTTGACCACCGCCCAGGGCGCGCCCGTTATGCTCGGCGATATTGCCAGAGTGAGCGAAGGCTTTGCCGAAACCGACCGGGAGGAGTTTTACAACGGCCAGCCGGGGCTATCGGTGGATGTGTATCAAATCGGCGACCAAACGCCCACGAGTATTTCTAATGCGGTTTACGGGGAGTTAGAGCGGCTGCAGGCCAACCTGCCTGAAGGCGTCAGCCTGGACGTTTCACGGGATAGCTCGGAAGTTTACGAAGACCGCCTCAGCCTGCTGCTGAAAAACGCCTGGATGGGCTTGGCTCTGGTACTGATTTTGATGGCGCTGTTTCTAGAGGCGCGGCTGGCCTTTTGGGTCACGCTAGGTATTCCCACGGCGTTTTTAGGGGCCATGCTGTTTCTGCCCTGGGTCGGCGTATCGCTCAATATGATGTCGATGTTCGCCTTTATCATCGCCCTCGGCATCGTGGTGGATGACGCCATCATGGTGGGCGAAAACATCTACAGCTACCGAGAGCAGGGCTACTCGCTGCGAGATGCAGCGGTTAAAGGCGCTCAAGAAATTGCCACCCCGCTGACCTTTGCCATCCTCTCCAATATCGTCGCGTTTCTCCCGCTGCTGTTCCTGCCGGGCTTTTTAGGGCTGATTTTTGCCACCGTGCCGGTGGTGGTGATTACCGTGTTTATTATCTCGCTAGTGGAAGCGCTGTTTATTCTGCCCGCCCACTTGGCCCACGCCAGCAAGCCCCGCCAAACGCCCGCGTGGCAGCGGCCTATCGAAGCGGTGCGACTCAGTATGCAGCGCGGTTTGCATCACTTCACCTATCAACAGTTTGAACCCCTGTTACAGCGCGCGCTCAATCAGCGCCTGCTGACCGTCTCTATTGGCGTCGCCATTCTCTGCGTGGCCATGGCCTGGGCAATGAGCGGGCGGTTGGGTTTTTCGCTGATGCCTCGGGTCGAGTCTGATCAGGTGCAAGCCACCGTCACTCTGCCGATTGGCAGCCATATCAGCGTGAGCCGTGAGCTCAGCCAGCAGCTCCTGGATGCCGCCGCCCAGCTTAGCGAGCAGGAAGAGACGCTCACTTTTAGCAGCACCCGCAGCAGCCTAGATGGCGAAAGCCTGGAAGTGCGTTTGGATATCGCGCCGGAAAGCCTGGATGCCTGGCCTCCTTCTCGCATTGCCCAGGAGTGGCGGGATCTCACCGGGGATCTGTTAGGCGCGCAGTCGGTACGTTTTGAGTCTGACTTTGGCGGCCCCGGCAGCGGGGCGGCGCTGAGCCTGCGACTCTCGCATCCCAATACCCAAGTACTGGAAGCCGCCGCCGCAGGTTTGGCAGAACGGCTGGGGGAGTATGGCTTAACCGATATCGACAGCGGCCTGGGCGATGGCAAGCCGCAGCTAGAGATGCGTCTCTCCGCCGAAGGGCGTTCACTCGGGCTAACCGGCAGCGACCTCGCCCAGGCGCTGCGCGGCCCGCTGCAAGGAGCCACGGCGGTGGAGCAGTTTATCGGCCGCCAGGAGGTGAGCGTGGAAGTGCGCCTGCCGGAGCAGTCGCGCAACAGCCTTAGCGAGCTATACCGCCTGCCGATAAGAACCCCCGACGGGATGGGCGTGCCGCTCTCTAGAGTCGCGGATATCACTCTGAGCCAAGCCTCTAGCAGCCTGCAGCGTATCGATGGGCGGCGGATTATCACCGTCACCGCCGATTCAGAGGGCGACCAAGCGATTAACCAAGTGCTCGCCACCCTTCAAGAAGAGGTCTTCCCCACGCTCAGCAACACCTGGCCAGGGCTTGAAGTGAGCATGGGCGGCCGTCAACAGGATACCGCCGACAACCTCGCCACCCTGCGTAACGCCATGTGGCTGATGTTAGCGGCCCTCTATGCGCTGCTCGCCATTCCGTTCAGAAGCTACCTGCAGCCGCTGTTGGTGATGGCCGCAATTCCGTTTGGTATCGTCGGTGCCGTGGGCGGGCATATGCTGATGGGCTTTGGGCTGTCGATCATCAGCCTATTAGGTATGCTAGCGCTCTCCGGCGTGGTGATTAACGATGCGCTGGTGTTGATTGACTACGCTAACCGTAAGCGACGGGAAGGCATGGCGCCTCGCGAAGCGATTGTGGTCGCCGCTACCCGTCGCTTGCGGCCGATTATGATGACCACGCTGACCACGTTCCTGGGGCTTGCGCCGATGATTTTGGAAACCTCACGCCAGGCACGCTTTATGATCCCCATGGCGATTTCGCTAGGCTTTGGCATGCTCTTCGCCACCATGATTCTGCTGCTGGTGGTGCCCTGCCTCTATTTAGGGCTGGAAAATCTGCGTGAACGGCTAAACGCGCCGCGCCAACCTAGCCAGCAAGGCGTGAACTAATGAGTAGATGGACCCGATTGCGCCAATGGCGGCCCTCGCGGCTGGGGCTAAAGCTGTTCGTGGCGATTCTCAGCGTTAACGTGGCCATCGCGGCGAGCGTGTTTCTGGCGGTCTCGTACAGCATCGACCGCGGCTTTCTGGAGTATCTCAATCAGGCCCAGGAGCGGCGGGCCACGCTGCTCGCCGATGGACTGATTACCCGCTGGGAAACCCAGGGCGACTGGGCGTGGTTAGAAACGTCGCCTGATCGTTGGCCCTATATTGTGCGCTTTGAGCTCGGCCAGGAGCATCGCGACCGCCCCTCTCCCCTTGGCGAAGCCCAGGATTTCGCGCTGCGCGATAGCGAAGGCGATTACGTGGTGCCCCCGGTAGATGCGCCGCGCGGTTCGATGGGCTGGCGCTGGCTAACGCTATACAGCGAGATGACCCCAAGCGGTCAACGAGAAGCGATTGGCGCGCTAGGTTTCCGCCCACCGCAGGAGATGATGGAGCGCATGGAGAGCCGCTTTTTGGAGCGCCAGCAGCGCAACCTCGTGCTTATCGTGATCTCGCTGGGGCTGGCCTCGCTGCTGCTGGCGGGCGGGCTCTCCTGGTGGCTGGGTCGGCGCACCCGCGCCTTGGCCGGGGCCACGCTGCGCTTGACCGAAGGCGACTACCACACCCGCCTGCCGGAGCGTGGCAAAGACGAGCTTTCCCGCCTTGCCCGAGATTTCAACGTGCTGGCCGCCACGCTTGAAGCCAGCCGTGAAGCCCGCGCCCGCTGGGTCTCGGACACCGCCCACGAGCTGCGCACCCCGCTGGCCGTTTTGCGCGGTGAAATTGAAGCCATGCAGGATGGCATCCGCCCGCTAAACCAGGAAAACTTAAATTCGCTGGCTCAGGAAGTGGCTCAGCTAGAGCGCTTAGTAGCCGATTTACGCCTGCTCTCCCAAAGTGATGCAGGCGCGCTGGATATCCAGCTTGCCCCCATGAATCTCAGCGAAAGTCTGGAAAGCCGCTTGAACGACGCCGACCGCTGGCTGGAAGAGAGCGGCCTGACCCTCACCACGGCCCTGGCCGATGATGTGATGATTCGTGGCGATGCCCAACGGCTGCGCCAGCTGTGGAGCAACCTGCTGGATAATAGCTGTGCCTACACCCAGCCGCCTGGAAAGCTGAGTGTTTCCCTTATCTGCGAACGGGGCGACGCGGTGATTATCTGGCAAGACAGTGCCCCCGGCGTTCCTGAAGAGGAGCTGTCACGTTTAACCGAGCGGCTCTACCGCGTGGAGGGTTCCCGCAACCGCGCCAACGGCGGAAGCGGCCTAGGGCTTTCCATTGCCAGCGCGCTGGTAACGGCCCATGGTGGTACCCTCACCCCCAGCGCTTCGCCCCTTGGCGGCTTGACCTGGACCCTGCGGTTTCCGCTGTTAACCGTCTCTTAACCCGACCCTAAGCGAGCTTGCGATGACCCAGCGTGCTGAACACCCCGAGGCTCCCGCCCAAGACGGTCTCTCTCAGGAGACGTCCCTACTGATCGTGGAGGACGAGCCTAAAATTGCCCGCCTCATGGCGGACTACCTGCAAAGCAATAACTTCGCTCCGACCATTATCAGCCACGGCAGTGACGTCATGCCCTGGCTGACCCAACACTCGACGTCGCTGGTACTGTTGGACGTGATGCTGCCGGGCAAAGATGGCCTGACGCTCTGCCGAGAAATTCGCCAACAGTGGCCGACCCTGCCGATCATCATGGTCACCGCCAAAGTGGAAGAGGTGGATCGTCTCCTCGGACTCGAACTGGGTGCCGATGATTACATCTGCAAACCCTTTAGCCCGCGCGAAGTGGTGGCGCGTGTCAAAGCCGTGCTGCGCAGAAGCCATGCCGCCGCCCAGGGCGATGCCCCAACCACCGCCAAGCATGCCCCGGTGACGCTGGACGAAGAGGGCTGGCAGGCGCTCGCCAATGGCCATGACCTAGGGCTAACCGCCGTGGAGTTTCAACTGCTGCGCGTGATGATGCAGTCGCCTGGCCGGATCTTCAGCCGCGAGCAGCTGATGGATCATATGTACCGCGACAACCGCATCGTGTCCGAACGCACGGTCGACAGCCACATCAAGAAGCTGCGTAAAAAGATCACCGAAGCCCTGCCCGACCAGGAGATCATCCGCTCGGTGTATGGGGTGGGCTATAAGTATCAGCCCGAGGGATAAGCCACTTACTCAGGCGCGACATGGCGGTTCAAGAACGCAATCCCCGCCTCGATGGCGCTTCCGCGCAGTAGGAAGCTCGTGACATGGCCACGCCCGCGCTGCAGGTAGAGTTCGCTAGGCGTCCCCTGGGCCTTCAACGCTGCGTAGAAGTCAGTGGCGTGATCGACCGGCACGAGCTGGTCCCAGCTGCCGTGAAACAGGAAAAACGGCGGTGCCTTAGCGGTGATTTGCCGGGCCGGAGAGGCCAGCGCGTAGGCCTCCGGCCGCTCGGCACGTGTGCCGCCGATAAAGTCGATCACGAGACGTCCATCGTCGAATTTCAACAGATCACTGGGTAACCCGCCCGCCAGCACCGCTGCCAAACGCGCATGCTCCCCGCCATAAGGCGCTGCCAACGGGCCTTCACTGCCAGCCAGGGCAAGCAAGCTGACCAAATGCGCGCCGGAGGAGAAGCCGACACCGACGATGCGGTCGGTATCGATCTGCCAGTCAGTGGCGTTGTCGTGTATCCAGGCCATCGCCTGCTGGAGATCGTGTAGCTGCGCGGGGAAACGATAGTCAGGGGCAAAGCGGTGTTCGATATTCACCGTGACGTATCCCTGGGCCGCCAACTGCGCCGCGATGCCTTCCATATCCTCCGGCCCTCGATTACGCCACCCCCCACCGTGTACCACGAGCGCCGCAGGACGACGTGCGTCGCCTGACGTCTCGGGGAGCAGCACCTGGGCACGTAAGGTTTCGGGCCACGTCTCAGGCGTGTAGGGCTGAGGAGCCAGGCGGCTAAACGGCTGGGGGGCGCGCAGCGTGCCCTGCTCGATGGCAGGCTCCCCTTGGCTGACTTGATGCGTGGCACCGCAGCCGCTTAACCACACGGCTAGCGCGCTGACACTCACGATTCGGCGTAGACCACGAATATCTGGCATGCGTCTCTCCTTCTGACCAACGGTAGTGGCGTTTCCCCTCACCGCTCAACCGCCCCGTGCTCTATCTTGTCGTTTCGTCTCATCTGAGAAGGTCACGGTTGTTGCACACTTTGTGCAAACGTTTTACACCAAGCCCATGAATACTGACATCGTCAAATTACCATGTATTCACCGATGAGGTATGCCATGAAGATGTCACTTCGCCAACTGTTCGCGCCCGCTCTGCTGGCCGTCGCCCTGACACCGTTAGCCTTCACCGCACAAGCGGATCACCACGATGGCCAAGGCATGGATCGTGAGGCCATGAAAGAGCGCATGGAAGAGCGCCGCCAGGAAGTTTACCAGCGCGCTGAACTGAGCGAGGAGCAGCAAGCAGCCCTCAATGAGGCCCACGCCGAGCATCGTGAGGCCGTCCTGGCACTGCGTGAAGAGCATCAAGCCCGTGTCGCCGAGATTCTCTCCGACGAAGAGCAGCAGGCGCTGCGTGATGCCATGCACGACATGCACGCCGAGTACCGCCAGGAGCGTGGTCATAGTGGCCACGGCAAACGCGGCCACCATGACGATTCCACCCACGACATGGACACCGAAGAGGCTGCTGCCGAGTAAGCGTTTATTTAGCGTCAAACACTCTCTCCGCGCCCAGCTTAGCTGGGCGCGTTTGTTTCTATACTCCTCCCGTAGCCCCTTACGCGCCCTGTCTCATGCGCCTCCCTCCTGGCTGGCCTGCTTGGCGCTCGACTTGAAGTGAACGTCTAAAGCGCGTATTTTATTTGAACGTTCATTCAAAAATAACGTGTTTCTCATCTTTGTCTTAACAACAGGAGTCCGCCTCCATGGCGAAAGACAACCCCGTCCTCCCCTCACGAGACCGCTTGAACCCCGTGGTTTTCCACGGCAGCGTCGCCGGTATTCTCGTGTTCTTGATCATGACGATGCTGTTCACCGAGCAAGCAGGCGCTTTCTTCGATGCAGGCCTTGCCTGGGTGAGCAAAACGTTTGGCTGGTACTACATGCTGGCGATTGTGGCGTATCTGGTGTTCGTGGTGATCATCGGCATGTCCCGTTACGGCAGCATCCGACTTGGCCCCGACCACTCACGGCCTGAGTTCTCGCTACTCTCCTGGTCGGCCATGCTGTTTGCCGCAGGCATTGGCATTGACCTTTTGTTTTTCAGCGTTGCCGAGCCGGTTGCCCACTATTTGGCACCGCCGGATCTAACTCCTGAAAGCCAAGAGGCCATGCGCAACGCCGTGGTACAAACCTACCTGCACTGGGGGCTCTCCGGTTGGGGTCTGTACGTGCTGATGGGCATGGCCCTGGCCTACTTCAGCTACCGTCACCGTTTGCCGCTGGCGATTCGCAGCGCGCTCTATCCGCTGCTGGGCAAACGCATTCACGGCCCGATTGGCAACGCCGTCGATATCACTGCCGTCATTTCGACCGTATTCGGTATTGCCACCAGCTTGGGCATTGGCGTGATTCAGCTCAACTACGGCCTAAACTACATGTTCGACGTGCCGGAAACGCTGACGGTGCAGGTCATTTTGATCGTGCTGGTGGTCGTACTCGCCACGATCTCGGTGGTCACAGGCGTCGAGAAAGGCATTCGTCGCCTCTCCGAGTTCAACATGCTGTTGGCCCTGGCGCTGATGCTGTTCGTGCTCTTTTCCGGCGATACCCTGGTGCTGCTGGATAAGGTGGTCAACAACGCGGGCGACTATCTCTCTAGCTTCGTGGCTGCCAGCTTCGACACCTACGCCTTTGCCGATGAAGGCGCCCAAGAGTGGAAAATGTGGTGGACCATCTTCTTCTGGGGCTGGTGGATCGCCTGGACGCCTTTCGTAGGCCTGTTCCTGGCGCGTATCTCTCGCGGTCGTACCATTCGTCAGTTCGTGGCCGGTGCGCTGTTCATTCCGCTGTCGTTCATGATGGTGTGGATGTCCATTTTCGGTAACAGCGGTATCGAGCTGGTCGCCAACCAGGGCGTTGTCGAGCTGGGCGAACAGGCGCTGAACTCACCGCAAACCACGCTGTATACGCTGCTTGAGTACTACCCCTATGTGGGTATTACCGCCGCCGTCGTGACCGTGTTGGGTATCGTCTTCTTCATTACCTCGGCGGACTCTGGCGCGCTGGTATTGGCCAACTTCACCTCGATCTTAAGCGACGTGAACCACGATGCGCCGGTGAAGCTGCGCATCTTCTGGTCGGCCGTGATTGGCTTGATTACCGTGGCTCTGCTCATGGCAGGCGGCTTGAACGCCCTACAAAGCGCAGTCGTGATTACGGCGCTGCCCTTCTCGGTGGTGATCTTTGCCATCATGGTGGGCACCTATAAAGCGCTGAAGCTGGAAGGCAGCAAAGCCGACGCACGCCGCATGATTGCGGGCGGTGCCCCGGGCGGCGACTGGCGGGAGCGTTTGGATCGCGCGCTGGACACCTCCAACCGTGCCGGTGCCGCGGCGACCATTCAGCACTCGATTCGCCCCGCGATGACACAGTTTGCCCAGGAGCTGGAGAGCCGTGGTCAGGCCGCTAACGTCACCGAAGAGCAGGTCGAGGGGGAGTCGCTGCCCACGCTGACGCTTCAGGTCGATTTTGGTGACGCGACGAGCTTTGTTTACCAGGTTTGCCCGCACCGCATGCGGACACCGAGCTTTATTCCAGCAGACGATGACTTCTACGTGCGTCTGGATGTGTACCTTGCCGAAGGCGGTCAGGAGAAAGACCTCAATGGCTACACTCGGGGTCAGGTGATTGGAGATTTGGTGGCCGAGTACGAGCGCCACTTGCACTTCCTCACCCTGGCAGGTGGCCACGTACAGGCCATGCCGGGCACCATTGGCGAACCGCCAGAGGATGCTCAGCTGTAACGGCACTCGCCCAATAAGAAACCCCGGTCTATTGACCGGGGTTTTTTGTGCTTGCCGTACTCGCGCGCTTTAGAAGAAGCCCAGTGGGTTGATATCGTAGCTCACCAGCAGGTTCTTGGTTTGCTGGTAGTGCTCGAGTGCCATCTTGTGGGTTTCACGACCCACGCCCGACTTCTTGTAGCCGCCGAAAGCAGCGTGGGCGGGGTACTGGTGGTAGCAGTTGGTCCAGACGCGGCCCGCTTGAATGCCACGGCCCATGCGGAAGGCCACATTAATATCGCGGCTCCACACGCCCGCGCCCAAGCCAAACTCGGTATCGTTGGCAATCGCCAGCGCTTCCTCTTCGTCCTTGAAGGTCGTCACCGCGACCACCGGACCAAAAATCTCCTCCTGGAAGACACGCATCTGGTTGGTGCCTTTCAACAGCGTTGGCTGAATGTAGTAACCGCTGTTGATGCTGTCATCCAGCGTCTCTTTGTTACCGCCGGTGAGGAACTCGGCGCCCTCGTCCCGGGCGATATCCATGTACGACATGATCTTGTCGAACTGCTCTTGGGATGCCTGAGCGCCCACCTGAACGTCGGTATCCAGCGGGTTACCCCGTTTGATGGTTTTGGTGCGCTCGATAACTTTCGCCATGAACTCGTCGTACATGCTCTCTTGAATCAGCGCCCGCGACGGGCAGGTGCACACTTCCCCTTGGTTGAAGAAGGCCAGCACCAGCCCTTCTACTGCTTTGTCGATGAACGTCGGCTCGGCGTTCATGATGTCGGCAAAGTAGATATTAGGGGACTTACCGCCCAGCTCGACGGTAGAGGGAATGATGTTCTCTGCCGCACACTTCAGAATATGCGAGCCCACCGGCGTCGAACCGGTAAATGCGATCTTGGCGATGCGCTTGCTGGTCGCCAGCGCCTGACCGGCTTCCGCGCCAAAACCGTTGACGATATTGAGTACGCCCGGCGGCAGCAGGTCGCCAATCAACTCGGCTACTTTCAAAATGGAAGCAGGGGTCTGCTCGGCGGGCTTGAGAACGACGCAGTTACCTGCCGCCAGCGCCGGACCTAGCTTCCACGCTGCCATCAAAATCGGGAAGTTCCAAGGGATGATTTGCCCCACCACGCCCAGCGGCTCGTGGAAGTGATACGCCACGGTGTTGGCATCGATATCGGCGGCGGTGCCCTCTTGGGAGCGCAGGCAGCCCGCGAAGTAGCGGAAGTGGTCGACGGCTAGCGGGATGTCCGCATTGAGGGTTTCACGCACCGCTTTGCCGTTATCCCACGTTTCGGCCACGGCCAGCATTTCGAGGTTTTGCTCGATGCGATCGGCGATTTTGAGCAGGATGTTACTGCGCTCTTGTACCGAGGTCTTGCCCCACGTCGGAGCGGCTTTATGGGCCGCGTCTAACGCTTTTTCGATATCTTCAGCGCTAGAGCGGGGAATTTCACAGAACACTTTGCCGTTCACTGGGCTAATGTTGTCGAAGTACTGACCGTTCACCGGGGGGACGAATTCACCGCCGATGTAGTTGCCATAGCGCTTTTCGAACGACACAACAGAGCCCGCTTCACCTGGGTTGGCGTAGATCATGGTACTGCTCCTGAGTATTATGATTATTAAAAGGTGCCTACCCAGTGTTGGCCACTCACGCCATTCACGATATAGCCCGATGGCAGGACGCACCCTCATTCCTTGGTAGGAGACGCCATGTACTCGCTGTTAGTGGCAGATGACCATCCGCTGTTCCGCGATGCGCTGCACGCGGTGATTCGCAGCGGCTTCACCGATACGGAGCTGGTCGAAGCCGACAGCCTTGCCGCGGCCATCGCACGTATCGAAGCGCAAGAGGGGCTGGACCTGCTGTTGCTCGATTTGAGCCTGCCGGATGCCGACGGGCTAGAGGGGCTGAAAGCGCTTCGCGAGACGTTTCCCTGGCTGCCGGTCGCCATCGTTTCTGCCCATCAGGAGCGCCAGCTCGTGCTCGATGCCATTACGCTAGGGGCAGTGGGCTATATCCCAAAATCGACGCCACGGGAGCAGCTGCTTGCCGCTCTGCAGCAAATCCTCCAAGGGCAGCTCTATTTGCCCGCCGAGATCATGCGCCGCCCTCCTCCCAGGCCTCCTTCGGCGCCCGGCGCGACACACTCGGACGACCGCCAGAGTCGCTTACCTCGGCTGACCGAAAAACAGTTGGATGTGTTGAGCTGCATGAGCCAGGGCATGTCGAACAAGCAGATTGCCCGAGAACTTGCCATCGCTGAAACCACGGTCAAAACCCATGTATCGGCGATTTTGCGTAAGCTCGGCGCGAGCAGCCGAGTGCACGCCATTGTCATGGCTGGCGAGGAAGATCTAAGCGGTTATCTTGCGAAACGTCCGGTGCGTTAACGGCTCTCCAACAGCGTGCCCAGCAGCATTTTGAGACGCAGCGGTTTGAGCGGTTTTAGCAGACAGTGGATCCCTGCTTCGCGGGTAGCACGCTTCACCGCGGCCTCATGGTTGGCAGTGATCACCACGGCGGCTAACCCAGGGTAGCGTCGACGCAGTCGAGCAGCGAGGTCGATGCCGTTCTCTCGATGGTCGCCGAGATGGTAATCCACCAATAGAACGGCGGGGCGTTCACCGTCGCTAGCCGCTTCCAACGCGCTCACCGTCGCGGCCGCGCGTACCCGGCATCCCCAACTGCCCAGGAGCGCCTGCATGCCTTCGGTAATGGCCGGATCATCGTCCACCACCCACACGACGCACCCTTGCAAGGGATCGTCATCCCACTCGATGGACGTTCGCGACGGCGCGGCGCTGTCCTCGCCGATGTCGGCATAGGGCACCAAAATGGAGAACAGAGAGCCGTGGCCCAATCGAGAGGCCAACCGAACGGGGTGGCCCAGCATCGTGCTAATGCGATCCACGATGGCCAACCCCAAACCCAACCCGCGACTCTGGTTCGCCTGCGGCTGGCTGGCGCGGCGAAACTCCAAAAAAATCGCCTGACGCTGCGGTTCGGGGATACCCGGGCCGGTATCCCCAACCATGATCTCCAATCCGTCGCGGCGGCGGCGGCAACCTAACAGCAAGTGGCCATGTTCAGTGTAGCGCACCGCATTGCTGAGAAAATTACGCACAACCCGAGCCAGCAGCGCCAGGTCGGATTCCACCCACACCAGGGAGGGGACGTAGTGCAGGCTGAGCCCGCGAACCCCGGCCACTTGGCGGTACTCCTCAGCCAACGCATCCAGCAGCGTGTTGACGGCAAAGGGCGCTTTATCGGCGTGGAGCACTCCGGCGTCAAGACGGGAGATGTCCACCAGCGTTCCCAGCAGCCCTTCGACATCTTTCAGCGACCGGCCAATATGGCCGACCAGTGCTTGGGACGCTGCCGGCAGCGCATGGGCTTCCAGGGCACTGGCAAACAGTCGAGCGGCGTTGAGCGGCTGAAGCAGGTCATGACTGACTGCGGCCAGGAATTTGGTTTTCGACTCATTGGCCGCTTGGGCGTCGGCATGGGCGGCCAACAGCCGAGCGTTGACCTGACTCAACTCATCCAGCGTGCGGTGCAGCGCGTCGGTGCGCTCGCGCACCTGCTCGGCGAGCAGCACGGAGCGTTCGAACGCAGCGTAAGGCGCACCGTTGGGAGCACCGCCAGCCTCCACCCGTTCCATGAGCGCCGTACACACGATGCGCAAGCGCCGATTCTCTTCGCGCAGGGCTGCCACATCGTCGTCCCGTGGCGACGAATCAGAGAGCTGGAAGAGTGCCAAACGCCACCCCCGTAAAGGTTTGGTTCACATGCATGCCATGGTGCTGCTCGCCGTAGGTATTGAAACCGACCACCCTCGCCCGACGCAGCAGCGCGGAGGCTTGGTCGAGTTGATCCAGCGACTCCAGCGCCATGCGCCTTAAAAAGCAGTCGCAGCCAATGATGGCGGCAGGTTCGCCTAGACGGGCTTCTAGGCGCTGCAGCATGCGGGCTAAATCGTCCAGCAGCGGCGTGGGCTGCATAGCGGTGAGCACGATGCCATTCTCGACCGCGCAGTAGAAGCTTAGACTGCCGTCGTCATTGACCCGCTGAATCGAGCGAACGTAGTGCTGGCCGCCCAAGTGCACCGCCAGCGGGTGTCGGGCGAAGACCGCCGGTGCCAACGCCTCGACCGGACAGCCCACCAGAGCAGCATACAGTTCGGCGGCGGGTACACCGTTGAGTTCAAGTACGCGGCGACGCTCCCGGTCCGCCCCGGTGACCACCAGCTTATGCTCGAGCGGCTCAAGATGGTGGGTAGAGAAGACGTCAAACGGCAGCCGAGTATTCATCATGACGACCACCGCCGCTCGGGTATGAAAGCGCCCGTTGGCATACACATGGGTGTGGGTGAGATGGTTGTCGTCGCCTGCGGAACCTCCAAAGCTTGGAATACGCCCGAGTGCCGCATCCAGCGTTGCCAGTACCTGCTCCTCGCGGCTTGAAAGACCATCCAGCAGTGTCAGGGCAAAGCTGTGTTCGTTGACCGGAGCCACGGCTTGTCGACGGCAGCGCTCCAAGAGCGCATCGACCAGCGGCTGCGCGACGGGTAAATCGAAATGATCCAGGTCATCGATCAGCGCGGTTTCGACGGCAAAAAAGCGTCGATCGAAGGAGATGGCAACGATCGAACCACGGTCATAGCCATCGGGCGTTAGCTCGCCCGCCGTGGTGCAGCCGCTGACGGGCAGCTCACCAAATGCCTGACAGAGCGCATCAGCCAGCCGATCCAGCGGGTACTCAGCGCTGCAAAAAAACAGCACGAAACCGGCGTGCTCATGACACAACTCGGCCGCCAGCGCATGGGCAGCCACCTGCGGGTCGGCCTCACGGCTCGCAGCCGCGATCAGGCCACGGTTAGTGAAGCTGGTGATCACGACGCCATGTCTCCAGCGCAGCGTGAGTACGTGCCGCACAGTGGCGGAGCGCGTTGAAACAGGCGTCCAGCGACGCCAACGATGCCTCATCATGGGCAGCCATGGTTTCTAACCGTTTGGCCTGAACGGCAAGCAGCTCGGCACCTATGCTCACGGATTCCCCCCGTAACTGATGCGCCAGCCGCTGGACCTGATGCCAGTGTTTGCGATCGGGCTGGCTGCCGGGCGCAAAATAGCCCGCAAGCTGGGGGATGTAGTCGTTCACCTGCTGGTGGTAGAGCACCACCAGTTGGTTGACGCTGTCAGGGCCTAGCGAGCCAATGAGCGTTGCCAGTGTCGCCTCATTGAGCAGAGCCGCGTCATTCCCTTCCTGCGTGGACGCCAAGCGCGCGGGGGCGACGGGCGTCTGCGTGGGCGAGAGCTGCAGCGCCAACACGTTACCCAGGGCTAGCAGCGAGAGCGGCTTGGTGATGTAGTCATTCATGCCCGCAGCGAGACAGCGTCGACGATCATCCTCAGCGCCACCGGCGGTCATCGCCACGATGGGTACCTCGCTGCACCAGCCCCCCATCGCCCGCAATTGCTGCGTGACGGTGATGCCGTCGATATCCGGCAGTTGAATGTCCATGAAGATGAGATGCACCTGCTGACGCTGCACCATCGCCAGAGCGTCGCGGCCATTTTCTGCGCACACCACCTCGCAGCCCAACCGTGATAGTAGCCCCACCGCTACTTTGCGATTGACCGCGTTATCCTCTACCAAGAGCAGCGACGTGCCGCCAAAGTCCCGCGTAGGCTCGGCGGGCAGCGGTGTCGTGACAGGGGTCGCTTCGACGAGCGGCAGCTCACACCAGAAAGTACTGCCCTGGCCCGGCGTACTGTTAACGCCCAGCCGCCCCTGCATGGCTTCACTCAACCGCTTACAGATGGCCAAGCCCAAACCGGTGCCGCCATAGCGACGTGCAACGCTTTCATCCGCCTGCTGGAAGGGTTCGAAAAGCGTTTCTTGCTGTTCGCTATTGAGCCCGCAGCCGGTATCGGTGATGTCGAACGAGAGATACTCGACGGTCGACGACACCCGAATCGAGACGCTGCCGTAGTCGGTGAACTTGATCGCATTGGCAATGAGGTTGAGCAGGATCTGCCGCAAACGCCCCGCGTCGATCATCACCCAGGCTGGCACCAGTGGGTCCACGTGCAGCGACAGCTGAAGCCCTTTTGCCTGCGCTCTGGGTTCAAAGAGCGCCATGACCCCTTCTACCAGCGGCTTAAGCTCGGTCGGCGACGTTTCCAGGGTCAAATGGCCGGCCTCGATTTTGGAGAAATCGAGAATCTCGTTGATCATCGCGAGTAGCTGGTTGGCACTCTCGTGAATGGTACGGGCGTAGTCTTCGACCTGGGCGGGACTGGCGGGCTCGCGCAGCAGCTCGCTCATCCCAATCACGCCGTTGAGCGGCGTGCGAATTTCATGGCTGACCATGGCCAGAAAGTCCGATTTCGCATGGTTGGCGGCTTGCGCCTGCTTTGCCGTCACCTGAAGCTGTTTACTGAGCTGCTCTTGCTCCCGTCGCGCTGCTGCGCTCTCGCGCATCTCACGCACCAGAAAGACAATGACCGTCAGCACGGCGAAGCTCATTCCAATCAGCAAAGAAATCAGTAATTTATACAGCGTACTCAGAAGCGCACGCTCTTCGGTGGCAGACTCCGCTAAATAGCCGTTGATCGTAATCACCAAGCGCTCGGTCAGTCGAGTCAGCGCCTGTAGCTCGGTCTCCAACGCCGTGACGGGCAGCCGAGCCATGGACTCGTGGGGTTCGAACATGGGGTCGAGGGTGTCGAGCTGCTGCTGAATGTGGTCCAGCAGTTCACTGGCGGCACTAATACTTTGCAACAGCGAGCTGACTTCCCCTTCGCGTAGCAGGGTGATACGGCTGTAGAGCAGCTCGAAGCGGAGATTGAGCTCGTCCTGGGCGGCCGGTGATAAAGGGCCTCGGGTCTCTGCCAGCAAATGGTTGAGCAGTTGCACGGCGTCACGATCGAGCTTGTAAACCACCCAGGCGGTATCTTCACGCAGGCTTTGCGTCAAGTTGTCCTGGCGCCAAGCCGATAAGCCAGCCACCACCAACGCCGCCGCAAACAGCAGCACGGTAATGATGGCAACCAGCTTGAGGCGACGCGGGTAGCGCAGCAGGCGGGGCGCCCGTGCGGCAGACTCACTAGTGGACATGGATGTGCATGACCTGCCACACGGCTCTGAAGCGCATACGCTCACTCAACAGCGCTTCGTCATGATCGAAGGGGTAAAGCACCCATAACGGGCCATATTCGCGGATGGGAATGGTCTGTCCGTCTCGCTCAAGGGCCAAAATCACGTCGTAGTCGTAAAAATCCTCGGTGGGAATCTCCGCTTCATAGCCATTCAACGCCGCCACGTTAATGGTATCGCCCTCTGCCCCGACGTGTTCGAGCAGCGTGCGCATCAGCGGTCCACGGTAGTGGCTCGTGCCTTCGGTCCACGGCGTACCGGTGGTGAACTCATGCTGAGGCAAAGCGCTCAACATGGCACTATCGAAATGGGCCTCGTCGTCGACGTTGGCCGCTGTCACCTCTCCCTCTATCTTGAGAATCACCGGCCCACTAGGCGTTGCCAGTGTTCCCGTCTCTGCCGCGTCCGCTAGCCCCGTATGGGGAATGCTGAACGCCAGCATAGTCCACCCCAATAACAACGCTTTCACTACTGACTCCTCGTATCGTAGTGCCTGAGCGACGCGACGGCTGTCGCAAGCGCAAGGCAATAAAAAAGAGATGGCGTTAGGGTACGCCATCTCGATTCATTGGTCAGTTGAATGTCGACTTTTTTGGTAAGCGGAGCGTAACGCGAAGGTTGCCTTCGTTAGGTTTTGAGTTTTTCCACCGGCTCGAACCGTACCAGTTCTTCGTAGGCGTGCCAGCTCGCGTGGCCGAGAACGGGCAGTATGAGCGCCAAACCGATATAGAACGTCATGACGCCCACCAGTACGCAGCCCGTCAGGATGGCGGCCCATAGCAGCATGGGGCGGAAATTGCGGGCCACACAGCGCACGCTGGCTTCGATGCCCTCCATGAACGTGAGGTCTTGATCCATGAGCGTAGGAATGGCGACGACGCTGATGGCAAAAGCACCAAAGGCCAGAACGCCACCGGCAACGGTGCCGACGGCAAGCATGCTAAGCCCTTCGGGCGTTGTGACCAGCGCCGTGTAGAGCGTAGCTGGGCTGGGCACTTCGAATCCGAAAAAGAGCGCAAAGAGCAGTGTGGCGAGACGTATCCATGCCAAAAAGAAGATCATCATCATCACACCCATCATGGCGAGCTGACCCGCATGCGGCCGCCAACTACCGAACGCGTCGCCCAAGTTAGGAACTCGGCCGCGTTCAAGCGCTAAGCTGATACCGTAGGAGCCCACCGCCACGAGCGGCCCAATGAACATGAAGCCAGCAATCATGGGCAGCAACCAGTGCCAGTAGCCCAAGGTGTAGGCACCCAGCGTAATGGCGATACTCAACCCCACCCAGAACATGCCGTAGGACAAGCTGATGGCCGAGGCACGGCGAAAATCTTCGACGCCTGCAGCGAGCCAGGCTTTAGGCCTGTCCATGCCGACCTTGTTGATGATGATTTTAACGTTGGGCGCATCGGCTGATTGGCCGTGAGTTTTTGTTGTTACTGCATTCATGGCGTAACTCCTATGATTTACCCCAAATGGCTGTCACTGACCCAAGCACCAAGGTAAATAGCTACCATGTGTGTTGACACCATTAATCCAACGTTAATGGCTTAATGTTCTTTTAATGTAGCTGAGCCAGTGTCACGTGAAGGGCTTTCCCGCCACTCAGTACAAAAAATCCTCCTCTGGCGCTCTTAACGACAATTAATTCGATGCGTTAGCGTGTCGTGATATTCACGACAAAAAAAAGCTCCAGGCCAATGGCCCGGAGCTTCGTGGGGTAGACGGCGTTCAGCGCACGATCATCACCGATATCTTGGCATGATGAACGACATGCTCCGCATTGGGGCCAAGCACGTAATCGACGAACTTACGTTTGGTGTGCGACGCCATCACGATCAGGTCGGCATCGATTTTCTTGCCGACTTTGATAATGGCCTCCCAAGGCGAGCCATCGACGATCACACTTTGGGTCTTGATCCCTTCCGGCACCTGCTCTTGAATGAATTTGTGCTGCGCCTCTTTCATGGCCACATGCGCTTTTTCAGAGAAGTTTTTCGGAAAATAAGCGCCCACCATGGGCATTTTGAATTCCGGCAGTACCGTCACCACGTGTAGCGATGCCCCAAAGGTTTGGCACAGGGTCACCGCCGTAGGCAGCGCTTTCTTCCATGACGCTTCTTCGTTCAAGTCCACGGGCAGTAGCACTTTATGGTACATGGCAACCTCCTTAGGCAGCGGCCACTTCGTTGGACTGCTCTTGACGCCGACGGCGGCGCTGCATCACCACGACCAAGCCAAAGATGCCCAGAGCAGGCAGCCACATCCACTCTTTGGTCCAGCGATCCACCGGGGCCAACACTTCGAGGATCTCTTGGTCGAAATCGAAGCCCAATTCGGCCGCTTGGCTACCAAACTCGACGAAATCGACCAGCGTTTGGTCACCGTCTTCGTAAAGCTCGATGCCCAGGTTCGCCATGCGCTCTTCCCCCGTGTCACCGCGCGGTACGGGAACGAGGACATAGGTGGTCATGGGCGCACCGAAATCGTCCTCACCGGCAATTTGCACGCGCAGGTTGCTTCCATCATCGACTCGGCCTAGTGCCTCAGCGAACTGAGCAGGCGGCACCGACTCGTAGGGGTCGTGGATCTTGTCCATCCAGAAGCCGGGACGGAACAGCGTAAAGGCAACTAGCAGCAGCAGCAGCGACTCGTACCAACGGTTACGGGTGAGCATGTAACCTTGGGTGCCCGCGGCGAAGATCAACATGGCGATGGTCGCGACGATGAACACCAGAATGCCCTGCACCACCGTGACATCGATCAACAGCAAATCCGTGTTGAAGATGAACAGGAACGGCAAGGCAGCAGTACGCAGGCTGTAATAGAACGCCTGGAAGCCGGTGCGCAGTGGATCGCCTCCTGACACGGCTGCCGCCGCAAAGGAGGCCAGGCCTACGGGCGGTGTGACATCCGCCATGATGCCGAAGTAGAAAACGAACAGGTGAACGGCAATCAGCGGGACGATCAGGCCGTTTTGCTGACCCAGCAGCACGATCACCGGCGCCATCAGCGCCGACACCACGATGTAGTTCGCCGTCGTCGGCAAGCCCATGCCCAGGATCAGACTTAGCAGGGCCGTCAGCAGCAGAATCATCATCAGGTTGCCACCGGAGAGAATCTCGACGACGTCCGCCAGTACCAAGCCTACGCCGGTTTGCGATACCGCACCCACCACGATACCGGCAGTGGCCGTCGCGATACCGATACCGATCATGTTGCGCGCGCCGGTGACCAGGCCATCCCACAGGTCTTTAAAGCCTTCTTTGATATCGGCGGCCATCTGGCTGCGACCGCGGAAGATCGCAATGATCGGACGCTGAGTGACCATGATGAAGATCATGAACATGGTGGCCCAGAACGCGGACAGTCCAGGCGACAGACGCTCGACCATCAAGCACCACACCAGTACCACGACCGGCAGAATGTAGTGCAGGCCGACCATGACCGTCGGGCGGGTTTGCGGCAGTGTCACGACTTCGGAGTTGGGATCGTCCATCTCCAGCTCGGGGTAGTTGGCTCCCACTTTTAGCAGCGCCACATAGACGATCGCTAGACCGACGGAGACGACCCAAGGAGTCGCTTCACCCAGCACGGGTTTTAGCCAACCCAGGCCATAGTAAACGGCAATCGAGAGCCCCATGAGCAGCAATAAGCCGGTCATGAAACCAATCACTTTATTTAGTAGAGGACGCGCCGGGTTGCTGGACGGCAGGCCTTTCATATTGGCCTTGAGCGCTTCCAAGTGAACGATGTAGATCAGCGCGATATAGGAGATCAGCGCTGGCAAGAAGGCGTGTTTGATCACGTCGACGTAGGGAATACCGACGTACTCTACCATCAAGAACGCCGCTGCCCCCATGACGGGTGGCATGATCTGGCCGTTCACCGAGGAGGAGACTTCCACCGCGCCCGCTTTCTCAGCGCTAAAGCCGACTCGCTTCATCATCGGAATCGTAAAGGTACCGGTCGTCACGGTATTGGCAATCGACGACCCCGAGATCAAGCCGGTCATACCAGACGCCACCACCGCCGCTTTGGCCGGGCCGCCTTTAAAGTGGCCAAGCAGCGAGAAGGCCACTTTGATGAAATAGTTACCGGCACCCGCTTTATCCAACAATGCCCCGAACAACACAAACAGGAACACGAAGCTCGTCGAAACCCCCAGCGCAATACCGAACACGCCTTGGGTGCCCAGCCACTGGTGGTTGATCAAACCGCCCAGACTCACACCACGGTGAGCCAAAATGCCCGGCATGTAAGGGCCAAACAAGGAGTACGCAATAAACACCGCTGCCACGACCATCAGAGGCGGCCCCAGTGCACGACGGGTGGCTTCTAACAACATCAATATGCCAACGACGCCCACGACGATATCCTGGGTAATCGGCAACCCAGGCCGCTGGGCCAAATCGGCATAGAAAATGAATAGGTAGGCGCCGCAAAACGCCGCTACCGCTGCCAGGACCCAGTCGGCCAGCGGCACACGATCACGGGGCGAACGCTTGAAGGCGGGGTACGCCATGAAGGCTAAAAAGAGCGCAAACGCCAAATGAATCGAGCGCGCTTCCGTGGCGCTAAACACGCCAAAGCCAACGATATAGGGAAGTGGCGATGCAATCCATAGCTGAAACAGCGACCAGATGGCTGCAATACTCACGAGCAGCTTTCCAGGTACGCCTAGGGGTTTCCGTGCCCCTGTATCGCTGGAAGCGACCATATCCTCCAGGTCGTTCTCAGCGGCTGCCGAAGGGTGTTTGTCATCACGCATACGCTTGCCCTGCCTAATGGTCAGCGCTGACAATCAGCGCTCTCAACAAGAAGCGCGGACACCCAAGGTGCCCGCGCTTTGCAACTCAAAGCGACGCTACTCACCTTCCGTCAATAGCGTCACTCTTTTTACGACTTATTCAATCCAGCCACGCTCACGGTAGTAACGCGCTGCGCCATCGTGCAGCGGCGCGGTCAAGCCGTCAGAGATCATGTCTTCTTCGTTCAGGTTCTCGAACGCCGGGTGCAGACGCTTGAAGCGATCGAAGTTTTCGAAGACGGCTTTCACCGTTTCGTAAACGATGTCTTCATCAACAGCGGTGGAAGAAACGAAGGTTGCCGCCACACCGAAAGTTTCGACGTCTTCGTCGTTACCACGGTAGAGGCCACCCGGAATCACGGAACGAGTGTAATAGGGGTACTCTTCGATCAGGCCGTCGATCTCTTCACCGGTGACGGAGACCAGACGCGCGTCGATGGTGGTGGTCGCTTCTTGGATAGAGCCATTCGGGTGGCCTACCACGTACACCATGGCATCGATGTTGTTGTCAGACAGGGCAGCCGCCTGCTCGGCAGCATCTAGCTGCGACGCCAGGGCGAAGGTATCTTCGTCCCAACCGAACGCATCCATGACGACATCCATGGTGTTACGCTGGCCAGAACCAGGGTTACCGATGTTGACGCGCTTGCCGGGGAAATCGCTGATGTTCTCGATACCGGAATCCGCGCGGGCCACCACGGTCAGCGGCTCGCCGTGCATGGTGAAGACGGCACGCATGTCTTCCCAAGCGCCCTCTTCTTCGAAGTTGGCTTCACCGTGGTAAGCACGGTACTGAACGTCGGACTGTACAACACCCATGTCCAGCTCGCCGCTCTTCATGCCATTGACGTTCGCCACGGAGCCACCGGTGGACGGGGCATTACAGCGGATGTTGTGCTCATCGCTGCCACGGTTGACCATGCGGCATACCGACTGGCCAACGACATAGTAAACACCGGTTTGGCCGCCGGTACCGATCGTGATGTAGCGCTCCTGGGCAACGGCCGGAGAGGCAAAGGTTGCCGCAGCAATGAACGCGCCTGAGAAGGCCGCGGTAGAAAATACATGGCGTTTCATGAACACACCTCTTTATCTTGATGTTGTGAGCGTTATGCGCTTTGAAGCCACCTGCAGAACGGTTCCCTTCAGGTGTTTCGGTTCCAAAACGTTGTCAAGACAGTCTGTTATCAACCTCGGCATTTAGTGCCGACTGTTCCTACTTTAGCGAAAAAAAAGCTAATTGGCGAAGCGCGATGCAATTTAGCGTGTCGTGCAGTGCAGCATTCACACCCGATGTTTCACGATTTCCATCGGCGGGCGATGTCACCATCGACATAGCTGGCAAAACGAAACGGGCAGCCCGCTTAGGCCACATCACACTTACCATAGGCACGCTTGGCACTCTTCGTTAGTTTAGCGGCCTGTAACGTTTAGTAAGCGTTAAACATCCTGAAACGCGTATGCCTGTTCGGCATGGGCTATCACCCATCGTTTATCCGAGGCTCACACGTTATAACCCAGCACCGTGGGAAGCCATAGTGCAATGCCTGGAAAGATCGCCACGAGCGCCAGTGCACCGCCCATCGCCACCACGAAGAGTAGCGCCCACCCAAGGGTATGTTCCAAACGAATCTTGGCGACTTCCGTCGTGACCATCAGATTCACCGCCACCGGCGGGGTAAACTGACCGATCGCAATGTTCATGGCCAGCAAAATACCGAACCACACCGGGTTCCACTCGAAATGATGCATCACCGGAATCAGAATCGGCATCATGATCAGGTAAATGGAAATCGCGTCTAGCAGCATGCCTGCCACCAGCACCGCTAACATGACGAGGACCAGCAGTAGCACTCCATTGTCGGTCAAGCCAATGATCCACTCCGCCAAATGACGGAAGGTGCCCAGCATGGTGCCTGCCCAGGCAAAGATACCTGCCAGCGCAATGATCAGCATGACCACGCCCGAGATGATTGCAGCCTCCCCTAGCAGCTCCCACACATCGCGTAGCGTGAGTTCTCGCGTCAAGAACAAGCCCACTACCGCTCCATAGGCAACGGCGACCACGGCGGCTTCCGTGGGGGTAAAGAGGCCTGAACGCAGCCCTCCTAAAATCAGCACCGGCGCAAACAACGCAGGCAGCGCTTCACGGAAGGTGCCTCGTACCGTCAGCCTTTCAGCTCCCTCTACCGGTGTTCCCTCCCAGCCATAGCGTTTGGCGGCCAACATGGCCGGCACCAGCAGCGCCAAACCTGCCAACACACCTGGAAACAATCCCGCCGCAAACAGCGCGCGAAGATCGACACCCGGTACCACGATCGAGTAGAGAATCAGTGCAACCGAGGGAGGAATCAAAATCGCCGTCGAGGCCGAAGCCGCGATCAGCGTGGCAGAGAACGGCTTGGGGTAGCCTGCCTTGGTCATGCTGGGTAGCATCACCATGGCCACGGCGGCGGCATCGGCGGGGCCAGAGCCGCTCATGCCGCCCATGATCATACATACTAACACCGCAACCAGCGCCAGCCCGCCGTGCCGGGGCCCAATCAATGCCTGAGCAAAGCGCACCAAACGCAGCGCCACGCCTGCCCGCTCGAAAATCAGCCCGGTGAGAATAAACAGTGGAATCGCAATGAGAGGGTATTTAGCGATGCTGTTATAGGTATTGGTACCCAGGGTGGCCAGCATATCCGGCGACAGACCCAGCACGATGCCCACCGCACCAGAAAGCGCCAAGGAAAACGCCACCGGTACGCCAGCAATTAACAGCCCGGCAAATGCCAAAATCATCCAAATATCAGGCGTCACTGGTTAGCTCCCCTTTCAAACGGTCACGGGTTTGCTGCACCAAGCGCCATAGCATGGCCGCAGATAATACGGGCAGCCATACCAAGTACCACCACTGCGGTAGCCCCAAGCCCGGCGACAGTGACTCCCACTGGTACTCCTGCCACGCCAGCTTACCGCCATACCAGGTAATCAAGCCCAGCACGACGAGACCACACAGGGCTTGAAAGAGAATCAGCGCGCCTCGCCACCGTGGCGGCAAGGCGCGCTCTAAAAAGCCAATGCGGATATGCCGGTCGCGACGCAAAGCAACCGACGCACCGGCGAAGGTCAACACGACCAATAGGAAAACGGAAAACTCTTCGGTAAACGAAAACGAGCCGCCTGTTAGGTAGCGGGTCACCACATTGCCCAGGCTAATCAACGCAATGACAATCAAGGAGAGCGCACCGAGCCAGCGCTCGGGGCGCGCATCGGGGAAGCCTTTCATGGCAGCCTCACATCAGCAAGCTGCCGCCCTTGGCGGGCGGCAGTGAAAACACACGAACATCAACGGGCGTCGATAGCGGTTTGAGCGGCCTCGACCAGCTCTTCACCGATACGAGGGGCCCATTTTTCGTAGACGGATTGAGTGGCTTCCACGAACGCTTGATACTGCTCATCGGTGAGTTCGGTGACGGTCACTCCGCGCTCTTGGATCGCGGCCAAACGCTCGCTCTCCTGCTCACGGGTCATGGCGATTTCCCAGGCACCCGCCTCTTGGGCCGTTTCGCGCAGCATCGTTTGCTGCTCGTCACTCAACGACTGCCAGACCTGCTGGTTAACGGCAAAAATCAGCGGATCGTTCATGTAGTTCCATAGGGTCAAATGCTCCTGGCCTACTTGATCGATACGTGCCACGTCAAAGACCGACAGCGGGTTTTCCTGGCCATCGACCGCGCCCGTGGTGAGAGCGGGTTGGGCGTCGGTCCAGCTCATCTGCGTAGGGTCAGCGCCTAAGGCGGAGAACGTATCCTGGAACAGCGGTGAGCCCACTACGCGGATCTTCAAGCCGTCCAGATCCTCCGGCTGGCTGATCGGGCCGCGGGAGTTGGATACCTGACGAAAGCCGTTTTCACCCCAGGCCAGCGGAATAACGCCACGAGACTCGATCGCCTCGAACACCAGAGACCCCGCCTCACCACCCGTCACGGCATCGACGGCGGCCTCATCAGGAATAAAGAATGGTAAAGAGAACAGGTTCAGTTCCGGCACTTGGGGCGACCAGTTGATGGTGGACCCCACCGCGGCATCAATCAGGCCAGAACGCATGGCGGAAAACTCACGGGTTTGGTCACCCGACACCAGCTGAGAGTTGGGGTAAACCCGCAGGGTGAGTTCACCACCACTGCGCTCTTCTACCAATTCCGCCCACTTCTCGGCGGCTTGGCCCCAAGGAAAGGCTTCTGAAAGCACGGTTGAGACCGAGAGTTCGCGCGCTTGCGCAGAAAACGCAGCCGAGAGCAGTGCAGCGCCAGCCAAGCCAGCGGTGAAACGAGCCATAGAGCGTGTCAGCGTCATTATTATCGATCCTTTTTTATCGGTTCTTATAAGGTGCCTGGCTTTTCAAAACCATCGGCACACCGCCCATTGTAGGCCGTTAGCAAGCGAAAGGAAGACGCCTAAGGTCGGCATTGAGCAGTGCTGTTACGCGTCACCAGGGCATGGGGCAGAGTCACGTTATCAACGCGCTTTCCTTCCAGCACATCGATCAGCATGTCTACCGCTGTCCGCCCAAACGCTTCAGCCGGTTGTGCAATGGTCGTCAACGGGGGGTCACTGTAGTAAGCAAAGGCGATATCATCGAAGCCCGCGACCGAGATATCGTGGGGTACGCGCAGTCCAGCTTCTTTGATGCGACTAATGGCACCAATCGCCATTTCGTCGCTCTCACAAAATATAGCGGTGGGTCGCTCTTTCAAGGCGACCAACGCATCGGCTGCCTGATATCCCGATGAGGGGGTGAAGTCACCAGGACACAGTAAGCGTTCGTCCAGTGCAATACCTGCTGCCGCCAGGGCGTCTTGGTACCCTTGTTGCCGATCGCGCGTCAACGGACTTCGGCGCGGGCCTTTGATCATGCCAATACGTCGATGGCCAAGGGCAATGAGATGCTCCGTCAGCTCCCGTGCAGCCCCTCGATTGTCCAACTGCACGGTGGGGCATGGCGCATTATCCAATACCTCACAGGCATTGATCATGGGCAAAGGCGTGCCGGATGGGAACGCATTCTCAGCAAAAGGGTTGAACGCTCGCAATTGGATGACCCCATCGGCCTGACGCGTACTGACCAAGCTCGCGTAATGGGTCTCCATGGTTTCATTACCGAGCGTATTACATAGCAACACACCATAGCCGCGCTCCTGGGCAGCTTCTTGAATACCGCTGATCACCCGCGCGAAAAACGTATTCGCAATGGTGGGCACGAGCACGACGAGATTGTGAGTGCGTTGAGAGCGAAACTGTACTGCCATCAAGTTCGGTTTGTAGCCTGCCTGCTCCACCGCCTTGAGCACCTTTTCACGCGTGGAGGGAGAAACGATATCGGGCGATTTCAAGGCGCGCGACACCGTCGCCACCGACACCCCCGCCAAATCGGCGACCTTGCGTATATTGGTCATAGCCTCCCTTATCACTTGCCCATCGTCGCCTGCAGGTGCTTATGCGACGTTTCATGCGTCAGCTTACCGTATCCCGTCTTTAAACTCAGCGCGCTATTTACCCGTTACGAATAGACCTTTGTCGCATTGACGTCACTCGTTGTGAAACCTAATTTCAACTTAATGTAACCGGTTACATCAATAAAGATCCGTCAATGGCATGCGCTTGATCAGCCCAATGCATGCAGCAAAAAAAAGGAGGACTATATGTCCCACCCTACGTCATCACGTATCCGCTTAGGCATGGTAGGTGGTGGACAAGGCGCATTCATCGGTCAGGTTCATCGCCTAGCCGCTCGGCTTGATGATACCTGTGAACTGGTATGTGGCGCATTCAGTCGCTCAAAAGAGAACAACCGTCTTACCGGCGAGCAGTGCTACCTCCCCTCCCAACGGGTTTACGACGACTGGGAGCAGCTCTTAGAAAGCGAAAGCCAGCTGCCCGAATCACAGCGGATGCAGCTCTTGGTCATTGTCACTCCCAATCATCTGCATGTCCCCATTGCCGAGGCGGCAATGCGTAAAGGCTTTCATGTGTTTTGCGAAAAGCCGGCGGCAGTGTCGCTCTCTCAAGCGCAGCGTTTGGCCGTCAGTTGGCAGGCCAGCGGTTGCCTCTATGGCTTAGCGCATACCTACCTTGGCTATCCCATGGTATGGCAAGCGCGAGAAATGGTGAGAGACGGTCAGCTTGGCCAACTTCGCAAAATACACGTGGAATACCCGCAGGGCTGGTTAAGCGAGAGTCTGGAGCAACAAGGAAATAAGCAGGCGGCTTGGCGAACCGATCCACAGCTCGCGGGTATCAGTGGCTGCATGGCCGACATTGGCACCCATGCTTTCGGACTCGTCGAGTTCATCTCAGGTCACCACGTCAGTGAACTCTGCGCTTCGCTGAACAGCCACGCAGAGGGTCGTTCACTGGATGACGATGGTGATGTCTTGTTGCGCACAGCGCAGGGCGCTAGCGGGACTCTCATTGCCAGTCAAGTATGCCGCGGCGAGGAGAACGCACTCAAGATACGCCTTTACGGCGACCAAGGAGCGCTTGAGTGGCACCAAATGGAGCCTAACTCACTTCTTTATCGCCCCTCGCAGGCTCCGATGCGAACGCTTCGTGCCGGCATCGACCAGCCCGACCTTTTTCCCAGTGTCATGCAGCGTTTACGCCTTCCTGGAGGCCATCCAGAGGGCTATTTGGAAGCACTTGGCAATCTGTACCGGGACTTCGCCACCGCCATCCAGCAGGGCAAGCAAGGAAGCGTAGAGGGTGTGCCTGGCATGGCCTCGGGGCTACGAGGAATGGCATTTATCGACGCCGTCACGACCAGTCAACAAAGCGACCAGAAATGGACACCTCTCCCCGATACACATCCACAAGGAGCTTGATCATGCCCAACCAGTCTACAGGCCTGCGAGGACCCGCTATTTTTCTGGCCCAGTTCATCGGTGAAGAGGCACCCTTCAATACCCTAGAGGGCATCGCTCGCTGGGCGGCCGAGAAAGGCTATCGTGCCATTCAGCTACCCACGATCGATGACCGCTTTATCGACTTGCGCAAAGCAGCAGAGAGCCAAGCGTATTGTGATGAATTAAACGCCCTCTGCGAGAACGCGGGAGTCGTGATCAGCGAGCTGTCGACCCACCTTCAGGGACAGCTGGTCGCCGTGCATCCCGCCTTCAACGATGTATTCGATGACTTCGCGCCAAAAGAGCTACACGGTCAGCCGCAGGCACGCACCGAGTGGGCCATCGAACAACTCATGCTGGCAGCCAAAGCCAGCCAGCGGCTTGGCTTGACGGCACACGCAACGTTCTCCGGCGCTCTGCTGTGGCCGTTTGTCTATCCTTGGCCCCAACGCCCCGCCGGGTTAATCGAAGAGGGGTTCAACGAACTCGCCCAACGCTGGACACCTATCCTCGATGCTTTCGACCAAGTAGGCGTGGATCTCTGCTTTGAGATTCACCCCGGCGAAGATCTACATGATGGTGCTTCCTTCGAGCGTTTTCTGGCGGCCGTCGACCACCACCGCCGAGCCAAAATTCTCTATGACCCTAGCCATTTGCTGTTACAGCAGCTCGACTATCTCGGGTTTATCGATCAGTACCATGAACGTATCGGCATGTTTCACGTTAAAGATGCCGAATTCACTCCCAATGCGCGCAGCGGCGTGTATGGCGGCTATCAGGATTGGATGGAGCGACCAGGTCGCTTCCGTTCATTAGGCGATGGTCAGATCGATTTCAGCGCTGTTTTTAGCCGATTAACGCAATACGGGTTCGATGGCTGGGCAGTGCTGGAGTGGGAGTGCTGCCTCAAGGATGCGGAGCAGGGTGCCGCAGAGGGAGCGCCTTTTATCGAGGCGCATCTGATTCAGCCCGCCGGTCGCGCTTTCGATGATTTTGCCAGCGTAAGCAGCAGTCGCTCGCGCAATCGTCGAATCCTCGGCCTTTCCTCAACGGCCGATTAACGGCCTTTCTCAAGGCGCATACAACGCCAACCTCACAACCACGTTTTCAACAACGACAACAAAGGACGACGTCATGGCCATGATACGTACACGACTCAGCATCATGATGTTTTTGCAGTTTTTTATCTGGGGCGGCTGGTTCGTCACCCTAGGCACTTTTTTGGCAAATAATCTCAATGCCAGCGGCGGCCAAATTGGTATGGCCTTCTCAACCCAATCCTGGGGGGCCATCATCGCGCCCTTCATCATTGGCTTGATTGCCGATCGCTACTTCAACGCCGAGCGAATATTGGGCGTGTTGCATCTCTTGGGTGCAGGGCTCATGTATGGCCTGTATATCGCCAGCGACTTCAGCACGTTTTACCCCTTGGTACTGATGTATATGATTCTTTATATGCCTACACTCGCCCTGGTCAACTCGGTCTCTTTTCGCCAGATGAGCGACCCAGGCCAAGAGTTTGCCAAAATTCGCGTATGGGGAACGATCGGTTGGATTATGGCAGGCCTGGGAATTAGCTACCTCTTTGCCTGGGACTCTTCCCAAGGCATTGCGGACGGCATGCTGAGGAACACCTTTTTGATGTGCGCTATCGCGTCATTAGCACTTGGCTTGTATAGCTTTAGCCTTCCCGCGACACCACCTAAAGCAAACGGCCCAGTCGGCTTAAAAGAAGTCCTGGGGTTGGATGCGCTGGCCCTGCTTAAAGACCGTAATTACGCCATCTTCTTCATTGCCTCTATTTTAATCTGTATTCCGCTTGCGTTTTATTACCAAAACGCCAATCCATTTCTGGCTGAGATCGGTGTTGCTAACCCGACCGGTAAAATGACGCTAGGACAAGTATCCGAAGTCCTGTTCATGCTGCTGCTGCCCGTCTTTATTCATCGCTTTGGCATTAAGAAAACGCTACTGATCGGCATGCTGGCCTGGGCGCTACGCTACGCGCTGTTTGCCTTTGGCAACGCCGATGAGATGGTGTGGATGCTCTTGATCGGGATTGCTTTACACGGCGTATGTTATGACTTTTTCTTTGTGACCGGCCAAATTTACACTGATGCTCGAGCGGGAGAGAAATTCAAAAGCTCTGCCCAAGGCATGATCACACTGGCTACTTACGGCGTGGGCATGCTGATAGGCTTCTGGGTCGCCGGTCAAATCACCGATCACTTCTCCACTAATGGCGTGCACGACTGGCAAGGCATCTGGATATTCCCAGCGATCTTCGCTATCGCGGTATTGGCGCTCTTCTTCCTTACCTTTAAAAACGAGAAAAACGTAGCGACGGCACCCAGCTTGCAAGGAAGTTAAACGTTGGCATTACCGGGCGCTGTCTCGGCGCCCGGTAGTGGGTGGGTAATCGTGGTCAATGATGTTGGATAAACGACGCTTACATCGATAGATTAGCAATACTAAGATCCAAAAAGCCCCGCCCGTCAGTGCTGAATTGCAAAAACGGGCGGGGCTTTTTAGCTAACGCAAGAAGTGCTGACTTATAGCTCCCTCACCCAGATATTGCGAAAACTGACGTCCGCATCGTGATCTTGCAGATAGATAGGCGCGCAGTCATGAGCGTCTTCGTAGCTGGGCTCTCCTATCCACTCGGTGGTGCCTTGCACTTCAACATGGTGCTGAACCACGACACCGTTATGGAGCACGGTGACATAGGCAGGTGACTCCAGCGTCCCTGTCTCGTCGAAACGTGGCGCAGTATAGAGAATGTTGTAACGCTGCCATTCACCAGGCGGGCGAGAGGCATTGACCAGAGGAATGTACTGCTTGTAGATGGACGCTGCCTGGCCGTTGGGATAGGTCGGATTATCGTAGGAGTCCAAGATCTGGACTTCATACCGTTCTTGCAAAAAGACGCCGCTATTGCCACGGTCCTGGCCCTCCATGTCTGCCATATCGGCTGGCGCTCGCCACTCCAAGTAAAGCTGCACATCACAGAAGTCCTGGCGTGTGCGTATCCCTCCTGCGCCCCGCTTGACGGTCATGACGCCGTCCATCACGTGCCACTCGACCTGCCCGCCCTCCTCGGCCTCCCAGGCATCTACATCGTCACCATCGAATAGTACGATGGCATCAGACGGTACGCCATTCTCAGGCACCGACACCGCGCGGGGTACGGGCGTCCACACTTCGGTGTTGGCGGCTTGCTGTTCGGGGGTTAGCGCCTCTTGCGAGGCGCTTTCCTTTGCTACGCTATCGGATGCCATGGCGAAGGCCAGCACACAGAGGGCGGGGGCATACCCCTGCGAACGGTGGCGTTGCTTTAGCTGCGGGATATCTCGAAAGCTCATGAATGCTCTCCTTCTTTATTAGGTGGCCCAAGCAGGTTCGCCCTGATAAGTCGCGCAGCCGTCGTAGCGGCCGGGCACGGCTTCATAGCGCAGGACCTCCGTCGCGCCCACTTCTGAGGTGAAGAAGCCAAACAGCGTCAACTGTTTCATCATGGTGAAATAGTGCGGAAGCGAAGCCTCACTATCCGTGTGGTTGAGGGATGACTGGGTATCTGCCGTTTGATTTTGAGCGGTCTGCGTCTCTGCCGTCAGCGCCTCAGCAGGCGTCGGCTGCTCTCTGCGCGACAGGCGTTGGGCGTGTGCCTTTGCTTCGCGGTCCAATTCAGTAATGAGCGCTAACCGCTGATCGCTGCTTAACGCCATGAAATCACTTTCGTAAGCCGCCCGGCTGCGCGCCTCAAGCTGCGCCAAACCAAAATAGAACACCTCTCTTTCCGAAGGCGTATAACAATCACTCACGAACAGCGCCATGAACTCACCCACGCCAGCGTCTTTGGCGCCAGGAGTCTCGGTTCTCGGTAGGATCGTCTCGGCCAGCTCGCTCATTCGTTCCACATCACGGCTGCTAAAGAGGTGACGGGTGCGGCCTGTATCGCTAAAGGCTAAGAGAGACTTGCCACCGATCATGGCGGTCCCCGTCGTCAAAGCGATCATTTTGAGTAGTTCGCGACGATTCATGACAAATTCCCCCGCTTCAGTTCTTCCACTGCGTAGTCCACCGCGCGAGCGGTCAGTGCCATGTAGGTGAGCGAAGGGTTCACGCAGGAGGAGGACGTCATGCAGGCGCCATCGGTGACGAACACATTCGGCGCATCCCATACCTGGTTATGGCGATTGAGTACGGAGGTTGTCGGATCACGGCCCATACGCGCCGTGCCCATCTCATGAATCCCCATGCCCGGCGCATAATCGCCTACGTCACCTTTGACGTTCTTCACGCCTGCGGCCTCGAGCAAATCGATAGCATCCTGGACCATGTCACGACGCATCGCGTGCTCGTTCTGCTTGAGTTCAACGTTGATCGACAGGACCGGTAGCCCCCACTGGTCGCGGACGCTATGATTCAGCGCGATACGATTATCGTGATCAGGTAGCATTTCGCCGAAGCCCGTCATGCCGATCGTCCAACCACCTGGCTGGCTCAGCGCTTGCTTCAAATCAGCGCCAATATTGAGTTCCGCAATTTCGCGATCCCAGCCTTGGCGGCTGGCAGCACCTTGATACCCAAATCCGCGTACGTAGCTTCGCTGCTCATCGCCGACGTTGCGAAAGCGAGGAATGTAAAAGCCTGCGGGGCGGCGTCCAAAGTAGTATTTGTCGAGATAACCTTCCACGTCGCCACTAGCACCGCAGCGAAAATGGTGATCCATGACGTTATGCCCCAGTTCACCACTGCTACTTCCCAAGCCACCTTCCCAAACATCGGTGGCAGAGTTCATCAAAATCCAGGTGGTGTTAAAGGTCGACGCGTTGAGGAACACCACATCGGCGGTGTACTCGTGAACGTCATGCGTTTCTGCATCGATCACTTCAACGCCTCGGGCACGCTGGCGATCCTTGTCGTAAAGTACTTGGCTGACAATAGAGAAAGGTCGCAGCGTCAAATTTCCCGTGGCCACCGCAGCGGGAAGCGTAGCGGACTGAGTGCTGAAATAGGCACCGTAAGGACAGCCTAGCCAACATTTATTGCGATACTGGCAGTTGACGCGATTTTGCTCCGGCTTTGGCTGAGTAATATTGGCGACTCGACTGTGAATAAGGTGCCGCTGCCCGCCGAACGCGCTTTCTATCCGTTTGGCGACCTCCTGCTCGACACAGTTCAGAGGAATGGGAGGCAAAAACTCACCATCGGGGAGAATATCCAACCCTTCGCGGGTGCCGGAAATGCCGGCAAATCGCTCTACGTAGTCGTACCAAGGCGCGAGATCTTCATAACGAATCGGCCAGTCGATCGCGATACCCTCACGCTGGTTAGCCTCAAAATCCATCGGACTAAACCGGTAGCTTTGTCGCCCCCATAAGAGTGAGCGACCACCCAAATGGTAGCCACGAAACCAATCGAAGCGCTTCTCCTCTACGTAGGGGTTGGCCTGTTCATCGGCCCACATTCCCAAGGTAGCTTCATTGAGCGGGTAGTCGCGCTTGAGCACCGGGTACTCGGCAATCATCTCTTGAGTGGGTTCGTTGCGGTGGGGGTAGTCCCAAGCCTCTTTGTGGGCATTATGGTAATCCTTCACATGCTCGATATTCCGCCCACGTTCGAGCAGTAAGACTTTCAAGCCTTTCTCGGTTAGCTCTTTAGCGGCCCAGCCGCCACTAATACCTGAGCCAACCACGATGGCATCGTAGTGATTATCTGACATGGTCATCTTCCTTGTTGTGTTGTTGTTCGATGCGAATCACACATCGCAGAGTGCAATCGCCGCCCGCAGTGATTCGATGCTTTCCTCTTGGCTAGCGCGGTCAGGGATAAACTCTTGGGCGATATAGCCGTTAAAGCCGGTATCTCTGATCGCTCGGCAAATCGCGGGATAGTTGAGCTCTTGGGTGGCATCTATTTCGTGACGCCCAGGCACACCGGCCGTGTGGTAATGGCCGAAAAAACGATGGTGATCACGGATAGTGCGGATGACATCGCCCTCACTAATTTGCATGTGGTAGATGTCATAGAGCAGTTTGAAGTTGGGCGAACCAAGCCGACGACTCAGCTCGATGCCCCATGTCGAGTTGTCGCAAAGGTAATCAGGGTGGTCGATTTTGCTATTGAACAGCTCCATCTGTAGCACCACGCCTTTTGCTTCTGCCTGGGCAAGAACTTGCTTGAGCCCCGCTTCGGCATTTTGCAACCCCTGCTCAGGGTCCATGCCTCGCGCATTGCCGCTAAAGCAGATGAGGTTGGTATAGCCAGCTTGGCTAACCAGATCGATATATTGACGGTATCGCTCGATCAGTGCCGGATGGAAGCGTGTATCGCCCCAGCCATCTTCCAGGCTCAACTCAGCGCCATGACACATCGAGGCGTCGAGTCCATAGCGCTTAAGGATTGGCCACTCTTCTGGCCCAACGAGGTCAATCGCTTTAATACCCAATTCGGTTGAAAGCTGACAGAGCCCCTCAAGAGGCAAAAAGTCGAATGTCCAACGCGCGACCGAGTGATGAATATTGCCCTTCAATACTCGTCTTTGGTGAGATGTGTCATCGGCTAACGACCGCCCCCCTAGGTAAGGCAAAGCCGTCAAGCCAAGCGCACCGGTCATGCTGTGACGCAGCAGGCTGCGTCGATCAAGAGAATAGCGCTTCATAAGGTACCCTCGCGTACGTCATCTGAAAGAGATGGCTTAAGCGTGCTTACTCTTCACGAAGCGCTGACAGTTTCTCCTCTAAAAAGCTATTTCCACGGGTGATGACGGCTTCCGCATCGTGGGGCATATCATGTTCGATGATGTACCACTCAACATCCGAAGCTTCGGCGGCGGGTAAAATGGCATCCCAATCCAACTCCCCCTCTCCTAGCGTCGCAAAACCACCCTGATCCTGAGCAGTGCCCTCTGGGGCGTTGTCTTTGGCGTGGATAGCGAAAAGCTGGCCATCGAAACGAGAGACATACTCCACCGGGTCCAGCCCACCACGAGCCACCCAGGCAAGATCCAATTCCGCCAACAAATCCGATCCCGCCGCATCAAACAGATGCTCCAATGCTGTTTTGCCGTCATACATCTCCATCTCAAAATCATGGTTGTGGTAGGCCAAACGGAAACCTTCGGCCTCTAAGGTTGCAGCAATGCTGCCTAGCTCTTCACCCAGAGCCTGCCAGCCTTCAGCATCATTAGGGCGTGCGCTCTCATCTAGGTACGGCATGGTTAGCGTGTCGTTACCCACCGACTGATTAAAAGCCATCGTTTCGTCTAAACGATGGCGTAAATCCTCTAGCGCTACATGGCTGGAGATCACTTCAAGCGCATGTTTCTCTAACAATACATTGAGGGCATCGGCGGTTACTTGCTGAGTGCCCACCGTCTCGATGGCAGAGACGCCCGCTCGATTGACAACAGACAGTTGCTCTTCAAGATCGCCAAAATCACGTAGCGTATACATCTGAACCGCAATGGGTAAAGCTGCTGCGCTGGCATGCTGAGCCTGGGCCTCATCTGCCATATTCAGCGTTGTGAGCGTTACCGCACCGACGGCAAGCAACGCGCAAGCGCGTGAGGGTTGTTGGTTGTTCAACGTATCCATGTCCACCTCATTTCATTGTTAGGTTATTAGGTGATTGGCTAGGTAATGGCCTAGCGACCTTTTCCGTACTGCCTTAACAAGACAAAATGTAATCGGTTACATTTTTTTAGATCATGGATAGCGCTTGTGCAAGCCAGCCTCATCGAGTTCCTTCATTTATTTGTTTTAAAAGCCTATACCTCCTAACAGAAACTGTATAAGCAACTGGTTATAAAGCATTTATCAAGTCATCGAGAAAACTAAAACTTTCGTCTTAGTCAATATACAAATGAAACGCCCCACGCATTAAGCGTGAGGCGTTGAGGGACTTGATGGCACGCCCACTGGGCATAAAGAGTCGCGTTTATTCGCCAGCAGCCAGCCACGTATCGACTAACTCGCGGTTCTCGCCAATCCAGGTGCGCGCCCCTTCTACGGGGTCGCCCTGCTGTTCAATCGTCGCCATCAGCCCACCCAGCGTATCGTCATTCATATGCCACGTGTTCAGCACTTGGGTGAGCCACGGGTCGTCCTCCGCGAAGCCTTTGCGGGAGAACCAGAAAATATCGTCGCTTTCACCGAACACGCCCTGATTATCTTCCAAGTACTTGAGATCATACTCAGCAAAGGCCCAGTGCGGGCTCCAGAGCGTCACGGCCATGGGCTCTTCACGCTGATAAGCATCATCGAGCGCCGCCATCATCGCCGGGTCGGAGCTGTACAGCTGACGCATCGGCAGGTCATAAGCATCGATGGCCTCGTCCGTCAGCCCGGCAATGGCAGAGCCGGAGTCAATGCCGACGATGGTCGGGCGGCCCTGGTAAGAGAACTGATCGGCGCTATCGCGCAACGCATCGATAGTATCGATATCGACATAGCTCGGTACTACAATGCCCAGCCCCGTGCCTTCGTACCACACGTCGTGCACATCGATCTCGTCTTTATAGGGCGCCAGGAACTCCTTGTCCGTGGTGGGCAGCCAAATTTCCAGCGAGATATCGAAATCATTATTGGCCAAACCGCTGTACAGCACACTTTTGCCTACGTCGGTCAGCTCGATATCGTAGCCGTGCTCTTCTTCCAGCACGATTTTCCACATATTGGCGACGGCAATATTTTCAGCCCAATTATTGGTACCAATGACCAACTGCTTGTCGTTGGCGTGGCCGGAAGCCGCCACCAGCGCCATGCTCAGGCCTAACAACGTTGATGAGATTTTCTTCATAATCATTCCTCTGTTATTACTATTGATCTCGATACAACGACTGTTGCCGTCTTACTATAACACTATGTTTTGCTAAATCGTCGAAATGACCTTTTTCCGTTATAAAAGCGCTTTGCTATGAGGGCGCCTCACCCCTCACCGAGAGAACGCCGTGCCGCTTCGTGATGTGCTTCTGGGCCTGTTGGTCATTGCCATTTGGTCACTCAACATCATTGTGATCAAAGTGGGCGTGGCGGAGCTGCCGCCGCTACTCATGACTACGCTGCGTTTTGTGCTAGTGGCCGCACTGCTGGTGCCGTTTTACCCGGTTACCCGGGCGCAGCTGCCCTTTTTAGTGCTGCTCTCCATCACGTTTGGCAGCCTTCACTTTGCGCTACTGTTTATTGGTTTGGGGCAAGCGGAAGCTGGAACAGGCGCGCTGCTTGTGCAGATGGGCACACCGTTCGCGACGCTATTGGCGGTGGTCTTCTTAAAAGAGAAGCTGGGGCCTAAACGCTTGGCAGGCTTGCTGCTCTCGTTTGCAGGTGTCGTGGTACTGGCAGGAGGGCCAACGCTGCCCTCGCCGCTACCGTTAGCCATTCTGCTGTTGAGCGCGTTTGGCTGGGCGGTCTCGCAGCTATTGATCAAACGCGGGCCACCCATCGCACCATTGGCGCTGGCGGGGTGGGTAGCGCTTTTTGCGGTGCCTCAGGTTGCGCTCGGCTCGTGGCTCTTTGAGCAACACCAGTGGCAGGCGATCACGCAGGCAAGCTGGCTGGGCTGGGGCGCGGTGGCGTATACCGCCATTATGTCGTCCATCGCCGCTTACGGCATTTGGTACGCGCTGCTGCGCCGCCACCCGGTAAATCGCGTAGTGCCAATGACACTCCTTACCCCTGTTTTCGCGGTGGGCTTAGGCGCGCTGCTGATGGACGACCCGCTTGGGGTGCATAAACTGGTAGGCGGAGGCTTAGTGGTCGCGGGAATCGCCCTGATTGTGCTGAAGTTTGGCAAACAGCGGCCAACCAGGGCGTAAGCGAGAGCGTTACTCGGGGCGGCAAAAACCGGCCAGCGCAGGCACCGAGACACAGTCGCCTACCTGTATGCCACGTTCCGCAAAGTAGCCCGCGTTAACCTCCAACGCCGCATGATAGGCCGCCCCGGCAGGATAAGAGGGGCACTCCTGGGGGGTATCCGATTCGCAGGGCGGCATGGTATTAATCGCCACTATCCGCCCTTCGCCGTCGATATACGCGATATCCAGCGGAATCAGCGTGCGATACATCCAAAAAGCGTTACCGGCGGGCTGCTCGCTCTCAAACCGAAACAGCATACCGCGCGCTTCTGGCAGGTCCTCACGGCCCATTAAGCCACGTTGGCGCTGCGAGGCAGTTTCCGCCACTTCCACATCCAGACGGTGCGGGCCACCTTCGCTATGGATCGCCAGTGGCAAGGTATTGGCTGGCGCGGGTTCAGCCGCCCAGGCCGCCAATAGTGGCAGGGGTAAACAAGCGGCGAGTGAAACACCGACAGCGGTTTTCAGCAGTTGGCGGCGTGTCAGGGTCATAACAGGTTCCTTTTGTTGTGTGATGCCGTGTGGGTACGCTGCGAGGGCATAAGATGAATCCCCTCGGCCAGCAGCGAGACGTGTACCCTTTCCCCCAAGCTAAGCTGATTACGTTTGGCCGCGTGGGTGGCGATGTCGAAACGTAGCATATCTCCGTGGGAAACACGCAGCGAGATTGATGTCATGCCGCCCAACACCACCATTTCGCTGACCGTCGCCGCCACCGGGTTTTCGCGTTCGCCTTGGGAAGGCCGCCCCCGACGATGCAGCACGATATCTGACGGCGGTAGGTACCAGGCCAACGGCTTGCCGGGTTCAACACGGTCTAGTCCTTCTGCCACTTCCAGCCACCACTCGCCCCACTGCAAGCGTCGCCCAGCGTCCGTCTCGACCACTTCCCCGCTAAAGACGTTGTGGCGATCCAACAGCCTAGCGACAAGCGGCGAAGTCGGTTTCCGAAACAACGCCTCAGGCGTGCCCTGCTGCAGGCTGACGCCGTTATGCAGCACGCAGATTTGATCGGCGAGCGCGGTGGCTTCTTCCAAGTCGTGGGTGACGAGAATAATGGGAATAGAAATCTGTTGGCGCAACAGCGCCAGCTCACGCTGCAAGCGGCGACGCGTCACCTGATCCACCGCAGAGAACGGCTCATCCAGCAGCAGCGCTTGGGGCTCTCTGGCCAACGCACGGGCCAAAGCCACTCGCTGGCGCTGGCCGCCGGAAAGCTCGCTGGGGTAGCGCGCCTCCAGCCCCTGCAAACGCACTTTGCTCAACCACTGAGCGGCCTGCTCAAACCTTTGAGCGCGGGGCAGGTGCCCCATGGCGAGCTGCACATTCTGCAGCGCCGTTAGATGAGGGAAAAGCGCATAGTCCTGAAATACCATACCAATCTGGCGCGCTTGCGGCGGCAGTGAGTGGCGCTGGCCGCTTTGGGCCAGAAACCACTCCCTGCCCGCGCAGCGCACGCTACCCTGCTGAGGCTGGTAAAGCCCGGCAATGGTGCGCAGCAGGGTAGTTTTACCACTTCCCGATGGCCCGACCAGCGCCAGCAGCTCCCCAGGGGCGCATCGAAACGAGGCATTAAGTGGAATCGGGCCAGCCTGTTGGGCGGTCACTATCAGATCATCCACGTGACCACCTGCGCTTGCCAGCGAGCCCATAGACAAGGCCTAAGGTTGCCAGGGAAATAACCAGCAATAGTGCAGACATACTCGCCGCACCCTGCTCATCAAAGGCCTGTACGCGATCATAAATGGCGATAGAGAGCGTGCGGGTCTCGCCATCAATCGCACCGCCTACCAGCAAAATCACGCCAAACTCGCCCAGTGTGTGCGCAAAGGTTAGCGCTGCCGCCGACAAAATGCCCTGCCACACCAGCGGCAATTCAATGCGCCATAGGGTTTGCCATGGGCTTAGCCCACTGCACCACGCAGCCTCACGCAGGTTCGCAGGCACATGCTCAAAGGCACGCTGAATCGGCTGAATAGCAAAGGGGAGATTGGCAATCAGAGAAGCCAACAAAATACCGCTAAAGGTAAAGTTGAGCCCGCCCCCTGTCAGCGCCGCCCAGGTACCGCCTAGCGGCGCATCGCGGCCAAACTGCTGAAGCAGATAAAACCCCAGCACCGTGGGCGGTAGCACCAGCGGCAGCGCAATCAGCGCCTCACAAAGGCCCTTGCCACGGAACTGTGTCGTCGCCAGCACGCGTCCCCACCAAATGCCTAGAGGTAATAAGAAGAGACAGGTAAACGCCGCGAGCCGCAGCGAGACAGAGAACGCCGACCAGTCCATTAATCGGTACTAAATCCGTAGGTTTCAAACATCGCTTTCGCATCCGCCTGTTGCAGCCACTCGTAAAACGCGTGAGCCACTTCTCCAGCCTGCGGCGTTAACACCATGCGCTGGCGCAGCGGCGTATGCCACGTTTCAGGCATCAACACCGCCTCGCTGCGCTCCGCTAGCGCAGGTGCTACCGCTAGCGAATAAGCCACCAAACCACCTCGCGCCTCGTCGGAAAGCGCAAACTGCATCGCCTGGGAGACATTCTCCCCTTGAACCCTCAGCGGTTCGCTGGCTTCCCAAAGGTCCGCCTTTTGCAACACGTCTCGGGCGGCCATACCGTAAGGGGCGTGTTCTGGGCTGGCAATGGCGATACGCAGCCGCTGCCCCTCTCCCCAGGCGGCAATGGCCTCCTGCACGCCGGCAAGCGGCGCTTGCTCACTGGGTACGGAGTAACGGCCAGTTGGCTGTACCCAGGCTAGCCGTCCTCGGGCGTAAATCACGCCCGCGTTATCCACGTACCCTTCGTCGTACAGCGCCTGAACAAACCCTTCATCTGCTGACAAAAACAGCTCGAAGGGCGCGCCCTGGGCGATTTGACGACGAAAGTTGCCGGAGGAGCCGAAGTTAAGCCGCAGCGTGTGCCCGGTCTGCTGGGTAAACTGGGCGGCGGCTTCCTTCAGGGCGAACTGCAGGCTAGACGCCGCCGCTACAATGGGCGCGCCCGCCATCACAGGCGCGCTTAGCAGCCAACCGCACAGGAGCAGCAGTGCGCGCATTCGTTTACGCCTTCGCGTTTTCGGCGTGCTGCTCGGTAATGGCCATCACTTTCATGGTGTTGGTGCCGCCGTGGGCGTTCATGTGGTCGCCACGGGTCAGGATGACGTGATCACCCGGCTTGGCGACGCCCTGCTTCACCAATAGCGTAAGGGCTTGGTCGTTAAGCTCGGTGGCGGTCATTTCCGAGGTATCGAAGGGAAGTGAGACCACGCCGCGGTACATGGCCATACGGCGCTGGGCAATCGGGTTGTGAGCCAGGCCGACGATGGGCAAGCCCGAGCGGATGCGCGAGGCAATCAGCGGCGTGTAACCAGAGGCGGTCATGCAGGCAATCGCCACCACGCCTTTCATGTGGTTAGCGGCATACATGGCGGAAAGTGCAATGGTTTCATCCGGGCGGGTAAAGCCTTCGTGGATACGGTGGCCCGACTCTTGGGCGACCCGCTCACGCTCGGCACCCAGGCACACACGCGCCATCGCTTCTACGGTTTCCAGCGGGTAGTCGCCTGCGGCGGTTTCCGCAGAGAGCATGACCGCATCGCTGCCATCCAGCACCGCGTTAGCCACGTCGAAGACTTCAGCGCGGGTGGGCAGCGGCGCGGAGATCATGCTCTCCATCATTTGGGTGGCGGTAATCACCGCGCGGTTAAGCGAACGGGCGCGTTTAATCATGCGCTTCTGCACACCGACCAGTTTGGCATCGCCAATTTCCACGCCGAGGTCGCCACGGGCCACCATCACCGCTTCGGAGGCTTCGATAATGCCATCCAGCGTGGCGTCATCGGCCACGGCTTCGGCGCGCTCCACTTTGGCAACGAGGCCAATTTCCTTGCCCTCTTCACCCAGCAAGCGGCGGGCTTCCAGCATATCCTCCGCTGAACGGGGAAAGGAAATAGCCAAATAATCAACGCCAATCTCGACGGCGGTTTTCAGGTCGGTTTTATCTTTTTCTGTCAGCGCGGGAGCAGATAGCCCGCCGCCCTGCTTGTTAATGCCTTTATGATTAGAGAGCTTGCCGCCCACCACCACCTCAGTGTGAACCTGCTTGCCCTCTACGCGAGTAACATCCAGCACCACGCGACCATCATCCAGTAGCAGGCGGTCTCCCGCCGATACGTCATCGGCCAAGGTTTTGTAATCACATCCGACGCTGTGGATATCACCGGCATCGCTGTCCATGGCCATATCCAGTACGAACGGCTGGCCCTCTTCCAAATACACCGCCCCCTCTTTAAAGCGGGCAACGCGAATTTTGGGGCCTTGCAAATCACCTAGCGCGGCCACGCTGCGGCCTAGCTGAGCGGCGATTTCACGCACACGGGCAAGGCGGCGACGATGGTCGTCCGCCGTGCCGTGGGAAAAGTTCAAGCGGACCACATCCACCCCCGCCTTCAACATGGCTTCCAGCACGCCTTCACGGTCGCTGGCGGGACCGAGGGTCGCGACAATTTTGGTACGACGAAGGGGGATATGGGTGTTTGCGCTCATAAATGTCCTAACCGTTCATAGAGTAGAGTGTCAGCTTATCAGGATAACCCAACCAAGATGACACTCGCATGCACTTGCGGTGGGCTATTCCGCTAAAGTGACGGTAACATCCAGGGGATATTCGTCACAGTTATTGCCATCCCCACCGCGATCCACCACCAGGAATTCCCCTTCGCGCTCCAACACCGACTGAATCGCGTGCCAAGTACCGGCGTGGTAGTTCACCCCTTGGCGGCCGTCGGTGACAAACGCCTGCACCTCGTTTGGCGCAATGGTGTCGCCAGGCGGTGCCACTACCACAATAAAGCGCTCCTGATGCAGCGGCATAAACGCTTGAGTGCCCTGGGGGTGGCGCTCTAAAAACGTGAGGTTGAGCGGCAGCGTCACTGGCTGGCTGACAAAAATATTGATCAGCGTTCGAGCGTTGTCACCGAGGGTTTCCACCTTGGCGAGATCGTGATGGCGCTGGGTGCGCCCGGCGTTAATTGGATACGACGCGGAGGTGCGGGCATCGATGACGTCTCCAAAGGGCGCAAACGCCTCCGCCGTTAGCGGCTTTGCCGTCAGATGTAACATAGCATCATCCTAACGAGTGATCGTTGTGGTGGGCTTCCCAACTCAGATTTTGAGCGCCGCATGGCGGTTAACGTCTTTATACAGCAGGTAGCGGAACGGGCCAGGGCCGCCGGCGTAGCACGCCTGAGGGCAGAAGGCGCGTAACCACATAAAGTCGCCCGCTTCCACTTCGACCCACTGCTGGTTCAAGTGATACACCGCTTTGCCTTCAAGGACGTAGAGGCCGTGTTCCATCACGTGGGTTTCATCAAACGGAATCACGCCGCCCGGCTGAAAGGTGACGATATTGACGTGCATATCGTGGCGCACGTCGTTAGGGTCGACAAAACGCGTCGTGGCCCAGCGGCCTTCAGTGCCCGGCATTTCGATCGGCGCGATCTCCTGCTCGTTGGTCACGAAGGCTTTGGGCACTTCCAGACCTTCTACATACTCGTAGGCTTTGCGCACCCAGTGGAAGCGCACCGGTTCGCGGGTCTCGTTGCGCACCTGCCAGTGGCTGCCAGGAGGAATAAACGCGTAGCCACCCGGCCCCATCGTATGGCGCTCGCCCGCTAAAGTGAGCGTTAACTCACCCTCCACAATAAACAACACGCCTTCCGCTTGGGGGTCTAGCTCAGGCTTATCGCTACCGCCCTCGGGCTGCACTTCCATGATGTACTGGGAGAAGGTTTCCGCAAACCCTGACAGCGGACGCGCCAGCACCCATAACCGAGTCCCCTCCCAAAACGGCAGGTTGCTGGTCACGATATCGCGCATCACCCCTTTGGGGATCAGTGCATAGGCCTCGGTAAAGACCGCACGATCAGCGGTGAGCTGGGTTTGCGGCGGGTGCCCGCCGGTGGGGGCGTAATAGTGAGCGGGTTGGCGTGTTGTTGGCATTGTCTCTCCCTGGAGTGAGTGGCGTACTCAGCGGTCATGGCAGCATGAGGATGCTGCGCCTATTTCTTGTATACAATATTACGCGGTGCGACTTCAGACAAACCTTAAAGCACCGCAGAGATAAACTGCTTAAGCTCTGGGGTTTTAGGATTACTGAACAGCTCGGCAGGCTCACCCTCTTCGTGTATGCGCCCCTGGTGCATAAACACCACGCGGTCGGCCACATCCCGAGCAAAGCCCATTTCGTGGGTGACCAAAATCAGCGTCATGCCTTCTGCCGCCAACGCTTCCAGCACGCGTAGTACTTCGCCGACTAACTCAGGGTCTAGCGCTGAGGTGACTTCATCACACAGCAGCACCTTCGGGCGCATGGCCAGCGCCCGGGCAATCGCTACCCGCTGCTGCTGGCCGCCGGAAAGCTGGGCGGGGTAAGCATCGTACTTATCCCCCAGGCCGACTTTCTCCAGCACCTCGCGGGCGACTTTCTCGACATCGGCACGGGCTTCGCCACGCACTACCACGGGTGCCAAGCAAACATTTTCACCCACGGTTTTATGGGGAAACAGGTTAAAGCTCTGAAACACCATGCCGACGTTTTCGCTAAGCTCTTTGGGCGACATGGTACCGGCATCGAGCTGCTGTTCGGCAATGGTAATCTCGCCGCTATCGTGCTGTTCGAGCTGGTTCAAGCAGCGCAGCAGCGTGCTTTTGCCTGAACCGCTGCGGCCGATAATGGCGACCACTTCCCCCTGGGCAACGTTGAGGTCGATCCCTTTGAGCACCTGCAGGTCGCCAAAGGCTTTATGAACGTTATTAACGCAGACCAGCGTCATAGAGCTTTTTCTCCAAATGGCGCGCGTAGCAGGAGAGCGGGTAGCACAGCGCGAAGTAAAAAAGGGCCACGAGGGTGAAAATAGTGAACGGCTCGAAGGTGGCGTTATTCAGCATCGTGCCCGCTTTTGTGAGCTCCACGAAGCCAATGATGGACGCCAGCGCGGTGCCTTTAATCACCTGAACCGAAAACCCCACCGTGGGCGGTATCGAGAGCCGAAGCGCCTGAGGAAGGATCACGTGGCGCATGGTTTGGAAGTAGTTCATACCCAGCACGCGGGCACCGTGCCACTGCCCTTTGGCCACGGCTTCCAAGCAGCCCCGCCAGATATCGCAAAGAAACGCGCTGGTAAACAGCGTGAGGGCAATCGAAGCCGCCCACCAGGCAGAGATGGGATGTCCCATGGCCGCCGCGCCGAAAAAGATCAAAAACAGCTGCATCAATAGCGGGGTGCCTTGAAACAGATCCACATACAGCGCGGTCAAGCGCTGCAACCAGCGGCGGCTAGAAAGGCGCATAAAGGTGAGCGCCAGCCCTACCGTAGCGCCGCCGACAAAGGCAATCAGTGACAGTACGACGGTCCAGCGGGCGGCGAGCAACAGGTTGCGTACGATATCCCACAGCGTGAACTCAATCATCGTTGCTCTCCTTGCTGATATGCGAACACACGCTTACCCACCAGCATAAAGGCGCGGCGCATACCGAACGCCAACAGCAAGTACACCAAGGTAATCAGCAGGTAGACTTCAAAGCTTCTAAAGTTGCGGGACTGGATGAAGTTAGCGGCGTAGGTCAGATCGAAGACGGAAATTTGCGACACCACCGCCGAGCCCAACATGACGATGATTGACTGGCTAATCAGCGAGGGATAGACCCTGGCAAAAGCAGGCACCAGCACCACATGGCGGTAACTTTGCAGGGTACTCATGCCCAGCGCTCTGGCGGCTTCTAGCTGCCCTTTCGCCGTGGCACTAATACCCGCACGTAAAATCTCGGCGCTGTAAGCAGCCAGGTTCAACGTCATGGCAATAAAGGCAGCCGTGATGGCGTCGATTTTGATACCGAGGCCCGGCAAACCAAAAAAGATAAAAAATAGCTGCACAATAAAAGGGGTGTTACGGGTGACTTCGACATAGCCGCCTAGCCCCCAGCGCATCCAAGGCTGCCCGTTCACACGTAAATACGCTACCGCTACTGCCAGCCCTAGCCCGGTCAACGTGGTCACCACGGTCAGTGCGACCGTGGTGGTGAAGCCTTTGACCAGCTCGCCGACGTAGGGCAACAGGGTGAGAAAATCGAGTGTTGGCCCCATGCTACCCCTCAGCTACCGAAGTTGTCGGGGAGATCCGCACTGAACCAGCGCTGGGAGAACTCGTTGAGCGTGCCATCTTCCAATGCCTGAGCGATCAGGCGATTCACTTCTTCTAACAGCGCTGGCTCATTCTTGTTCAGCCCCACGTAGCAGGGAGAGTCTTTCAGTTGATACATTAATGACGGCGCGCGATTGCTGTTACGTTCGGCGATTTCTGCTGCCACCACATTGCCTGTCGCCACGTAATCAACTTGGCCAGAAAGGAACGCCGAGATGGTCGTGGCGTTATCTTCAAAGCGCTGAATGGTGGTGGAGTCTGGCGCGACGTTGGAAAGCTCCATGTCCTCTACCGCACCGCGAGTCACGCCAATGGTTTTATCAGCGAAGCCTTCAGGGCCATCCACACTTTCGTCTGCGTCCGCACTAAACACACCGAGGAAGAACGGCGCGTAGGCATCAGAGAAATCAATCGCCGCTTCACGCTCAGGATTTTTACCTAAACTAGAAATCACCAAGTCCGCCTGCCCTGTTTGCAAATAGGGAATGCGGTTAGCGCTGGTCACGGTAATCAGCTCCAGGGTGACGCCCATTTCTTCGGCCAGATAGTTCGCCATATCAATATCGTAACCGCGCGGCTGTAGATCAGTGCCTACCGAGCCAAAGGGCGGAAAATCCTGCGGTACCGCAATACGAATCGTGCCGCGAGACTCAATAGCTTCCAACGCATCGGCGTGAGCCGCTGTGCTAGTGCTCAGCCCACCTACAGCCAGGGTGGCTGCCATACCGGTGGCCACTACGCCGGTTTGAAGACGTTTCAAGTAGTGCTGAACCGAATCTTTAAAGCCCTGAGGGGTAGTTCCCATGACGCTCTCCTGAAAGTGAGTCGCAAGCCAATGCCGAGAAGCAATATGTGTGTGTCGCGTGATGAAAGCTTTGTTGCACAAGGCAAAACAAAGAAACTTTCGTTTCACACCACAACCCGCATTTGCAATAAAGAGACCAGCTAAAAGGAAAGCAGCTTAAGAACAGCGTGTTAGGTAACTATCAGGCAGGAAAATGCACCCAGCAGGCCGGGTGCACAGAGAATACGGCGGTTATCTTTGGTGCAGAGAGCAGGCAGGCCGCACCATTATTGATGGGCATCCCAATCGACGCTCATGACGGGGGATGCCAGCTCGTTTAACTCAGCGTACTGGTCACCAATTGCGCTGATCCGTTCGCGACCATCCGCTAGGCGTTGGTGCAAAACAGCATTCGCCAACAGGCAAATCACGCTATTGGCGGTGGCGTAGCTATCAAACGCTGAAAGGCTCTCTAGCGGCACTTCTAACCACCATGTGACTTGCGAAGCAAACGGCGAGGCGGTGGGGTCAGCGATCAGCAGCACCTTGGCAGGCGAGCGCTCAAGGGCGGCCATCAACGCGGCAAATGCCGACGGACGGCGACGAAAGCCAAACAGTACCACGGTATCGTGTTCGGTTAAGTCCACCAGCTCTTCGGCCAACGACTGGTTGGGCTGTGGAGCCAAACGCACTTGGCCGCGGGCCTGAACGAGCTGCTGACGTAGATGCAGCGCCAACGGGTAGCTGTTGCGAAAGCCCACCACGAGCACCTGCTGCGCCCCTGCTAACGCATCCACCATGGCAGCAAAGTCGTGGTGGTCAAGATTGCCCAGGCAACGCTGGAGATTTTCCTGCTCCCGCTGAAGGTGGCGCTGGAACGGTGCTCCGCTCTCGCTCTCCTCCTCCATGGCATGGGCATCAATCACCAATGGCACACCCAAATTACGCAGCTGGCGAGCGTGGGTTTTTACCGTGCGGTAGCTTTCAAAGCCTAGGCGCTTGAACAAGCGGCTCACGGTGGATTTTGACACCCCGGTCAAACGCGCTAGATCAGCGGCACTGTACACCGCTAAATCATCAAAGTGATCAAGGATAAAACTCGCCACACGCTGCTCTTGGGCGCTAAGTGCATCAAACTGGGCGGCAATCCGTTGTCCGATATGGGGTGTCATGGTGTCCTGTTTCGTTATTTGGGTGCGGGGTGATGCTCCGCCCAGTGGCGGGCGATATCGACCCGGCGAGCCACCCACACTCGGTCGTGGGCTTCAATATGGTCTAAGAAGCGCTGCAGCGCGCGGAAGCGCCCGGGGCGGCCCAGCAAACGGCAGTGCATACCAATCGAGAGCATCTTCGGCGCTTCTTCCCCTTCGGCATACAGTACATCAAAGGCGTCGCGCAGGTAGGTAAAGAAGTGGTCCGCCGTATTGAAACCTTGCGGGGCAGCAAAGCGCATGTCGTTGGTATCTAAGGTGTAAGGCACGATCAGGTGGTTATGCTCAGCCCCCTGGCTATCGCTCACCTTGGTCCAAAACGGTAGGTCGTCGCCATAGTAGTCGCTGTCGTAAAGAAAACCACCTTCGTCCAGAATTAAACGGCGCGTATTGGGGCTATCGCGCCCGGTGTACCAGCCTTCAGGCTTTTCACCATACAAACGCTGGAAGATCTCCATGGCTTTTTGCAGATGTTCGCGCTCGACATGCTCCGGGGTTTCTTGGTAGTGAATCCAACGATAGCCGTGGCACGCCACTTCATGGCCAAGCTCTTTAAACGCCTGGGCCACGTCCGGGTGGCGCTCTAGCGCCATCGCCACCCCAAATACGGACAGTGGCAACCCGCGGCGCTCGAACTCGCGCAGAATACGCCACACGCCAGCGCGGGAGCCGTACTCGTAGATGGACTCCATGCTCAGGTGGCGGTCTGGGTAGCTGGCCGCACCGATAATCTCGGACAAAAACTGCTCCGAGCCTGAATCCCCATGCAGCACGCAGTTCTCGCCGCCCTCCTCATAATTAAGCACAAATTGAACGGCGATCTTGGCCTTGCCTGGCCAGTTAGCGTGGGGCGGCGTGCGGCCATAGCCGATTAAATCGCGAGGGTAATGAGAGGTCATGGACAGGCTCCTTAACAAAGGCAGAGCGTTTTAGTTTGTATACAAAATAGCCATTTTGAACGGCCATCGCAATTCAACGCAGGGCTAATTAATTGAGATGACGACGCTTTTCGGCTCAACAGCACGCTAACCCTTTGAAACCTGAACACTTGGTCAACTCTACGAGCGCTAAACCGTTGCATGAAAGGGCTTGCGCATCGCAGAAAAGCGCCCTATTTTCGTATACAAGATAGAAAATATTGTTCACATGCGAGTATCACCCCGTGCATATACGCTTGATTAACCCCAATACCACGGCTGCCATGACGGCGACGATTCGACAAGCAGCCGAACAGTTAGCGGCCCCATCGACTACGGTGAGTGCCACTCAACCCCACGCTGGCCCTGTCTCTATCGAGAGCCACTTCGATGAAGCAGTGAGCGCAGTGGGCGTGGCCGAAGAAGTGCTGAAAGGCGAGCGCGAGGGCAATATCGATGCCTACGTAGTGGCCTGCTTTGGTGACCCCGGCTTACTGGCTGCCCGCGAGCTGACCCGCGCCCCAGTGATTGGCATTGCCGAAGCCGCCTTTCACATGGCCACCTTGATTAGCACGCGCTTCTCAATTGTGACCACCCTAGGCCGTACCGGCATTATTGCCGAGCACCTGCTTGAGCAGTACGGCTTTAGCCACCACTGCCGCCGCATTCGCGCCGCTGAAATTCCGGTGCTGGATTTAGAAGACCACCCTGACGCTGCCTTTAGCCGCATTGTGCAAGAGTGCTGCCGTGCCCGCGATGAGGATGGCATCGGCGCGATTGTGCTGGGCTGTGGCGGGATGGCGAACCTCACCCACGCCATTAGCCGCGAAGTTGGCCTGCCCGTGGTGGAAGGGGTAAGCGCGGCGCTGAAGCTTGCCGAGTCGCTGGTGGGGCTGGGCTTACATACCAGCAAATACGGCGATTTAGACTACCCTCGCCCGAAATCCTTTACCGGCAAGTTCGCGGATTTTTCCAACCTAACCCTGCCATCCACACGCTAAAAAATCACGCACCATAAAACCATAACAACCGTACGAATACCGCCATTAGCACGCCACGCCGCAAGCGTCTCCTGGGCCACAGTGCCCAGGTTGCCAATAACATCGATAATCTTGCGAGGACGGTAACATGAGCACTTCAACCTCTGCTCTTACCTCAGATGAACTACCGGGAGCGGCTAGCCCCGCCACCGCCAAAGCCGTTGGGGCGGAAAGCTTAGCTCCACAAAGCACCCGCATTATGGGGCGCACCTCCTACTTTTTAGCCTGGTTCGGAGGGTGTGTCTCTATCGGCACCTTCGCCATGGGCTCAAGCGTGGTGGGCACGCTCAACCTGCTTCAAGCCACCCTGGCCATCGCCATTGGCTGCTTTGTGATTGGCGTGGCGCTCGCCATTAATGGGGCTGCTGGCTACAAATACGGCATTCCGTTTATGGTGCAGGCACGCAGCGCGTTTGGCTTTACCGGCACGCGTATTCCCGGCTTGGTGCGCGCCGTTCCTGCCATCGTCTGGTACGGTTTTCAAAGCTGGATTGGCGCAGGTGCCCTCAACATGGTGTCGGCGACGCTGTTCGGCTTCGATAACCTGATCTTCTACTTCATTGCTTTCCAGTGTTTGCAGATTGGCCTTTCGGTACTCGGCTTTCAGGGTATTAAGTGGCTGGAAAATATCGGCAGCGCATTTATTCTCTGCTCGCTGATGTACATGTTCTACGCCACGGTGCAGCGTTACGGCGATGAGCTTTCCACCAGCCTGCTGACCATGGAAGGCTCTTGGGGGATGCCCTTCTGGAGCGCCACCATGCTGTTTTTGGGCATCTACAGCACCATGATGCTGAATGTGAGCGACTACTCCCGCGAGCACAAAAAAGGCACGGCCCAAAGCCTGCTTACCACCATTTACGCGATGTCGATTCTGCCCTGCACGCTGTTTATGGGCCTGATTGGCTACATGGTGTCGCAAGCCACTGGCACCGCAGACCCCATCCAGGTGTTCGCCAACGCGGTAGATAACACGCCGCTACTAATGATCACCCTGCTGTTTATCGCCTTCGCCCAGGTGACCACCAACGTGCTGAATAACGTGGTGCCGCCCACCTACGTGCTGATGGACGTGTTCAAGCTCAAGTTCCCCGTCGCCACCGTCATTGTGGGCCTGCTGGCTTTCGCTACCTTCCCCTGGAAGCTGGTGCAGCCTGAATCGGCCGCAGGGTTGCAGCTCTTTGTACAAACCTACTCCGCGTTCCTTGGCCCCATCTTCGCCATTCTGGTGGTGGACTACTATGTGATTCGCCGCCGCACGCTGGATATCGGCAAGCTCTACGACGAAAACGGCCCGTACCAAGGCATTAACCAAGCGGCGCTGATAGCGACAGCGGTAGGTATTATCGCAGCGCTCTCGTTCTCGGCGGTCTCTTGGTATGCCAGCCTCATTCCTGCCGGGCTGACCTACTACCTGCTGATGAAACACTGGCCCGCCTGCCAGCGCTTCACTCAGTAACTCGCCTTGCCAACGCCTGCCACCACCGTGTGGCAGGCGACCATTTCCGGATAACGAGCCTTGCAATGAATGAACAACCCAGCCAAAGCGACCTAAATATTCAGCAGATTGATCCAACGCTCTATAACGAAGACCTCGCCCCGCTAAAGCCAGAGCACCGCACTTGGGGCGCTTTTGAGATTTTTAACGTTTGGTCTAACGATATTCAAAGCCTGTTTGGCTACACCCTGGCAGCGTCGCTGTTTCTCTCTTATGGCCTTAACGGCTGGGCCGTAATGGCCGCGATTATTCTAGCCGGGATTATCGTCATGTTTTTGGTCAACCTGACCGGCAAACCCAGCGTGAAGTACGGCATTCCCTTCCCGGTCATGGTGCGCGCCAGCATGGGCGTGCGTGGTGCCAACCTGCCCGCCATGCTGCGCGCCATCGTGGGTATTTTCTGGTACGGCGTGCAGACCTACTTCGCCTCCACCGCCGTGGCGCTGCTGATCACCGCGCTGTTTGGCGTGGGCAACGGGGGTACGTTCCTCGGCCTTTCCGGGGTGGCGTGGCTCTCGTTCGTCATCGTGTGGCTGTTTCAGATCGCAATTTTTTGGCAGGGCATCGAGCGCATTAAACACTTCCTGAACTGGGCAGGCCCGCTGGTCTACGTGGTGATGGTGGTGTTGATGATTGTGGTATGGGTACAAGCCGGTAGCGAGCTACTGCCCGCCATTGGTACCATCTTCAGCGGCAGCGGTGAGCAGGGCGGCCTGGGTGCGTTTCTCGCCATTGTGGGTACGATGGTGGCCTACTTCGCCGCAGTGGTGATCAACTTCGGCGACTTTACCCGTTTTGTGAAAACCGAGCGCCAGATGAAGCTGGGCAACCTGCTGGGCCTGCCCTTGAACGTGGCGTTCTTCTCGTTTATTGCGCTGATTATTACCGCAGGCACGCTGGTACTGTTTGGCGAAGCGCTCACCAACCCGGCGGATATCGTGGAACGCGTCGATTCGCTGCCGCTGACCATCGTGGCCGCCCTCACCTTTTTTGCCGCTACGGTGGGTATCAACCTCGTTGCTAACTTCATTCCCCCCGCCTACGACTTAGCCAACCTGTTCCCCAGCAAAATCAGCTTCAAAATGGGCGGCTTGATTACCGCCGTGATTGCCTTTTTCGTGGGTGCGCTATGGATCTCGGTGATCAGCCAAATTGGCGTGCCGGGCTTTGTGAATGCGCTGGGCGCTATCGTCGCGCCGTTCTACGGCATCATCGTGGTGGACTACTACCTGATCAAACGCCAACACCTCAATATGCAGGAGCTATTCTCCTCAGCCCCCGGCAGCGCTTACTACTACGTCAACGGCTGGAACACCCGCGCTCTTATCGCCTTTGGCGTGGCGGCGATGTTCTCGCTCTCTACCGTACTAGTACCGGCCTTAGCCAGCTTAGGCGGCTACGGCTGGCTGATCGGCGCAGGTTTGGGTGGGGTGTTCTACTACGGGCTGATGAAGCGGTTTAAGGCAGCGCCCGTGATGGCTGAGCAGAAAGCGGGCTAAGCCATGTAGTGATGACTCACTGCACAATATAGATAACCACCAAAAACGCCACCGGATAAGCTCCGGTGGCGTTTTTATGTTAGTGGGGAGTCTCGCAAAGCGGCCTAGCCGTCATTAAAGCTGAGCCGAGCTGCGTCGCTACGCGCCAAATATCTGCTGCAAATCCGGGACGTTCTCTTCCTCTTCAACCATAGAGAGCGAGGCTTCGATAGCTTTGAGGTGGCGGCTCATAAAGGCTTTGGCGCGTTCGCCGTTGCCGGTTTCCAGGTAGCCAATCAGGTCGTCGTGGTCGTGGGATTCGCAGCCTAGGTGGCCGCGATGGCCGTAGACGGCGAGGATCAGCGAAGAGCGGGAGCAGAGGCGCTCGACGAATTCTGCCAGGGTGGCATTGCCGGAGAGCTGCGCGAGACGCACGTGAAAATCCGCCGAGAGACGAATCGCCACGCTCTGCTGACCGCTGCGTAGGGCTTGGCGCTCTTGGCGGGCCATCTCGCGAAGCTCCGCCGCCGCCGCGGCGTTCATGCGCCTGGCCACATCGGGCATGAGGCCACACTCGATCAACTGGCGGGCATCGAACACGTCTTTTGCTTCATCGGCGGTGGGGCGCGTCACGCTAGCCCCACGACGCGGGGTCAAGGTAACAAGCTGCTCCAGCGCCAGCCGCTGAAGGATCTTACGAATCCCCGTGCGGCTAATACCGAATACTTCCGCTAGCGCATCTTCGCGCAGCCGAGCGCCGGGCTTAAGACGCTGCTCCACAATCGCATCGCTCACCGCCCGGTAAATCGCTTCGTGGCGCTCATCGCCCTCTTTATCAGAAGGCCTCCGTTTTAACGCCGCCTGCGCATCACTCATAGTGTCTCCTGTCTGCGACTCTGATTACTCCTCCCAGGCCGCAATGATATCGCGCTCTTCGTCACTCATGTTGGTGATATTACCAAGCGGCATGTAGCGACTGCCAACGACCTGTTGGATTTGCGCTTTGTGACCAAGAATATCGTCCCAGCTATCAAAGGCATAGCCTGCAGGCGGCGCGGAGAAACCGGCATGTTCAGGGTTGCGGGCATGGCACTGGGTGCAGTGTTGTTCAATGAGCCCAGATATCTGCGCTTGCGTGGGCGCACCGCCAGCGCCTTCTACGGCGGCACGTGGGCTGGGCGCTGCCACCCAGAACGCGAGCAAAATTAGCCCAACGCCTACTGCAGGGTAGGCAGGCTGAATTTTGCCGGCATGCATCAGCACAAAGAACTGACGAATCAGCGCTCCGGCAAAGATAAACAACACCATTACCACCCAAGAGAGCTCGTGGGCGTAGATAAAAGAGTAGTGATTACTCACCATCAGCAGAACCACGGGCAGCGTGAAGTAGGTGTTGTGCACCGAACGCTGCTTGCCGCGCTTGCCGTCTAGCGGGTTGGGGGTCTCCCCCGCTTTCATGGCTTTTACCATGCGGCGCTGGCCGGGAATAATCCAGAAGAATACGTTGGCCGACATCGCCGTGGCCATTACCGCGCCGGTGAGCAGAAATGCCGCCCGCCCGGTAAACATCTGAGTACTTAGGTAGGCCACCACCACCATCATCACCGCTACGGCAATACTCAGCAGCCCATCGCGCTCCATGTTGGGGCTGATGCGCTTACATAACTCGTTGTACACCACCCAGCCGCCTAGCAGGAACCCAAGCGCCAGCAGGTTCGCCTGCCAACCGGTGAGGTTAGCCGCCCAGGCCCAGTTGCTGTCCGGGTTCACTAAGTAGAAACCGGGGTTCACCATATAGAGAATGACAAACAGTGCAAAACCCGATAGCCACGTGGTATAGGCTTTCCAGAATGACCAATGCAGGTCGTTGGGCAGCTTGGCCGGGGCCGTGGCATATTTCTGGTTATGATAGAAACCGCCACCATGCACGGCCCACATCTCACCAAAGACTCCCTTCTCGCGATCTTCAGCTGCTTTGGGAGTGCGCAGGCCGTTATCCAGCATCACGAAGTAGATCGACTCGCCGATCCAGGCAATGGCCGCAATCACGTGCAGCCAGCGCAGCAGTAGGTTTACGAATTCAATGATGTACGCTTGCATGATCCGCCCTCTTAACTACCGCGGTAGGTCGAGTAGCCATACGGCGAGAGCAGCAGCGGCACGTGATAGTGCTGGCTTGCATCGGCTACGCCAAAGCGCAGCGGAATCACGTCTAAAAAGCGCGGTTCGACGGCTTCGACACCCTGACGACGTAGATAATCCCCCGCGTGGAACACTAACTCATACTCACCGGATATGAGCGCCTCGCCCTCTAACAGGGGGGCATCGCAACGGCCATCGCTGTTGGTGACGGTGGAGCCTAAGTGCTCGCGGCTGCCGCCCGCTAGCCGAAAGACCTCAATGGTAATGCCTTGGCCGGGCTGCCCTTTGGCGGTATCCAGCACGTGGGTAGTTAAGCGTCCCATCGTCACTCCTTACATTGGCGGGGTTGTTGGTGTTATGGATAGAGGGTATGTGTAGAGCTTGACCTATTGGTCAAAGAGTACCGTTGATGCTATTTATTGTATACAGCATTTCCCTTTTCGCACGCCTGGAGAGTTTTTGTGCCGACCGCTACCCCACTCACGCTATCCCCTGCCCCCAGCCAGTGCAGCCTGGAAGACTTCGTTTCCCACTATGGCGATGTGTATGAGCACTCGCCCTGGGTGGCAGAGGCTGCTTGGCAGCAGGGCTTGCGTCCAGAACATGACACCCCTGACGCACTGGCCGAACTGATGGGTTTGATGCTGCGACAGGCAACGCCCGAGCAGCAGATTGCCGTTATTCGGGCCCACCCCGATCTAGCGGGTAAGGCCGCACTGGCGGGAGAGTTAACGCACGACTCCACCAGCGAGCAGGCAGGCGCAGGGCTCGACCAGTGCTCGCCCGAGGAATTTGCCCGCTTTGAGCAGCTCAACGCGGCCTATAAAGAGAAATTTGGCTTTCCGTTCGTCATTGCGGTGAAAGGGCTGAACCGCTACGACATCCTCGCGGCATTCGAAGAGCGTTTGGAGAACGGCTTGGCCCAAGAGCGTGAAACCGCGATTCAACAAATTATTCGTATTGCACGCTTCCGGCTTCGGGCCCGTGCTGACGAAGCATCACGGTAATCTTTACGTCATCTCGACAAAAATGCCGCGCCCAGATTCGGTTCTGGGCGCGGCATTTTTTCACTCAAGCGGGATAATTACTGCTTGGCAGTCTCTACCGCTTTCTTGGTCGTTTCTTCGGCCATTTTCTGGCTGTCTTGCATGAAGCTTTGGCTGATAGAAGTGACTTTTTCAGAGTCGCCTTTCATGCGCTCCATCAGATCGGCAGCAGTTTTTTGCTGGCTCTCCATCGCTTTTTTGAAGCTATCCGCATCTTTCACGTCTAACCACGTACGCGCTTGAGCGATGGTCATGTCGGAGTAGGCACGGGCTGCATCCATCTGCGCGCCGACCAGCTGCTCGTAGTAGTTCAGTGCCGCCAACGTGTAGGAACGCATGGGGGACACGAATACCGACTCGAACTGCTGACTGGTTTTATCTGCGGCCTTGTTCATCACGTAATCTCCTTGAGTGAGCTAGCGATTCGACCCGCGCCGAGGCAGGCCGGTAGTGGGCGTTTGCCGTTGCTACCCACAAAGCTAGCAGCGCTTTTTGTGCAGCGCAACATGATTTTTCAACATGCTGCGCTTGCCACACTTTCGCCCACTCAAAGGCCAGAAAAAGCCGTTGGATTAACGGTTGCCAAACAGATGCTTACGAGCTTCATCATCCATCGTGACTCCCGCTTGGGGATTGATATCTTCCACTAGCGCGTAGGCTTTACGCACCGCCGGGCGTTGGGATACCTCTTCGAACCAGCGCTCGAGGTCGGGAAACTCTTCCAGGGTCTGGCGCTGTTTCTCCCACGGCACGATCCAAGGGTAAATCGCCATATCGGCAATGGAGTAGCGGTCACCGCCAACGTAATGCTGCTGGGAGAGCCGCTGATCCAATACGCTATATAGCCGGTTGGTCTCGCGCACGTAGCGCTCAATGGCGTACTCGATTTTTTGCGGGGCGTAGTGGCAGAAGTGGTGGTTTTGCCCCGCCATGGGGCCAAGACCGCCCATTTGCCAGTGGAGCCACTGCAATACCACGTAGCGCTCGCGCCCTTCTGTTGGCAGGAACTGCCCCGTTTTGTCGGCGAGATATTCCAAAATGGCGCCTGATTCAAACAGCGCCATGGGCTGACCACCATCGTTAGGGGCGTGGTCCACGATGGCGGGGATCCGGTTATTGGGCGCAATCGTCAAAAACTCAGGGTCAAACTGCTCGCCACGGCCAATATTGATCGGCTTGATGCGGTAAGCCAGCTTTGCCTCTTCAAGCATGATGGAGATTTTGTGGCCGTTCGGGGTTGTCCAGTAGTACAGGTCAATCATTGCCATCTCCTTACACACTAACGGCCTAAGCCGTTAGTGCTGCCTGTGGGTGTCAGGCGGCCAAGTGCCGCCCTACCTATTATAGATCACGAACCGTCAGGGCCTTCCCTGCCGCGGAGTCATGGACCTCGAGCATGCGTTGGAACCATGCGGCAACGGGGTCCTTGTCGTCCACCAACGTTTCCGTGGAGACGGTGTAAGCCCACATCATGCTGCCAAACAGCAGATAATCGGCACCGCTGGGGGCATCGCCATCTAAAAACGGACTCTCTTTCAGTTGAGCGCTCACCGGCACCAACGCCTGCTTGAGCAGCTGACGCCCCTGCTCGGGATCATGAACGGCTTCCATGGTCGCGCCAAAACGCGCTTCACGGGTTTTACGGAAGTAATCACGATCATCTGGATGAATCGCGGCTAACAGATCTAACGCGACGATCTTAAACAGCGCGGGGGTAATGCTGCGTTCTACTAACTGTTTAAACAGCATTAAGCGCTGAAGGCTCACCCCTTCGCCCACCACCGGGGCCTCTGGGTAAGCGCGGTCTAGGTAGCGCATGATGTCGAAGCTATCGGTGACCACATTGTCGCCATCAGTGAGTACAGGCACCTTGTCGTAATCGGCAAACGCGAGAACGTCTTTCTCCTGGAAGCGCCAAGCCACGGTGGTGTACTCCAGCCCTTTATGGGCCAGCGCCATCCGCACACGCCAGCAGTAAGGGGAAAAACGCAGGCGCTCATCGCGGCCGCATAGGTCATATAAGGTAATCGCCATTGGATCGTACTCCTTTTGTCATGGTGAGTGCATCGCCACTACAGTGAGTCTAAGCGATCAACAACGCAAGCTGCGCGCTAGGCTCGCTGCGTGAAGGCTTGCCGCACTGTCTATTAGTCTAATGGGCACTGTCTGGCTAGCACGCTAACGTAAAGCTCAAAGCCTCACAAAAACAACGTCTTAACTTAAAACGACCGCTTGGTTTTTGCACTCACGAGCCAACCTACACTGGTAAGACCAATTTTCCAATGTAGTCATTCAGCCCGCCTGACCGTATCTTTCACGCTGACCCAACTATCATTGAAATGACAAGTTGGCTACTGCGGAGCACACCAAATCAATAACAAGGGGCCGTTCCTCCCATGAATGAAACTATACTCGCTCTTCTGGCATTTCTGCCGCTGTTGCTCGCTGGGATATTGCTCATAGGCTTCAAAATCCCGGCCAAAATAGCGATGCCGATTGTCTTCCTGACGGCAGCCATTATTGGTCTGACCGCTTGGGATATGTCGTTTAGCCGCGTGGCGGCATCCACCGTGCAGGGGCTTATCCAGACCGCTGGCCTGCTGTGGATTATTTTCGGCGCGATCTTACTGCTCAACACGCTTAAACACTCAGGCGGCATCACCGCGATTCGCAACGGCTTCTCGGGCATCAGCCCTGACCGCCGTGTACAAGCGCTGATAGTTGCGTGGCTGTTTGGCTGCTTCATTGAAGGCGCGTCTGGTTTCGGTACACCGGCAGCCGTGGCAGCCCCGCTGATGGTGGCATTAGGCTTCCCAGCATTGGCCGCCGTGGTGGTGGGCATGATGATCCAATCCACACCGGTATCGTTCGGCGCCGTGGGTACGCCCATCGTCGTGGGTGTAGGTAGCGGCTTGAACCGTGCAGACATTACCGCACAGCTTGAAGCGAACGGTTCTACCTGGGACGTATTCTTCCAGCAGGTGACCAGCTCTGTAGCAATCACCCACGGTATCGTCGGTATTTTAATGCCGCTGATTTTAGTCGTGGTGATGGTGCGTTTCTTCGGTGCCAACCGTTCCTGGAAAGAGGGGCTATCCATCACGCCTTTCGCGATCTTCACCGGTATCTCGTTCGTAGTGCCTTATATGCTGGTAGGCGTGCTGCTTGGTCCGGAATTCCCCTCCATGATTGGTGCGATGGTGGGCCTAGCGATTGTGGTACCTGCCGCGCGTAAAGGCTTCCTGCTGCCCAAAGATACCTGGGACTTCCCAGAATCGACTGCCTGGCCGGACGAGTGGATCGGCAACCTGCAAATCAAGCTGGACGATGTGGCCGGTAAAGCACCGATGTCCACCTTTAAAGGTTGGGTACCTTACGTACTGCTCGCGCTATTTTTGGTGGCCTCACGCACCATCGAGCCGCTTAAAGCCGCGCTGACCTCCATCAATCTGAACTGGGCGAATATCTTTGGCGAAGCCGGTGTTAGCGGTGGCATTCAGCCGCTCTACCTGCCCGGCGGTATCATCCTTGCCGTCGTGCTGGTGACTTACTTCCTGCACCGCATGAACCCGCGCCAGTTAAGCGCTGCAGTATCCGAGTCGACCAAAACCATTTTTGGTGCGGGCTTCGTCCTGATCTTCACCGTGCCGATGGTACGTATCCTGATCAACTCCGGCGTCAACGGCGCGGATCTGGTCTCGATGCCCGTCATGATGGCACAAGCGGTGGCTAACGGTGTGGGCGGTATCTACCCGTTCTTTGCCCCGGCAGTGGGGGCCATGGGCGCCTTTATTGCAGGCTCCAACACGGTGTCTAACCTGATGCTGGCGGAGTTCCAGTTCAGCGTGGCCGAAACGCTTGGGCTCTCCACGGCGATGATGGTCGCACTGCAAGCCGTGGGTGCGGCCGCAGGTAACATGATCGCAATTCACAACGTCGTGGCGGCATCGGCTACCGTCGGCCTACTCGGCCGTGAGGGCACCACCATTCGTAAAACGATCATCCCGACCATCTACTACCTGGTCTTCACCGGCATTATCGCGCTGATCGCGTTTTATGTTTTGGGTGTGATTGACCCATTGATGTAAGGAGTAGCGTTACCTCACGGTAGGAACGGCTGGGTAGCCTTAGGGCTACCCAGCACTACATTAAAAAGCCGGATTGTATCCTCACCAACCACTCTCGACACTTTATGAAAAATACTTCCAAAAGCATCGACATATTATGGAAATATTTTCCATCAAGTGATTAGATAGCTGTCTCTCCTCCTCATCCATAGGAGTTACCATGAATATCCTTTACGACGAGCGCCTTGATGGTGAGCTTGTCCGCCGTGATAAAGCCGAGGTGCTTAGCGACCTGCAAGGCGCCGTGCCCTCATTAACGCTGCTGCATCGGGAAGAAGATTTACGCCCTTTCGAGTGCGATGGCTTAGCCGCTTACCGCGTGCTGCCGATGTTGGTGGCCCTGCCGGAAACGCTGGAACAGGTCGAAGGCCTGTTAAAGCGTTGCCATGCACTGGGCGTACCCGTGGTGACCCGGGGAGCAGGCACCGGCCTTTCCGGCGGCGCACTGCCGCTTGAGCAGGGCGTGCTGCTGGTCATGTCGCGGTTCAACCAAATTATTACCGTTGACCCCGACGCGCGCATTGCCCGCGTTCAACCAGGGGTGCGCAACCTTGCCATTTCCGAGGCGGCCGCCCCTTACGGGCTCTACTACGCCCCCGACCCCTCCTCGCAAATCGCCTGCTCAATTGGCGGCAACGTCGCCGAAAATGCCGGCGGCGTGCACTGCCTGAAGTACGGTCTCACCGTGCATAACGTGATGCGGGTGGACGTGCTGACCATTGAAGGCGAGCACATGACGCTGGGTTCTGAAGCCCTGGATGCGCCCGGCTTTGATCTCTTGGCCCTGATGAACGGTTCAGAAGGCATGCTTGGGGTGGTCACGGAAATCACCGTGAAGCTGCTGCCCAAGCCAGAAACCGCCAAAGTGCTAATGGCCAGCTTCGATGATATCGAAAAAGCGGGCCGCGCGGTGGGCGACATCATTGCCGCAGGCATTATCCCCGGTGGCCTGGAAATGATGGATAAGCTCGCCATCAAAGCCGCCGAAGATTTCATCAAGGCAGGCTACCCCGTGGAAGCCGAAGCCATTCTGCTCTGTGAGCTGGATGGTGTGGAAGCCGACGTGGACGACGACTGCGAGACCGTGCGCCGCGTACTGGAAAAGGCCGGAGCCACTAACATTCAACAGGCGCGGGACGAAGCCGAGCGCGCCAAGTTCTGGGCCGGACGCAAGAATGCCTTCCCTGCTGTAGGCCGCATGTCACCCGACTACTACTGCATGGATGGCACCATTCCCCGCCGCGAGCTGCCGCGCGTGTTGAAAGGCATTGCCGCACTTTCAGAAGAGAGCGGCCTACCCGTGGCCAACGTATTCCACGCGGGTGACGGCAATATGCACCCGCTGATCCTGTTCGATGCCAACAAAGAGGGCCAGCTTGCCCTGGCGGAAGACGTAGGTGGCAAGATCCTGGAGCTATGCGTAGCCGCCGGTGGCTCGATTACCGGCGAGCATGGCGTGGGGCGCGAAAAAATCAACCAGATGTGCAGCCAGTTCCAGCCCGATGAGCTGACGGTCTTCCACGCGCTGAAAGCGGCCTTCGACCCCAAACGGCTGCTCAACCCAGGGAAAAACATTCCCACCCTGGCGCGCTGTGCCGAATTTGGCGCGATGCATGTGCATAACAATGAGTTACCGCATCCGGAACTGCCACGCTTCTGATGCAATAAGGAACCACCATGACCGAACTAGCGATACACGCTGCCGACCGAGACATTGCCGACGAGCTGAGCGAACAGGTTCGCAGCGCCTACCACGACCGTACTCCGCTGCGCATCGTGGGGGGCAATACCCGAGCCTTTTATGGTCGTCCGGTGGAAGGCACGGAACTCAACGTCGCCGCCCACAGCGGCATCGTCTCTTACGATCCTATCGAACTCGTCGTCACGGTGCGGGCAGGCACCCGCTTGAGCGCGCTGAACGCGGCGCTGGCAGAAAAACATCAAATGCTGCCTTTCGAGCCGCCCATTTTTGGCGAAGCCAGCACCATTGGCGGTGCGGTGGCCACCGGTATGTCCGGCCCTCGCCGCCCTTGGGCAGGTGCTGCACGGGATTTTGTCCTGGGCACGCGGGTGATTACCCAAGAAGGCAAGCTGCTGCGCTTTGGCGGCGAAGTGATGAAAAACGTGGCGGGCTATGACCTGTCCCGCATGATGGCCGGTGCCCAGGGCACGCTAGGCGTGCTGGCCGATATCTCATTTAAGGTGCTGCCTATTCCCACCGCCAGCCACAGTCTGCGCCTTGAAATGGGCTTGCAAGATGCTTTAGCGAAGCTCTCTGAGCTTGGCCGCCAGCCGCTGCCTATCACGGCTGCGGCATGGCACGCGGGCGAGCTGTTTATTCGGCTGGAAGGCGGTGAAAGCTCCGTCAAGGCCACGAAAGAGCGCCTGGGCGGTGAAGCGCTTTCTGCGGATTTCTGGCAACAGCTTCGTGACCAGCAGCATGGCTTTTTCAGCCTCAACGAAGGTCAAGCACTGTGGCGCCTCTCGCTACCGCCCCATACCCCAGCGCTAAAGCTCGCCGTTGATGAAAGCGATATCTTCTATGATTGGGGCGGCAGCCAGCGCTGGGTGAAAACCGCACTTCCCGCAGACACGCTGCGCGATGAATGCCAGAAGGCCGGTGGCCACGCTACCTGCTACACCCCGCATGCCCAAGGGGGCGCGGAGTCACCGTTTACTCCGCTGAATGCTGTGGTCGAGAAGTACCACCGCAACCTGAAGGCCGAGCTGGATGCCCACGGCATTTTCAACCCTGGTCGTCTTTATGCGGCATTTTAATCAGGAGAGCTGACATGCAGACGCACTTTACCGATGCCGACCGCCAAAAACCGCATATTCAGGAAGCCGAGCGCATTCTGCGTACCTGTGTGCACTGCGGCTTTTGTAACGCCACCTGCCCCACTTACCAGTTGCTGGGCGATGAGCGAGACGGGCCACGCGGGCGCATCTACTTAATGAAGGAGCTGCTGGAGAGCCGCGATGACGATGACCAAGTCACCGAAGAGACTCGCCTGCACTTAGACCGCTGCCTAACCTGCCGCAACTGTGAAACCACTTGCCCCTCCGGCGTGGAGTATCACAAGCTGCTGGATATTGGCCGTGCGGAAATCGACCGTCGTGTGCCGCGCCCGGCGGCAGAACGGGCTCAGCGCTATGCGCTGCGCAAAATGCTGGTCGACCCGAAACGCTTCAAAGCGCTGCTGACCTTGGGGCAAACCTTCAAGCCTCTAGTGCCCGGCAAGCTGCGTAGCAAAATGCCGCCCGCACCGGTCGATGCAGGCCAGCGACCCGACAGCCAGCGCCATGCCCGCAAGGTATTGATTCTAGAAGGCTGCGTGCAGCCGGGCCTGTCGCCCAACACCAACGCAGCCACGGCACGCCTGCTCGATCGTTTGGGCATTAGCGTCACACCGATTAGTGAAGCTGGCTGCTGTGGTGCTATCGACTTCCACCTCAATGCCCAAGAGGCGGGCCGCGAGCGGATGCGCGCCAATATCGATGCCTGGTGGCCGCAAATCGAGCAGGGCGCGGAAGCCATCGTACAAACCGCCAGCGGCTGCGGCGCGTTCGTCAAAGAGTATGCCGACATGCTCAAGGACGACCCCGCCTACGCTGAAAAGGCCAAAAAAGTCAGCGCACTGGCGAAGGATATCGTCGAAATACTGCGCGACGAGCCGCTGGAAGCGCTGCAGCTTAAAGAGCACCAGCGTTTAGCGTTCCACTGCCCCTGCACGCTGCAGCACGCTCAGAAACTCAACGGCGCAGTGGAAGGCGTGCTTAGCAAACTCGGCTTTGCACTAACGCCCGTGAAAGATGCCCACCTGTGCTGCGGCTCGGCGGGCACCTACTCGGTGACACAGCCAGAGCTCGCCACTCAGCTGCGCGATAACAAGCTGAATGCGCTAGAAGCAGGCAACCCTGAGGTGATTGTGACCGCCAACATTGGCTGTCAAACGCATCTGGCCAGTGCCAACCGCACGCCGGTACGCCACTGGGTAGAAGTTGTGGACGCTGCCCTGGTATAACCCTTTACACTCGCTGCGCTTTCACAACGTATTAACGGTTGGGCGCAGCGCTTTAATCCCTATGATAAAAAGGATCCTTTGATGCAAACCAAAGCTGTTTTAGGCCAAGCCGACGTTATCCAAGTCCTCGACGCTGCACAGAAAGAAGCTGACGCCAATAGCTGGCCGGTCACCATTGCTGTCACCGACGATGGCGGCCACCTGCTGGCACTGCGCCGTTTAGACGGTGCTGCCCCGTTCAGCGCCGATGTCGCTACCCAAAAAGCGCGTAGCGCTGCCCTGGGTCGTAAAGAGACCCAAATGTTTGAAGAGATGATTAACGGTGGCCGTACGGCGTTTGTCTCTGCACCGCTACAGGGTCTGCTGTCTGGCGGCGTGCCGATCATCGTGGATGGCCAAGTCGTCGGCGCTGTTGGCATCTCTGGCGTTAAGCCAGATCAAGACGTGCAAATTGCCAAAGCAGGCGTCAGCGCGATCGCCTAACGCTTACCTAGTCAGTAATAAAAGCAAGTAACAGCAGCGTGCAGCGCATCGACTGCACGCTGCTTGTTAGCGTGTTATGTACGCGCAATAAAAAAAGCCCGAATCATCGATTCGGGCTTTTTTGAAATTTGTTCGGCTTTATCAATATGACTGCCGATGGGTGCTTAATGGCGGACCGGACGAGACTCGAACTCGCGACCTCCGGCGTGACAGGCCGGCATTCTAACCGACTGAACTACCGGTCCACTTTAAGACACACTAACCATTTAAATCATTTATTAAAGCGGTTCAGAGGCGCTAAAACATTGGCTTAAATGGTGGGTGGTACTGGGTTCGAACCAGTGACCCCCAGCTTGTAAGGCTGGTGCTCTCCCAACTGAGCTAACCACCCGGGGTATTGATAGCTTATTGCTTATCAATATTGCTACTTCTCAAGTTATCGTGGCGGACCGGACGAGACTCGAACTCGCGACCTCCGGCGTGACAGGCCGGCATTCTAACCGACTGAACTACCGGTCCGAACAGCGATAACTAATTGCAGACTAAGATGATGATGGCGGACCGGACGAGACTCGAACTCGCGACCTCCGGCGTGACAGGCCGGCATTCTAACCGACTGAACTACCGGTCCACAAATGCATCACTTAACTGCGTTACGTTTCCAGGGCACCAAATAAATGGTGGGTGGTACTGGGTTCGAACCAGTGACCCCCAGCTTGTAAGGCTGGTGCTCTCCCAACTGAGCTAACCACCCGCTGGTCACGTGGCGCTGCATTCTACAGAAGCCTGTTTGAATGTCAACACGTTGCGTTTAAATTTTTGATTTAAACCAGCGTACTGCACGTTCTCGCGGCAACCGCTTACTGAGCGCGGACGAAGGATGCCGCAACTATGGCTGCTTCGTCAATCAAAACCTGCTGATTGACACCAGAACGTCGCCGCGGCTTAAAGTCATGGTCGCCATCGGTTAACCAATGAATGTGAAGAGCGTCTGGTAAATCATAGGCGGCCACCTCTTCACGCGTGCCAAACGGGTCACGCTCCCCTTGCAGAATCAGCATAGGCGTAGCGATGTCAGGAAAATGATCGGTGCGAAGAGAGTCGGGCTTTTTGGGTGGGTGAAACGGATAGCCTGCTGCAACGACGCCTGCGCAGGGGTGCTGACTGGCAAACAGCGATGCCACACGCCCGCCCATGGATTTTCCTCCCACCCATAAAGGCGAACCACTGATGGACACGACCAGATCATACCAAGCGACGAAGTGCTCCAGCGTTTTCGTTACGGGCGGAGGCGGACGGCGCTTTGCCTGCTCGCTCATTTGCTGCATGTAGGGGAAATCGATCGCCCAAACTTGGAGCCCCTGATGGGCCAGCGTCGCGGCAAATTGCCGCATAAAATCTGACAGGTGACCGGCCCCAGCACCATGGGCTAGCAGAATTCGCCCCTGCTCGGGGTTGCCGGAGACGCTCACCGGCCCCATCCCTTCCACGAGAAACCGCTGAACAGCGGGGCTGGCGAGCCGTTCACGCAGCGCCTGTGGGGTGATGGTCACGAAACCATGGCCAGCGTAATAGGACACTTAGCCCTCCTAATAATTCAGCGTTACATCCATTGGCGTGTTCAGCTTAGGGCGCGGCTGCGATAGAATCTAGGCCGGATCTTGACCTGCATCATCAAGCGGGTGGCCGCACCCGTGCACAATGCGATGGCAACGTGCGATTGCAAAATGCCACGGGTTACCCCCTAACCGCGTTCGATGGGAACATGAAATGAGCACAGCATTGGAACACCCGACCTACAACTACAAGGTAGTTCGGCAGTTCGCGATTATGACCGTTGTGTGGGGCATCGTAGGTATGACGCTTGGCGTTATCCTTGCCTCCCAGTTGGTCTGGCCGCAACTGAACCTCGGCCTACCTTGGACGAGCTTCGGGCGTCTTCGTCCGTTACACACTAACGCCGTTATCTTCGCCTTCGGTGGTTCAGCGCTCTTTGCGACGTCGTATTACGTCGTTCAGCGTACCTGTCAGACACGCCTGTTCTCTGACAAGCTCGCAGCGTTCACCTTTTGGGGGTGGCAAGCGGTGATCCTGTCGGCGGTGGTCTCCCTGCCGCTGGGCTACACCACGACCAAAGAGTACGCAGAGCTCGAATGGCCGATCAACATCCTACTGGCGGTAGTGTGGATCAGCTATGCGATCGTGTTCTTGATGACAATTAAGAAACGCACCACGTCGCACATCTATGTGGCGAACTGGTTCTTTGCTGCGTTCATTCTGACTGTTGGCGTTCTGCACATCGTGAACAACGCCGCGATTCCCGTCACGCCCATGTACTCCACCTCCATTTATGCAGGTGCCGTCGATGCCATGGTGCAGTGGTGGTATGGCCACAACGCGGTGGGCTTCTTCCTGACGGCGGGCTTCCTGGGCATGATGTACTACTTCGTGCCGAAGCAGGCTGAGCGTCCGATCTACTCCTATCGCTTGTCTATCGTCCACTTCTGGGCGCTGATCATGATCTACATGTGGGCAGGCCCGCACCACCTGCACTACACCGCGCTGCCCAACTGGGCGCAGTCGCTGGGTATGATCATGTCGATCATTCTACTGGCACCGTCTTGGGGTGGCATGATCAACGGCATGATGACCTTGTCAGGCGCTTGGCATAAGCTGCGCACCGACCCAACCCTGCGCTTCTTGGTGGTTGCCCTGTCGTTCTACGGCATGTCGACCTTCGAAGGTCCGATGATGGCGATCAAGACCGTCAACGCGCTTTCCCACTACACCGACTGGACCATTGGTCACGTTCACTCAGGTGCGCTTGGCTGGGTCGCGATGATTACCATCGGCTCCATGTACCACCTGATTCCACGCGTCTTTGGTCGTACCGAAATGTACTCCGTTAATTTGATCGCCGTGCACTTCTGGCTGGCGACTATCGGCACGGTGCTGTACATCGCAGCGATGTGGGTCAACGGCATCATGCAAGGCTTGATGTGGCGCGCCATCAATGCTGACGGCACGCTGATGTACACCTTTGTGGAATCGGTTGAAGCCAGTGGCCCCGGCTACTTCGTGCGCATGGTGGGCGGCCTCTTCTGGGTAACCGGCATGCTCCTGATGGCCTTCAACGTGTACATGACCGTGAAGCGCCGCGAAGCCATTGGCCTCACTGCGCCGCAAGCCGCTTAAACCGGGGAAGTTAAGACCAATGAAACACGAGATTGTCGAAAAGAACGTTGGCCTACTCGCCGTGTTGATCCTGGTTGTGATCAGCTTTGCCGGTTTGGCCGAAGTCGTTCCGCTGTTCTTTCAAAAGCAGACCACCGAGCCGGTTGAAGGGCTACGCCCTTTAACCGCGCTTGAGCTGGAAGGCCGCGATATCTATCGCCGTGAAGGCTGCGTTGGCTGTCACTCGCAGATGGTGCGCCCCTTCCGTGCAGAAACCGAGCGCTATGGCCACTACAACGTAGCGGGCGAACAGGTATACGAGCACAACTTCCTGTGGGGTTCCAAGCGTACCGGGCCTGACTTGGCGCGTGTAGGCGGCCGCTACAGCGATGATTGGCACCGTGCCCACCTGTACAACCCGCGCGATGTCGTGCCGGAATCGATCATGCCAGCCTACCCCTGGCTGTTTGAGCGTACCCTCGACGGCGAAGCCACACCGGATAAAATGCGCACCCTGCGTCAGCTCGGCGTGCCCTACACCGATGAGGACATCGCCAACGCGACCGCTGACGTACGCGGCACCCAGGAAATCACTGCCCTGGTCGCCTACTTGCAACAGCTAGGAACCGTGCTCGAGGGCACACGTTAAGTTATGGATACGGGAACTTTCCGCGGCCTGATCACGCTGATTTTGATCTTCGCTTTCATTGGCATCTTTTTCTGGGCCTACTCGAAGCGACGCAAACCAGATTTTGACGAAGCGGCCAACCTGCCCTTCGCCGACGATGATGAGCAGCCGACCCGTGATAAGCATGCTTCGACCAAAGACGAAGCGGATTCCCGCCACGACAGGGGAGATAAGAATAGATGAATAATTTATGGGGTGACTCCCTATCCAGCTTCTGGAGCGCCTGGATTATCGTCATCACACTGGGCACGATCGCGCTGAGCGTTTGGATTTTGTTAGCCAACCGCCGCACCGATAAAACGCCCGATGCCGATGGCAATGTCGAGACCACTGGCCACGCGGCGGATGGTATCGAAGAGTATGACAATCCGCTGCCGCAGTGGTGGTTCAAGCTCTTCATCCTTACCGTGGTGTTTGCCCTCGGCTACTTGGTGCTCTACCCAGGTCTGGGTAACTACGCCGGCATCCTGGGCTGGTCTCAGGAGAGCCAGTGGGAAGAGGAAGTGGCCGACGCGGAAGACCGCTTCACGCCGATCTTTGCCCAGTACCAGGAAGTGCCGATTCCAGACCTCGCGCAGGATGCCGAAGCCATGCAGGTGGCAGAGCGTATCTTCTTGAACAACTGCGCCGTATGTCATGGCTCGAATGCCCAGGGCGGCTACGGCTTCCCCAACCTGACCGACGACGACTGGCTCTACGGGGGCGAACCCGAAAACATTCTGACCACGCTGAACAATGGCCGTAACGGTCTGATGCCGTCCTGGCAGCAGCTCGGTGAGAACAATATCGAAAACCTGACTCAGTACGTGCTGTCGCTCTCCGGCGAAGAGCATGACGCCGAGCGTGCTGCCAGCGGTGAAAGCACCTTCCTGGCTGCCTGTGCGGCGTGTCACACGCCCAGCGGCACGGGGAACACCGCTCTTGGTGCGCCGAACCTGACCGACGACGTGTGGCTCTATCTGGCACCCGGCCAGAACGTGGACGACTCCATTCGCCAAACGCTGCGTAACGGCCGTAACGGCCACATGCCTGCCCAGGCTGCGTACATCGGTGAAGAGCGCGTTCACCTCGTGGCCGCTTACGTGTACAGCCTACGTTTCAACGACTAACCCCGTTGATAGGCGTTTTAACGCCAGCGTGTACGAAGGGGTGCGGTTACATACCGCACCCTTTCTACATCCAGCATCCGCTCAGCCACCCGGCTATCCGTTACACTATTGTTTAGCAATGTGTGTATAGCGATTCGACATACAGCGACGCGATCTCCTTCACCAATGAAGGTTGCGTGAGCCAGGCTATCGTCCACTCCTGCCTATTGAGCTGCGATCACCGCCATGGAAAAAATACCTAGCCACGATATTACGCCGCCAACCGTTGGGCACCACACGCCGGGAGACACCACCACGCAAGAGATGTACGCCAAGCGGCGGCATATCTACGTGCGGGAGATCAAAGGGCTGTTTCAAAAGGTACGACGCAGCGCGAACTGGGCGCTAATGATGGGCTTCTTTTTGCTCCCCTGGCTGAACTGGGGTGACCGCCCTGCCGTGTGGTTTGATCTACCGGGCCGTGAATTCCACATTTTTTCGGCCACGTTCTACCCGCAGGAGTTCATCCTTCTCTCGTGGCTGCTGATCATTTGCGCCTTTGGGCTGTTTTTCATCACCGTGTTTGCGGGGCGTGTCTGGTGTGGCTACACCTGCCCGCAGAGCGTTTGGACATTTTTATTCATTTGGCTTGAGCACCGCATCGAAGGCTCGCGCAATCAGCGCATAAAGCTGGATAACCAGCCGATGACTGCCAACAAAGCCTGGCGCAAGGGAGCAAAACACGCTGCCTGGCTGCTGATTGCCCTGGCCACCGGCGTGACGTTCGTCGGCTACTTTACGCCGATTCGTGACCTGGTCCAGGAGCTTCCCACGCTAGAAGCCCACGGCTGGTCCTATTTTTGGGTAGGTTTCTTTTTAGTTTTTACCTACCTCAACGCCGGCTGGCTACGTGAACAGGTATGCATCTACATGTGCCCCTATGCCCGTTTCCAGTCGGTGATGTTTGATCGCGATACGCTGATCGTTTCTTACGACGACGCCCGCGGCGAACCCCGCGGCCACCGCAAGAAATCGCTCAGCCATGCCGAGGTCCGAGAAGCGGGCCTGGGTGACTGTATCGACTGCGAGCTGTGTGTCCAGGTCTGCCCGACCGGCATCGATATCCGCGACGGGCTGCAGTACGAATGCATTACCTGCGCCGCCTGTATCGATGCCTGCGATAGCGTAATGGATAAAATGGGCTACCCCAGAGGGCTGATTCGCTACACCACCGAGAACGCCCTGGAAGGTAAAAAGAGCCACATTCTGCGCCCGCGCTTGATCGGCTATTTCGTGGCACTGGTGGTGATGGTGGCGACCTTTGCCTGGGCCGTGAACGACCGCACACCGCTAACCTTCGATGCCGAACGCGAGCGTACCCAGCTCTATCAAGTCACTCGCGATGGCCAGATAAGCAACGTCTACAGCCTCACCGTGCGCAATTTGGACGCCCAGGATCATACCTATGACATCAGCGCGGCGGGCCTGCCTAACCTGCAGCTAGATAACACCGCGCTACGCGTTCCCGCCGGTGAGTCGCGCATTCAGGTGATCACCGTACTGGCGGACCCTGAGACCTTGAGCGAACCCAGCCACGCCATCACCTTCACGCTGCAGGCGCAGCAAGACGAGCAGATTCGTCAGACCCGCGAAGCGCGGTTCTTGAGTGATATTAGGAGATAAACGCGTCATGTCCGACACCCCGATTCCGCCTTGGTACAAACAGTTCTGGCCGTGGTTCCTGCTCGGGCTACTGTTTTCGTCCATTCTGTTCAGCATTGGCTTTGCAGTCATGTCGATCAAAAGCTACGACGGCATGGTGGTTCAAGAGGATTACTACGAGCACGGCAAAGCCATCAACATGGTGCTGGCGAAGCAGGAGCGCGCGCGTGAACTCAATTTGAGCGCCGACCTTCGCATCGACCCGCTGACGAGTGATATCGTCATCGACCTTACAGGCGATGTTCGCCCGGACAAACTCTATCTGGACCTCATCTTCCCCACCGAAGATGACCGAGACCAATCCTTCGTACTGGAGCACGTCCGGGAAGGCCGCTACATCACCCAAGGGCCGGATAACCTGCGCTACCGCTGGTACCTTCAAATTCAGCCCGAGCAAGGTGATGACGCCGATTGGCGGCTGATCGGCGAAGCCCGCTTCCCGAATGAAGAGAGCGTTGCTCTACTGCCCGGAGGGCGCTCAGAAAGCGAATGAGCACGAACGCGCTAAGCTGCTACCACTGCGGCAGCCCGGTGCCCGACGGCGCACCGTGGCAAATCGTGGTGGACGACACGCCCCACTCATTGTGTTGCCCCGGCTGTGAAGCCGTGGCACACGCCATCGTCGACGGCGGGTTAGAGAGCTACTACCGATATCGCACCGAACTGCCCGAGCGCCCCGACGAACGTCAAGCCGCCAAAGCGGAGACCTGGTCGGTGTTCGACGATCCAGGGCTGCAGGCGCAGTTCGTTCACCCAGACGGCGATGAGGGCCACGTCAGGGCAACGCTGGCCGTAGAAGGGATTACCTGTGCCGCCTGCGCGTGGCTCATCGAGCACCGCTTGAACGCGCTTGAAGGCGTTGTCTCCAGCGCAGTCAACCTGACCCATCACCGCCTACGCGTCGCTTGGGACCCTAACGTCATCAAGCTCTCCCAGCTCTTCGCCGAGCTCGCCGCCATTGGCTACGATGCGCAGCCCTACGAGCCGGACCATGCCCAAATGCGCTTGCAGCATGAAGAGCGCATGAACGTACGCCGCTTGATCGTGGCGGCGGTGGGGATGATGCAGGTCATGATGTTCTCCATCCCCATTTACGTCTCGGGGCCTGGGGAACTCAGTGAGGACTTCTTTGCGCTGTTTCATTGGCTCTCGTTCGCGCTGGCCACGCCGGTGGTGTTCTTTTCGGCGCTGCCCTTCTTCCGTAACGCCCTGCGCGATCTCAAAACCGGCGTACTAGGGATGGATGTGCCTGTTTCATTAGCCATTGGTGGCGCGTATTTCGCCAGCAGCTACGCGGTGCTGTTTAACGTGGGTGAGGTCTATTTTGACTCGGTCGCCATGTTCACCTTCTTTTTGCTGTTTGGCCGCTACGTAGAAGGGCGCGCTAGGCGACGCAGCGGCCATAGCGGTAATGCCTTAAGTGGCGTGCTGCCGGTCTCTGCTACACGGCTGGAAGCTGACGGCAGCGAACGCATTCTGCCCGCTAGCGAGCTTGCCCCCGGCGACCGCGTACTTATCAAGCCCGGCCACGGCGTCCCCGCCGACGGTATTATCGAAGATGGCGAGTCTAGCCTGGACGAGTCGATGCTGACCGGCGAGTACCTGCCCGTCACCCGCCGTGTGGGCGAACAGGTGGTAGGTGGCAGCCAAAACATGGAGAATCCGCTCACGGTGCGGGTGACTCATGCAGGCCACCATGCACGCGTGGCGGGCATCGTCGATTTGACCGACCGCGCCTTTGCCAGTCGCCCGCGCTTGGCGCAAATGGCGGCGCGCATGGCGCACCTGTTCGTACTGCGCCTGCTGGTGGTCACCGCCTGTGTCACCGTGGCGTGGTGGTTTATCGACCCTTCCCGCATGCTCTGGGTGCTACTCTCCGTCCTAGTAGTCACCTGCCCATGCGCGCTGGCACTCGCCACTCCCACGGCACTCACGGCAGGGCATGGGCAACTGCGCCAGCGCGGGGTGTTGATTACCCGTGCCGACGCCATCGAGTCGCTCTCTAACGTCACGCGAGTGATTTTTGACAAAACCGGCACGCTCACCCGGGGCGAGATGCAGCTCACCCAAACCTGCCCGTTAACAGCCCAGAGTAGTGAACAGCTGCGCGCTATTGCCGCCGCGCTGGAAGCCCACTCCGAGCACCCCATTGCCCGCGCGTTTCGGCCGTTTCGGGACGCCACGCTCCAGGCGCGCCAAGTCAAAAGCGTGACGGGAAGCGGACTAGAAGGCGTGCTGAACGGTGCCACATGGCGCTTGGGCAAGCCCGATTTTGCAACGACGGAACCACTCACGCCGCCCGGCAGCGGCCAATGGCTGCTGCTCAGCGAAAATGACGCGCCGCGGGCGTGGTTCAAACTGCACGACGGGATTCGAGACGATGCTGCCCACACCGTGGCCGCCCTGCAGGCACGAGGGCTCACCGTGGAGCTACTGTCTGGAGATACCCAGGAAGCGGTGGAGAGCTTGGCAGAGCAGCTCAATATTGCCACGTGGCACGCAGGCAAGTCACCGGAAGGCAAGCTCGAACGGCTGCGTGAGCTACAGGCGCAGGGCGAACGTGTGGTCATGATTGGCGACGGTATCAACGATGTGCCGGTGCTCGCCGGTGCCGATGTGGCCATTGCCATGAACGGAGCCACCGACTTGGCACGCACTCGGGCCGACGCGGTCTTGCTCAGCCCACGCTTAATGCGTATTTTCGAGGCCATTGAAATCGCCAGCGCCACGCGACGCATCATGCGCCAGAACATGATCTGGTCAGTGTGCTACAACTTCTCCGCGCTGCCCCTGGCTGCGATGGGGCTAGTCCCGCCGTGGTTGGCGGCGATTGGCATGTCGCTAAGTTCGCTGGTCGTGGTGGGCAATGCGTTACGCCTCACGCGCTGGCGTACCTCACCCGCTCCCCAGCTAGCCCCAGCCACACCGGTGACCGTATGACGATTCTCTATCTGCTGATTCCGCTATCGCTGATTCTGTTAGGGCTGGCGGTGTGGGCGTTCTTCTGGGCCGTGAAGAATGACCAGTTCGACGACCTAGAAGGCCCCGCCCACCGCATCCTGTTCGATGACGATGAGAACGACTTCACCCCCGAGCAGCGCGCCGAACGCAAACAAGCCGCCAAGCCACCCCGCGATCGCGAGCCACCGCCATGAACCCCACGGGTCTGGATCTGCCGCCGCTCATGGCGGCGTTCGTATTTGGCCTGATGGGCGGGGCTCACTGCATTGGCATGTGCGGCGGCATCATGAGCGCCCTTACCTTCGCCGTGCCGCCCAGCATGCGCCACCCGGCTCGCATGGGCGGACTGCTGCTCAGTTATAACGTGGGCCGCATTTTGAGCTACATGACGGCAGGGGCCTTGGCAGCCACGCTCGGCACCCTGGTCTCGCTCTCGCCGCAGGCGCGTATCGCGCTGCAAATCGTCGCGGCGGTGATGCTGATCCTAATGGCGCTGTATATCGCCAACTGGTGGAAAGGGCTATTGAAAGTCGAAGCCGTGGGGCGCAGGCTATGGCGCTTCATCGAACCCGTTGGGCGACGTTTGATGCCCGTGGTTCACCTGCCGCAAGCTTTTGCGCTAGGTGCCCTGTGGGGCTGGCTGCCTTGCGGGCTGGTGTACTCGATGCTCGCCTGGAGCTTGGCCATTGCCGACCCGCTACAAGGGGCGTTATTGATGGGTGCCTTTGGCTTGGGCACCCTGCCCGCACTGCTGGCCACGGGCCTTGCGGCGCGCCAGCTAAGTCAGCTCATCCGCCATCCCGCCACGCGTAGCCTCGCCGCACTGACCATTATCGGCTTTGCCTTGTGGCAGCTCTGGGTACTTCTCTTTCCCACCGGGCATTGAACACAACGACGGCTATTGCGCCGTTGCTTGATATAGCTCAACCCTTTGCGTGTGGAACCGGCGTAACATTGGCGCATCCGCTTTTCTGCTTGCCCTGTTACGTCGGAGCGCTCCCTATGCCCGTTAACGCCACTGCTGCCCTCGCTCACCCCTCTTCCGCAGCGGCGGAGACCACTGCCTGGGACGACGCACTGCTACGCCGTTACGACACCAGCGGCCCGCGCTATACCTCGTACCCGACGGCACTCTCTTTTCATGACCAATTCACTGCTGACGATATGAGCCAGGCGCTTGCGCGCAGCAACGCCAGCCGAAAACCGCTCTCACTGTACGTGCACGTCCCGTTTTGTCGGAAAATTTGCTTTTACTGCGCGTGCAACAAAATCGCTACAAAAAATACCGCTCTGGCCGAACCCTACTTATCACGGTTGGATCGCGAGATGGTGCTCACTGCGCGCCATTTGGATACAAAGCGTCCGGTGCAGCAGCTGCACTGGGGCGGCGGCACGCCAACGTTTCTCACTCTGGCTCAGATGAGCGATTTGATCGACCGCTTAGACGCACGCTTTGGCCTCTCCAATGCGCCGGACCGTGATTACGCCATCGAAATCGACCCACGTGAGGCGGATGTCTTTACCCTGCGCCATTTGCAGTCGCTGGGCTTCAACCGCTTGAGCTTGGGCGTACAAGACCTCGATCCACAGGTACAAGCGGCGATCAATCGCGTTCAGCCCCGGGTGCTCACCGAAACGCTAATGGATGAAGCCCATCGGCTCGGCTTTCGCTCGCTCAACCTCGATTTGATTTATGGCCTGCCCTTACAAACCGAGAAGAGTTTCGCGGACACGCTGCGCCAAGTGATCGAGCTAGGTCCCGCACGGCTGTCGGTGTTTAACTATGCGCATCTGCCGACCCGCTTTGCGCCCCAACGACGCATCAAGGACGCCGACCTGCCCAGCGCCGATGAGAAGCTGGCCATGCTGCATACCACCATTGCGATGCTGACCCAGGCGGGCTATGTGCATATCGGCATGGACCATTTCGCGCGCCCCGACGACAGCTTGGCCAAGGCGCAGCGCAACGGCACCCTGCAGCGCAACTTTCAAGGCTATTCCAGCCACGCCGAGTGCGACTTGATTGGTTTGGGGGTATCGGCCATTTCTCGGATCAACGATAGCTACGCGCAAAACCCTACCCGGCTCGCTGACTATGAAGCGGCCTTAGATGAAGGTAGGCTGGCGACCGTGAAAGGGTTACGTTTAAATAAGGATGACCTAATGCGAAGAGAGGTCATCGAGCGGCTCATGTGCGATATGGCCATTGACCTCGACACTGTCGGCCAGCGCTGGCAGGTCGATGCCGCAGATTACTTTGCCAACGCCCTTGAGCGGTTGGAAATCGCCGAACGGGATGGCCTGTTAACGCGTCAGGGGCTTCGGCTCACCGCCACCCCGGTGGGGCGGCTACTCATTCGACACCTGGCCATGGCCTTCGACACCCACTTACAACGCCAGGATGGCCAGCGCTACTCAAAGATCGTGTGAGCGCCTTGAGCCACCTGCCCCCCTGTACCCATGATGGCGAATAAGAAGGGAGACCCCCATGTCATATCCTGCCAGCCAACGACGTTCACTGCTGCAAGAAGCGCGCTGCCAAACCTGTAGTTTAAGCTCGCTGTGCTTACCGCTTGCCCTGGAGCTTGAGGATATGAGCCAGTTCGATGCCATCATTCGCCGTCGCTCGCCGCTGAAGAAGGGCGAACCGCTGTTTCGTCAGGGCGACGCGTTCACCAGCGTTTATGCCGTGCGCTCTGGCAGTTTGAAACAGGTGACCAGCGAAGGGAACGGTAACGATCAGCTCACCAACTTCTTTCTGCCCAGCGAGCTGGTCGGCTTGGATGGTATCGACGAAGAGTACTACCCCGGTACCGTGATTGCCCTGGAGACGACCACGGTATGCGAAATTCCGTTCGACCGCTTGGAGTCGCTCTCCCAAGAACTGCCCGAGCTGCGTGGTCAGCTTTACCGCAGCATGAGTAAAGAGCTGCGCGATGACCGTAAGATGATGCGCTTGCTGTCACGCAAAACCGCCGACCAGCGGCTCGCCAGCTTTTTGATTACGCTCTCTGACCGCTTCCGTCGCCGGGGTTACTCCCCCTACAGCTTTCGGCTGTCGATGTCGCGGGCCGATATGGGCAACTACCTAGGTCTGGCGGTGGAAACGGTCAGCCGTATTCTCAGCCGCTTTCAGCAGCAGGAGGTGGTGGCCGTTTCGGGTCGCGAGGTGAATATTTTGGACATGCAGCGCCTCATCACCCTGGCAGAAGAGGAGGCGCAGACGATTACACGTTAAACGCCTGAATGCGGCTCTCCATCAGCGCCGCCTGCTTCGCTTCCAGACCGGCAAAGTCGAATAGCTCGCGGTCAGCAAGCTGGGAAGGGGCGACGTTGGTGACGGCTTTGAACATGCTCTCCAAACGGCCAGGGTGCTTCTTGTCCCACTCTGCCAACATCTCTTTGACGATCTGGCGCTGCATGTTGGGCTGTGAACCGCACAGGTTGCAGGGAATGATCGGAAACGCCATCAGCCGTGAAAACTCTGCAATGTCCGCCTCTTTGCAGTACGCCAGCGGGCGAATCACGATATTTTTCCCGTCATCAGAGAGCAGTTTCGGCGGCATGGCCTTCAGCGTACCGCCGAAGAACATATTCAGGAACAGCGTTTCCAGAATATCTTCCCGGTGGTGACCCAGGGCAATCTTGTTGGCGCCAATCTCGTCGGCAAACCCATACAGCGAGCCACGGCGCAGACGTGAACAGAGCGCGCAGGTGGTCTTTCCTTCCGGCGTTTTCTCCTTCACGACCGAATAGGTATCACGTTCGAGAATGTGGTACTCCACCCCCAGCTTGTCTAAGTACTGGGGCAACACGTGCTCCGGGAAACCAGGCTGTTTTTGGTCCATATTGACCGCCACGAGCGAGAAATTGACCGGCGCGTTGCGCTGAAGATTGCGCAAGATCTCCAACATCGTGTAGCTGTCTTTGCCACCGGAGAGACACACCATGACCCGGTCGCCCTCTTCGATCATGTTGTAATCGATGATGGCATTTCCCACTTCGCGCCGCAGGCGTTTTTGCAACTTGTTGAATTCACGCTTCTGCTTGGCATCCTGCAGCTCATGCTGCTGGGCAAGAGACTCGTCAGACGCGCTGTCTGACGCAGTAGGGTCAAAGTAGTCAGGTTGTAACATGATCGTCGCACTGCCGATGGGTGAAGGAGCAGCGCGTATTCTAACAACACTCCGAAGCTCTACCCAATACAAACCCTAGGCCGTCAGGGCGATCTCACGCTGTAAACGCAGGTAGAGGAGCGCGCTGGCGGTGGCTTCACTGACCACGCTGGGCCAGATCAATGGCGGTAGCTGCCAGCGAGCCAACGCTACGCCAAGCGGGTCGAGGGTATCGATGTGTGGATGCAGCCGCCGCAGCTGTCGCCCGTGCAACTTGGCAACGTCCACCTGGGCGTTGGGGAGACCAAACCCCAATACGCTTTTGAACAGCCCGTTCAAAGGTTCGAGGGTGTGCTCCAACTGCCAGCCGACCAGCGGCCGGTTGCCGATGAAGTCGGCCAACTCCGTCAGGCACTCGGCATCTGGCGTGCGCGGCGCGTCGGTGGCGTGTAGCTGGTGATGGCGTCGCAGGGTAGCAGGGACTAGCGCGGGCGATACCGACAACGTGGCCCACCACATACGACTGGTGTGCACACGGCGCGGGTTCAGTACCACCGCCGCTACGCTGATCACCGCTGGCTGACCCTCGCTCACCTGGCAGGCCATGGCCACGGACTCTTCCCCCATGTAGGGCTGAAATAGCCAGGCATACGGCGAATAGGCCCAGCGGCGACGGTCGCTTTCTCGCTGAAGCAGCGTTCTCAGCGAGCCGCTGAGCAGCGTCATGTGTCGGTCTAACAGGCGCATTCCGCTCACGAGTACTCCAAATGGTAGCGGTGGGAAAGACGCTGCTTGAAGTCTTTCACGATGTGCAGGGCTTCGCGCAACAGGTCTCGTTCCAGTGAAGAAAGCTCTTGTACCACGACCCGATTGGTACGCTTGGCGTGGGTGCCCTCCATGTCCTGGAGCTGCTGGCGAAGACGCAACTCGGTGAATAGCGCCAGGGCTTCGCCGAGATCATCGGCAAACCGGCGATCCAACCGCCCATCGATGGCCAGCGCCTCCAGGCGATCCAGGGTCGACGTGGCCTTGATGCGCCGCTCAAGCGCCATGGTGCGCACGCCGTGCACGATAGGGAAGATGCCGCCTTTTTTGATATCGATACCGTGTTGGGGCTTCTTCAGCGAGCCAAATAGCGTCAGCGGCGTCGAGAAGCGCAGCGCTGCCCGAGCAAAGTAAGAGAGCAGCAGCTCATCGTGGGAGCAGCGCTCGAACAGCGCCTCACGTATTTGATCCAGTAGCGCGGGGTTACCTGCCACGCCGTGGGAGTCGAGCAGAATCGCCAGTTTCATCAAGCTGTCACCGTCCCGGGCGCTCACCCATTTGGCGATACGGCTCTTCCACTGCGAGACGGTGCCCACCCACTCGGGATTGGACACCATGATGTTCCCAGGACACGGCGGGTAACCCAACTGGATCAGCGTGTCGGTGAGCCCGCTCATCGCCTCGTGCACCTCGGGCCACTGGCAGTCGTCGGCCAGGATCAGGCCATTGTCCTGATCGGTTTTTAGAATCTGTTCGCCGCGCCCTTCGCTGCCCATCACCATCAGGCAGCTATGGCGGTGGTACTGCTCGGGCACCGTAAATCCCCACGCTTTGCTCATGATGCGACCATTGAGCGCCGCCAGTAACTCCATGGCAAAGCGCAGCTTCACGCCCTGGGCCATCAGCGCGTTGACCAACTCCGGCGTACGCTGGCTGGCGGCCGCCAAGGCTTCCAGGCTATTGGCTTGCTCGACCTGCAAGCTCACTACGTAGCTGCGGCTGGAGAAGAAGCTCAGCACGTCCATCAGCTCTACGACGCCCCGAACGCGCTCGTCCTCCATCACCACGACCCGGGCGACCTTATGGCGAGTCATCAGTATCAGTGCTTCAAACAGGTACTGCTCGGGGGTCACGGTGACCAGCGCCTGGTTTGCCAACGCCTCTACCGGGGTATGCTGGGTGCTGTCCCCCAGCACTAAGCCATTGAGCAGATCGGTTTTGGTGACCATGCCCAGCGCGCCTTGCGTCCCTACCAGCAGGCTATCGGCGTGACTCTCGTTTAACTGACGCACGGCATCGCGAATACTTTTCGATGCGTCGATCAACAGCGGCTCACGCATGCACTCGTGCACCTTGGCTAGCATGAAGCCTGCCATCGTCACGCCCCCCTCGGCGCGCTTTTCGGTGAGCAGGCGCGCCTTATGGGAGAGCGACTGTTTGAAGAACTGCTCGAAAGGAGGATAGTGTCGGCAGAGCTGCACGAACAGCGCTTTAGGCATCACATAGCACAAGCACTCTTGTTCGGCCTGGAAACGGTAGCGGCTTTTACCGTTGAGAATGCTGATCGCCCCAAACAGGTCCCCGGCCGTGTAGTGGCCAATCCGCGCGCTGGCGGCGGGTAGCGTGGGGTCCAGCTCGGCGACCTCTCCCTTGTGAATGAGAAATACCGACTCGCCTGCCTGGCCCATCTCAAGAATGATTTCATCCCGGTCGAAGTAGGCAAGGTCCATACCGCGACGAACGTGATCGCGCCCCGCATCATCCATCAGCGAAAACGGCAGTTGGGAGAGATCCACGTCTACCATGGGCGACCTCACTTAAGGGCAGTGACTAAAGAGAACTAGAAACGGTTTGAAGACCTGTAGACACATTGACTCATTATACTTTCCGCTATAGCGCTAACGTCTTAACGACGTTTGTTTAGCGACGAAAGTAGTGGCTTTTTTACTCACTTTTAAATCGACTAAACACCACTTGTTAAGGTAGCAAACATTGCTTTTAACCGAGCCATAGACCATTGTCCTATCACCGCCAGGAACGCGTTTAAAGAACGCTGAAAGCTCATGAAAAATAATGCTTTATATTCATACAGCCCCTGTTTGCCACGTGACTAAAAGCGCCTGATACCAAAGTCTGGGATTTATTTTCGGCGATTATTGCCCAGTATTATCAGCGAGTCATACAGGGTAATCGCACACCACCTGTCTAACGCACTTCAAGCCGCTGACGATAACTTGCCGATCACCCCTTAACGACACAAAACGGCTTAACAATAAGAAGGTGACGTGCTTGGCAACGCTGACTTACCGCTCACTCACCAGCGCGGTGTTCCATGCGGGGTTGCCCTGATGAACCACACGCTATCTTGAGTTCACTTTCCAACCCTAAAAATCACAACTGGAGAGCAACACAATGGCAGACGATAAATCCAATGCTGCTGAATACTGGAAGGCCAACGTCCGGCTGATCTTCGGATGCCTGGTGGTTTGGGCATTTGTCTCCTACGGATGTGCCATCCTGTTCCGTCCGCTGCTCGCGGGCATTCCCGTTGGCGGTACGGACCTGGGCTTCTGGTTTGCTCAGCAAGGCTCCATTCTTACCTTCATCGTGCTGATCTTCTTCTACGCCTGGAGAATGAACACGCTCGACAAAAAATACGGCCTGGGGGAGTAAGCCAGCATGAGCCAGTTTGCAATCAACTTACTGTTCGTTGGCGCCTCGTTCGCGCTCTATATCGGGATTGCGATATGGGCGCGAGCGGGCTCCACCAAAGACTTCTATGTCGCCGGCGGCGGCGTACACCCCATTACCAACGGTATGGCTACGGCAGCCGACTGGATGTCGGCGGCATCGTTCATCTCCATGGCGGGTCTGCTCGCGTCTGGCGGCTACGCGAACTCTACGTTCCTGATGGGCTGGACCGGTGGCTACGTCATCCTGGCGATGCTACTGGCCCCGTACCTGCGTAAGTTCGGCAAGTTCACCGTGCCTGACTTCATCGGCGACCGCTTCTACAGCAACACCGCACGTTTAGTGGCGATTGTGTGTTTGATCATTGCGTCGGTGACCTACGTCATCGGCCAAATGACCGGCGCAGGCGTGGCGTTCTCCCGCTTCCTGGAAGTGAGCAACACCTGGGGTATCTGGATTGCCGCAGCGATCGTCTTCATGTACGCCGTGTTCGGCGGTATGAAAGGCATCACCTACACCCAGGTAGCGCAGTACGTGGTACTGATCATTGCCTACACTATTCCGGCGGTGTTCATCGCCATGCAGCTCACCGGCAACCCGCTGCCGATGTTCGGTATGTTCAGCACGCACACCGAATCCGGCGTTCCACTGCTGCAAAAGCTGGATGACGTGGTGTCGGCACTTGGTTTCCGCGACTACACCGCTGACGTGGACAACAAGCTGAACATGGTGCTGTTCACTCTGTCACTGATGGTCGGTACTGCGGGTCTGCCCCACGTGATCATCCGCTTCTTCACCGTACCGAAGGTCGCCGATGCGCGCTGGTCAGCGGGCTGGGCACTGGTGTTCATCGCCCTGCTCTACCTGACGGCTCCCGCAGTGGGCTCCATGGCACGCCTGAACCTGATGACCACCGTCTATCCGGAAATGGCAGGTCAAACCGAGAACTACGAAGAGGCCGCGCGTAACCCGATCCTCTATGCCGATCGTCCTGAGTGGTTCCGCACCTGGGAAGAGACCGGCCTGATCACTCACAACGACTTGAACGAAGATGGCCGGATTCAGTTCTACAACGGCGCTGCTGACTACGCAGACCGCGGCTGGGAAGGCAACGAGCTGGAGGTGAACAACGACATCCTGGTACTGGCGAACCCTGAAATTGCCAACCTGCCCGGCTGGGTAGTGGGTCTGATCGCAGCGGGCGGTATCGCGGCGGCGCTCTCCACCGCAGCGGGTCTGCTCTTGGCAATCTCGTCAGCGATCAGTCACGACTTGATCAAGACCATGATCAACCCGAAAATTTCTGAAAAAGGCGAAATGTTGGCAGCCCGTATCTCCATGGGTGGTGCGATCCTGCTGGCGACCTACTTAGGGCTCAACCCGCCCGGGTTTGCCGCTCAAACGGTCGCGCTTGCCTTCGGTATTGCCGGTGCCTCGCTGTTCCCTGCGCTGATGATGGGTATCTTCTCCAAGCGTATGAACAACAAAGGTGCGGTGGCCGGTATGCTGGCAGGCCTGATCTGCACCCTGCTCTACATTTTCACCTACCTGGGCTGGTTCTTTATTCCGGGCACCAACATGCTGGCCAACACGCCGGACAACTGGATGCTGGGTATTTCACCGCTCTCGTTTGGTGCCGTAGGTGCCGTGATCAACTTTGCCGTGGCCTTCGTTGTCTCCAACGCCACCGACGCGCCGCCGCAAGAAATTCAGGACCTGGTGGAAAGCGTACGCTATCCGAAAGGTGCTGGTGCTGCGGTTGATCACTAAGTCATAATCGTTCCACCCTATTGCGCCGTCGGCCAATAGCGAACGGAACCATCTTCCATCGGGCTTCCTTAGGGGAGCCCGATGGCTTTTCAGAAGGAAAACGTATGATTTGGCACTTAGTGGCCGCCGTGTTTGCAGGCCTTGCCGCGGCCGGGATTGGCCTACTGCTTCGCACCTTGAGCCGTAAACGGCTTCCCAAGTGGATCGTGCCGGTGTTTGGCGGCTTGGGGATGCTGGGCTACCAGGTTCAGTTCGAGTACAGCTGGTATGAACACAAGCAGCAACAGTTGCCGGACACGGCCAAAGTGATCTCCAGCGACACCTCGAGCCAGATCTGGCGGCCGTGGACCCTGCTATTTCCCATGACCACGACCTTCAGCGTGGTGGATAGCGAAAACGTCCGTTCGCAAACCGTCGAGGGCGACGTGGTGGCCGAGTTCATTCTGTATCAGTTCGAGCGTCGCCATACGGACCTGATCACTACACAGCCCTACATCCTTAACTGCTCAAGCCGAGAGCTGGTTCCGCTAAACCCCGAGAGCGGCGAAGCGGATCTCGACGCGCTTCGATCTCTGCGGGAAACGTCACCGCTGCTAACTACCGTTTGCCAACTGGCCAACGAACGGCAGACGTAGCGCCCTCCCTTCGCCTAGAATGGGGCCCTTTGCTAGGCGACGTACGGCTTAGACGTATCGTCACAGGTACGATTGGTGAGGAGACACTATGTTTCATGGCGGGCTGCTGGTCGCGGTGTCACTGCTCTATATCGCAGTGCTGTTTGGTATTGCCTGGTTTGGCGACCGGCGTGCTCGTACCCACGGCGCCAGCCGCCGCCGACCCATTATTTATAGCTTGGCACTCGCCATCTACTGCACGTCATGGACGTTTTACGGCGCGGTGGGCCAAGCAGCCACCGCAGGCTGGTCGTTTGCCAGTATCTTCGTGGGGCCTATTCTGACGTTTTTGCTCTTCTGGCCCGTCCTGGCGAAGATGATCCGCGTTGCCAAGCACCAAAACGTCACCTCCATTGCCGACTTCATCGCCTCGCGCTACGGTAAGACCCAGTCTCTCGCCGCCTTTGCCAGCTTGGTCGCCCTGATTGGCACCCTGCCCTATATCGCGCTACAGCTAAAAGCCGTCTCGACGACCTTCAGCGTCTTGACCGACGCCCAAGACATGACACACGCCCCGCTGTTTGGCGATACGGCCTTCTACGTGGCGGTGGTCATGGCGATATTCGCCATTCTGTTTGGCACCCGGCACACCGATGCCACCGAACACCACGAAGGCTTGATTCATGCGGTCGCCTTTGAGTCGCTGGTCAAACTGGTGGCGTTTTTAGTGCTGGGCGCCTTCGTCACCTGGGGCATGTTTGACGGCTTAGGCGAGCTGATGGGTCACGCCGAAAGCCAGCTAGAGCTGCAGCGCCAGCTCGCTAACCAAGACTTCGGTCAAAGCTTCTGGGCGCAAACGCTACTCGCCATGCTCGCCATTCTGTGCCTACCGCGCCAGTTTCACGTGGCCGTGGTGGAGAATATTCATCCGGACGATGCCACCAAAGCGCGCTGGCTGTTCCCACTCTATTTGCTGGCGATTGCCTTTTTCGTGGTTCCTCTAGCGGCCGCTGGCCTGCTGCTGTTCTCTGAAAGCGGCGTGGAGCCGGATACCTATGTGCTTGCCCTCTCCATGGCGTCCGGCCAGCAGTGGCTAACGCTGCTTACCTTCATCGGCGGTTTTTCTGCCGCCACCGGCATGGTCATTGTGGCGGCGGTGGCGGTGTCCATCATGATCTCGAACGAGATCGTCATTCCCGCGCTCTTCAGGCTGCGCTGGTTCGATACCAAAGCCCGAGACTATGGCCGTTTGGTGCTGCGCGCCCGCCGCCTCACCATCGTGGCCGTGCTGGCCATGGCATACGGCTTTTATCAGCTGATTGGCGAGTTCACCTCGCTGGCCTCCATCGGCATGCTCTCGTTTGCTGCAGCGGCCCAGTTTGCTCCGGCGCTGATTGGCGGGCTGTACTGGAAGCGCGGCAACCGCTTGGGCGTGATCGTGGGCATGAACATGGGCTTTGCCATTTGGGCGTATAGCCTGCTGATGCCCGCCATGATTAACGCTGGCGTGCTGCCTCAAGCGTGGCTTACCGGTGGCCCGCTGGGACTTAATTGGCTGTCACCCACGGCGCTGTTTGGATTGAACCTGGGAGATACGTTTACCCACGGGGTCATGCTGTCGCTGGGTATTAACCTGTTCTGCTATATCTTTGTCTCGCAGGTCACCTCGCAGCGAGTCGTGGAGCGCATTCAAGCCTCGCTGTTTGTGGATAGCGTCGAAACCCGGCAAACCTCAGTGAATCGCCCCTGGACGGGGGCCACGACGGTGGGCGATTTGAAAGTGCTGTGTGAGCGATTCCTGGGGGCGGGCCAAGTCGATCGCGCCTTCGATGATTACGCACGCCGAGCGGGCAAGCCGCTGGATGACGGTACCCGTGCCTCCATCGACGTGATCCAATTTACCGAGCGGTTTCTCGCCTCTGTCTTGGGGGCATCGTCGGCGCGGATCGTAGTGAACTCTGCCCTTCAAGGGCGAGGCATCGGCATTTCCGATGTCATTTCGATTGTGGATGAAGCGTCTCAGGTGTTGGAGTTCAACCGCGCCCTGCTGCAGGCCACCATCGAGAACATCAATCAAGGCATTAGCGTGGTCGATCAGAACCTGCGCCTGGTGGTGTGGAATCAGCGCTATTTAGAGCTGTTCCGCTTCCCCGACCACATCATTCGCGTCGGCGCACCGATGGACCGTATCTTCCGCTATAACGCCCATAACGGTGAGTACGGCCCCGGCGACCCGGAAGAGCACGTGCAGCTACTGCTGGATAACATTCGCGATGGCCAACCCCACCGCTACGTACGCTACCGCCAGGACGGCAGCGTGCTGGAAGTACAGGGCAACCCGATGCCCGGCGGCGGCTTTGTCTATACCTACCAAGACATTACCCAACAGAAGCGCATCGAAGAGGCGCTGATCCGCTCGGAAAACAACATCCGTATCTATACCGATAACGTCCCGGCGCTCATTGCCTACTTCGATAAAGAGAGCCGCTACCTGTTTACTAACCGCGCCTACGAGCAGGCGTTCAACATCGATCGCAACGCGGTGATCGGGCGGCGCTACGAAGACGTGCTGCCGGTAAAACAGGCCGAAGAACGAGTGCCCTGGGTACAGCGCACCCTGGCCGGTGAACGGGTGAGTTTCGAAGTCTCCATGCGGGTCAACGATGCCATGCGCTATATGCTGGTGACCTACACCCCGCACTTTGGCGATAGTCAGTCGATTCTGGGCTTCTTTGCGCTGTATCAAGACATTACCGAGCGCCGCCAGGCGGAAATTGCTCTGAAAGAGACCAATGAAACCCTGGAAGAGCGGGTGCGCGAGCGCACCCAGGCGCTGTCAGAAGCCAACGCGGCCCTGCGCCAGGAGAACCGCGTACGCGCCGAAGCGGAGCAGGCACTGCGCCAAGCGAAACAGCTCGCGGAAGACGCCAACGCCTCGAAAACCCGTTTCCTGGCTGCCGCCAGCCACGACCTACTGCAACCTCTGAATGCCGCGCGCCTGTTTACCTCGGCGCTGATGCAGAACGTCACCGCCAGCGACACTCAGCGCACCATTGGCCATATCGATAACTCGTTGCAAGCCGCCGAGGAGCTGCTGGGCACGCTGCTGGACATCTCCAAGCTGGATGCGGGGGCGCTGACGCCACGGCGTAGCCACTTCGCCCTGGCCGACATTTTCCGCCCGCTACGTGCCGAATTCGACGTGATGGCAGATGATCGTGGGCTCGATTTGGTCGTGGTGCCCACCCAGCAGTGGGTGGACTCCGATCCCCAGATGCTGCGCCGGATCGTGCAGAACTTTCTCTCCAACGCGATTCGCTACACCCAAGAGGGGCGTGTACTGCTCGGCTGTCGCCGTCAGGGGGGAAGGCTGCTGATCGAGGTGTGGGACAGCGGTCCAGGCATTCCTGAATCCAAGCTAACGGAGATCTTCCAGGAGTTCCGTCGACTCGACCAGGTGTCCCGCCATAAAGAGAGCGAAAAAGGCCTGGGGCTGGGCCTCTCCATTGCCGACCGTATGAGTCGCGTGCTGGATCACCCCATCAAAGTGCGCTCCTGGGAAGGGGTGGGCACGGTGTTTTCGGTCAGCGTGCCTATCGTGGCGGCCCGGGAGGCAACCGTCGCCGAACAGGAGCCCAGCGGCCGTCGTAGCGGTAATAAGCTGGCGGGCACACGGATTGTGTGTATCGACAACGAAACACTGATTCTGGAAGGCATGACCGCGATGCTCAGCGGCTGGGGCTGCGAGGTATTCACCGCGACCAGCATTGGCGGGGCGAAATCGATTCTACGCAATATGGACGGTGATCCTGACGCCATCCTGGCGGATTATCATCTGGATAACGAGGTCACCGGCCTGATGGCGCTAGAAGCACTGAGCGAGCGCTTCACCGGCGCCGTTCCCGGCATTGTGATTACCGCCGACCGTACCGAGGCCGTTGCCGAAGAGGTCAAGCGCGCAGGCTATCAGCTGTTATTGAAGCCGGTGAAGCCCGCCGCCCTCCGTGCGCTACTAACCCGCACGCTGCAGGCCAGCCGCGCCAATCCCTAATCGCCAGCCCGAAAACAGCAGCGCCGCGCTTAGAAACATCTAAGCGCGGCGCTGTTCACCGGTCGTTAGCCGTTACGACTCGACTTTTGGCGGCTCCACTTCCAGCTTCTGCGCGGCAATGACGGCCTGGGTGCGCGAGTGCACGCCCAGCTTACGCAGAATGGCCGTTACGTGGGCTTTGATGGTTGCTTCCGAGACGTTCAGCTCATAGGCGATCTGCTTGTTCAGCAGACCTTCGGTGAGCATGTTCAGTACGCGAAACTGCTGGGGCGTGAGCGAGGCGATCGCCTCGGCAAAGCGCGATTCCTCTTCGCTGGTCTCTTCGAGGACGTTGGCCAGCGCTTCCGGTAACCACACCTCACCCTGCAGAATCTCACCCACCGCCTCGGCGATCAGCTGTAGCGATGACGACTTGGGAATAAAACCCGAGGCACCGTAGTCGATGGCACGGCGCACGACGTAGGGCTCATCGCTGCCGGATACCACGGCAACCGGAATATCCGGCATCTGACCGCGCAACTGGATGAGGCCCGAAAAGCCGTGGGCACCGGGCATGTGGAGATCCAGCAAAATCAAATCTGCATCGGGGTGTCGATTCACGACCTCAGTGGTGGCTTCCATGGTGTCGGCTTCGACAATCTCAGCCTGGGGGGCCAACTGGCGCAACGCCTGGGTGAGCGCTGCACGAAACAGCGGATGGTCGTCAGCGACGATAAACTTATGGGCTACTGCCATGGATATTCCTCCGGTTCCTCGAGCAGCGGGGTTGCCTGCCGCCGCGACGCTAGGCTCATACGGTTGAAGCATGGTACCCCATGGGCTTCATCATGCCCAAGCATCACATGCACAATTTGTCATTGAGACGTCATCCGAACGAAAACAGCAGTGCCGGCCCTATGGCCGGCACTGCATCGGATAAGCGCAGTTTGCCTGATCGTTAGACGCAAATGCTTGACGCCCGTCATTGAACGCCGCCCTCACTGCCGATGGCAGTGAGGGCGAGACGGTTATTGATTGGCCCGATGCTCGATCAGATCATCGACGACCGACGGATCGGCCAGGGTGCTGGTATCGCCGAGACCATCGCACTCGTTGGCGGCGATCTTGCGCAAAATACGGCGCATGATTTTACCCGAGCGCGTTTTCGGCAGTCCCGGTGCCCACTGAATCACATCCGGCGAGGCAATCGGCCCGATATCTTTGCGCACCCACTGAGTCAGCTCTTTCTTCAGGTCGTCCGTGGGATCGATACCGTCGTTCAGGGTCACGTAGATGTAGATGCCCTGGCCTTTGATATCGTGGGGGAAGCCCACTACCGCCGCTTCGGCCACGGCAGAGTGCGCCACCAGCGACGACTCGATCTCGGCGGTGCCCATACGGTGGCCGGAAACGTTCAGCACGTCATCCACACGACCGGTGATCCAGTAGTAGCCATCCTCATCACGACGACAGCCGTCACCCGTGAAGTACATGCCGTCATAGGTGGAGAAGTACGTTTGAACAAAGCGCTCGTGGTCGCCCCAGATAGAGCGCGCTTGCCCCGGCCAGGAGTCTAGAATCACCAGATTGCCTTCGGTGGCACCTTCGAGCTTATTGCCCTCGTTATCGACCAGGGCAGGTTTGACGCCAAAGAAAGGCGTCGTCGCCGAGCCTGGTTTCAGGTCGGTGGCCCCCGGCAGCGGTGCAATCATGATGCCGCCGGTTTCGGTCTGCCACCAGGTATCCACGATGGGGCACTTCTCGTTGCCGATCACGCGGTAGAACCACTCCCACGCTTCGGGGTTGATCGGCTCACCCACCGACCCCAGCAGGCGCAGCGAATCCCGCTTGCTGGAGTCCATGACGCCATCACCGTGGGCCATCAGTGCGCGTACGGCGGTGGGCGCGGTGTAGAGGATATTGACCTGATGCTTGTCGACGATTTCGCCCATTCGGCCGTGGGTCGGGTAGCTCGGCACGCCTTCGAACATCAGCGTGGTGGCACCGTTCGCTAGCGGGCCGTAGACGATATAGCTATGACCGGTCACCCAGCCCACGTCAGCCGTACACCAGTAGATCTCGCCCTCTTGGTAGTCGAAGACGTACTGATGCGTCATGGCGGCGTAAGTCAGGTAACCGCCGGTGGTGTGCTTCAAGCCTTTTGGTGCGCCGGTGGAACCGGAGGTGTAGAGAATGAACAGCGGATCTTCCGCGTTCATCGCCTCGGCCGGGCACTCGCTGGACTGCTTATCGACCAGCTCGTCAAACCAGATATCGCGGCCTTCCTGCCAGTCGATCTCGCCACCGGTGCGCTTCACTACTAGTACGTTCTTGCACACGTCGGTGCCATCACGCTTGAGCGCGGAGTCGACGTTCTCTTTGAGCGGTACGTGCTTGCCACCACGCACCGACTCATCGGCGGTAATGACCAGCTTAGAATCCGCACCGATGACCCGCTGGGCCACTGCGTCAGGCGAGAAACCACCAAAGACCACCGAATGCACCGCGCCGATACGGGCGCAGGCCAACATGGCCATAGCCGCTTCAGGAATCATCGGCATGTAGAGTGTGACGGTATCGCCTTTCTGAATGCCCAGCGACTTCAAGCCGTTGGCCAATTGATTCGTGCGCTCGTAGAGTTCGCGATACGTAATATGCTTGGATTCGTTGGGGTTATCGCCTTCCCAAATGATCGCCGTTTGATCGCCTCGCTTGTCTAGATGGCGGTCCAGACAGTTCGCCGCCACGTTCAGCTCGCCATCTTCGAACCAGCGAATATCGACGTTATCGCGGGCAAACGAGGTGTTTTTAATTTTGCTGGGCGTTTTGATCCAGTCGAGGCGTTTGGCCTGCTCGCCCCAGAAACCTTCGGGGTCGTCCATGGACTGCTGATACATTGCCGCATATTTATCTTTATCGGCCCATGCCTTGGCAGCGATGCTATCGCGCACTGGATAGACGTTTTTATGCTCGCTCATGAAGTTGCCTCTGTCCGTGAAGTTGCACTCTCTGGTAAGTGATGTCGGTTTTATTATTGGCTGCACCGACGCGCGTAATATTTACCTAGCATAAACCTGTCCCGAACGGCTTCCCTTTAGACATTGGTAGTAGCATTTTTTATTTAAAAAACAGCTACTTAAAATAAGAATCACGGGCGTTCGAAAGCACGATAGACCAAGGTCTCATCACAATGACGGCAGCGGTAGCGTCGCCCCTTGACGACCAGGGCATGGCGGCGCGGTGTAAAACGGTGGGTCTGACAGCGACACTCATAGCGATAGGGGCGCGGCTGGGAGCGCTGAATATCGAAGCGGTGGGTCACCCGTGGCACGAGCCCGAACAGATCACGCATGACCGCCTGCCACTCGCGGCCATGGGGCTTCAAGCGCGCGCCGTTGGCGAGATGAAACACCAGCCAGTGGGCCATTTCATGAGGAATCACTTCGTCGAAGAAGGCCTCGCGATTGTCTGCCAGCAGCACCGGGTTGAAACGCAGCCCACCCCGTCCAAGATGCGCTTGCCCCGCCGATGCGCCCTTGAGGTCAAACCACACCTTGGGAGCAGGCAGCGCTGGATGCACCTCTCGGCAGCGTGCCAAAGCCTGTGCGACCCGCTCTTGGGCGGCCCGAAGAAGCGCCTCCTGGGAGCGCGCCATCAAATCATCGTGCGGCCAAGGGGGCAGTGGTGACGTCTTCATTAGTGATAAACTAGCCATTAGTGACGTTGCTCGATTGTGACGGATCGACAGCGGTTTTCAATGATGACGTTGACCACGAGGCTCCCTATGGCAGAGCGCAACACCGTGACCGAAGCTAACTCGCCCGACAGCACTCCGCCTCAGCCGCTGCTTGATGATGAACAGCTGGACAGGCTGGACGATTTTCTCGACTCCGACCGGGTGGGCGAAGATGCCCTCGACCTGATTTCAGCCCACGGCTTTCTCGTCGCCCTGGCGGTTGCCCCTAGCGAACAGCCCACCGAACAGTGGCTGGAGGAGCTGTTCCAAGGCGAACCCAACTACCGCGATGCCGACGAGCGCGACGAGATCGTCCAGCTGCTGACGCTGCTGCGCGACAACGCCATGGCGGTACTGGAGCAAGGTGGCCTACCGGAACTACCCTTCGAGCTAACGCTGGATGGACTGCCCGCCGAGGAGACGCCGATTGGTGACTGGTGTGCAGGCTTTATGGAAGCGGTGTTCAGCGACGAAAGCGCCTGGTTCCAGGATGACGAAGAGGCTGCCGCCACGCTGCTGCTGCCGTTCATGTCGCTATCGGGGCTCTTCGACGACGAACCCGACATGGCCGAGATGGCCAAGGATCAAGCCAGCCAAGAGACCTTCGTTGCTCAACTGCCCGAGCTGGTGCTTGACCTTTACCTGCACTACCGCGTGCCGCCGGAAACCCCCAAGCCCAAACCGCGTAAAAAAACGCCCGCCAAGGCTAAAGGCAAAAAGCGCAAATAACCGCGCTATTTTAGACGCATCACAAGGCCATCCACGACGCCATACACCCACTCCTTGGCCCGCTGCCCCCAGGGGCGCGCGGCCCAGGCGGCGGCATCTACCTCTTGGCTGGCGGCAAAGTTACGCTCGAAAAGCGCCTGCACGTCGCTGGCGAATCCTGGATCGTCTATCTCCTGGTTGGCCTCTAAGTTCCAGTGCAGGTTCCAGTGATCGAAGTTGCAGGAGCCGAGACTAACCCACTCATCGGCCAGAACGAATTTGGCATGTATGAAGGTCGGCTGGAATTCGAAAATGCGTACGCCCGCTTTCAGCAACCCCTGATAAAAGCGCTGACCCGCATAGCGCACGCCGGGATGGTCGTGCTTGGCACCGGGCAGTAGCAGGCGCACATCCACGCCTTGCCGAGCAGCGCGGATCAACCGGCGGCGCAGCGCAAACGTAGGCACGAAGTAGGGCGTACACAGCCACAGCCGCTGTTGGGCGCTACTCACCCGGGCATACAGCGAGTGGCGAATTGCTTGGTAACGATAGCCTCTTGCCGACATCACTCGCCCCCGCACGCCATCGGCATGGGAGGTCGCGCTGCGCTGTGGCGGGAGCGGAAGGGGCGCTGGGTCACCCGACGCTTGGCGAGTCAGCCGGGAACGCCACAGACGGCGAAACAGCACTTCCCAGTCCGCAACGGCCGGGCCGTCGATACGTAGCGCGATTTCATACCATGCCTGCAGGAACTCATCCACTGCGCCAAAACCGCCGGTAAAGGCAATCTCACCGTCCACCACCACGATCTTACGGTGGTCGCGGCTGAGATTACGGGCCAGGGAGTGAAAGCCAATCGGGTTGAACAGCTGCAACGCCACGCCAGCGGCCTCCAGGCGCTCACGGTCGCGTCGCTCCAATCCCATCGCGCCGTATCCGTCCAGCAGTAGGTAGGTGCTGACGCCTCGTTGCGAGGCCGACGCCAGCGCGTCGATGACTTGGTTGGCAAGCTCCCCCGATTCCATCAAGTAGAGCTCCACCAGCACGTAATGCTGTGCCTGACTAACCGCTTCGAACATCGCCGGTAAAAAGCGCGACGCTTCCGGCAGCAGAATCACACGGTTTCCTTCTCGCCACTCGTGCTGCATAGAGACTCCTTCTCTGGCTACGCTGTGTCATCCACGCTCAGCGGCTGAGTGAACGATGAACGTACAGGTCGTAGCGGCTCGTTTTGCCTTCCAGCGTGTGCTGCGGCGCGGGCCCCGCAATAGGCGGCGCTTTACGGGGGCGTTTCACCACCACCCGGTGAGACGCCACGTCGAGCGCGGCTTCCAACAGCCGTGGGGCATCGTCGTCGTCCCCGGCCAGCTCGCGAAACACGCGCATCTCTTTTTTCACCAGCGCAGACTTCTCCCGATGGGGGAACATAGGGTCCAGATGAATGACCTGAGGGGCGAACTCGGCGTCTGCCACCAGCATCGCCAACTGTTCGGCGGCATCGCCATGACGCAGGCACATTCGCGCGGCAATCGCGGCGGTGTCCTCTGCGGCCGCCGCACGCGCGAGGCCATCGCTGAGCAAGGCGGCGATGGCCGCGACCCGCTCGATCATCAGCACCGGCGCTCCAAGGCTTGCCAAGACGAAGGCGTCGCGCCCCAGCCCCGCCGTAGCATCGACCACGCTCGGCGTCACGCCTTTGGCCAGCCCGCAGGCCTTCGCCACCAGCTGCCCACGGCCGCCGCCGAACTGACGGCGATGCGCGGCCTTTCCCGAGACAAAATCAACGCTGAGCGGCTTGCCGTACTCCCGCTCCTCCCCGATCAGGGCAAGCTGGCCCTCCACATAGCCCAAGGTTAGCCCCGTCGGCAGGAGAACCTCCGGTATCGGCTGGCTCATGCCGGTTTTTTCCACGCCACGTTATTACGCAGATACACCGGCTGTGCCGCGTGGGCCGCTTGGCCCAAGCCTGCGTCCAGGTCGCGCGCGGCCAGCCACGCCATCTCCTCTGCGCGCGGTTCTAAGTCCGTGAGATGTTGCGACATGCTGGCCTGCACGCCGACAGCAAACTCATCCCACAGGCTAAAGCCCGAGCCTACGCCTACCCAATCGGTTTCGTCGGCCGGCAAGCGGAATGCACCGGGCGCGATGACGACCTCGTCACTTTGTAAGCTTAGGGTATCGTTCAAGCAGTGCCAGGTGGCCGCATACACTTCGCCCATGCGCGCATCCAACGCGGTGACCACATGGCGAAAGTGATAACGCCGATGCGCTTGTAGCGCGAGCGCCTCCAAGGTCGAAATGCCGAGCAGCGGGCAGTCCAAGCCAAACGCCAGCCCTTGGGCAGCACCGGCCGCAATGCGCAGGCCGGTAAACGAACCGGGACCACGCCCGAACGCAATGGCGTTCAGCGCTTGAGGGGCAATGCCCGCATCAGCGAGCAGCTCATCCACCATCGGCATCAAGCGCTTGGTGTGCGCGCGTGGCGTCATTTCATAGCGCGCCAAACAGTCACGCTGACCGCCTGCTTGGCGGAGCAAAGCCGCAGAACAGGCGCTGGAGGAGGCATCCAGTGCCAGAAGGTATAACGACGACATAGCGGTGTTGCACTCCGTAAAAATAGGCCTCTAGTATACCGTCACACGCCTGAAACGACGATGGCCCGCAGGAAGCCTGCGGGCCATCGTGGCACGTGACGCTGCAGCGCGCTTAGCTCAGCGCTTCTTTCACCTGGCGCGTGATGTCCGCCACGCTGCCCACGCCTTCGACGCGGTGATACTGCGGCGCGGCGGCCGGGTCCTCTTTCGCCCACTGCTGGTAGTAGTCCACCAGCGGCGCGGTTTGGTCGTGGTAGACCGACAGGCGGTTACGCACCGTGGACTCTTGGTCGTCTTCACGCTGGATCAGCGTTTCGCCGGTGACATCGTCTTTACCCGGCTCTTTGGGCGGATTGTGCTCGATGTGATACACGCGACCAGAGGCCGGGTGTACGCGGCGACCCGCCAAACGGCTGACGATCTCTTCATCCGGCACCGCGATTTCCAGTACGTGATCCAGTTTGACGCCGCCCTCTTTCATGGCGTCGGCCTGGGGAATGGTCCGCGGGAAACCGTCGAACAAGAAACCATTCGCGCAGTCCGGCTGGCTGATGCGCTCTTTGACCAGATCGATGATGATGTCGTCCGACACCAGACCACCGCTGTTCATGATCTCTTTGACCTTCAAGCCCAGCTCAGTGCCGTCCTTGATAGCGGCGCGCAGCATATCCCCGGTGGAAATTTGGGGAATCTTGAACTGCTCACAAATAAATTGAGCTTGAGTCCCCTTCCCCGCGCCGGGGGCACCCAACAGGATTAAACGCATGGCACTGCTCCTTGAATGATCGTCTTGAATGATAGTGATAGTTGAAATCAATGAATCGACAATAACCGTGCCGTTCAGGCGACACAACTCCCCAAAAGCCTGAGAGCACGATTATTTTGTGTTTTTTTGAGCAAAAACAGCAAAGTGGCCAACGTTAGTACTTTGGTCACCCTGTTTGCTTCAAACTGCCGTTTAAGTGGGCTTGCTATAAACACAAGCGGCGCCCATCAGGGCGCCGCTTGTGGCTTGCTCGTATGATCGCTTACAGCAGCAAGCGACGGATATCGGTGAGCACGTCCGCCAGGAAGGCGGTGAAGCGCGCTGCATCCGCACCGTTGATCGCGCGGTGATCGTAGGAGAGCGACAGCGGCATCATCAAGCGCGGCTGGAAAGCACTGCCATCCCATACCGGCTTCATCTGCGCTTTCGACACACCCAAGATCGCGACCTCAGGGGCGTTGACGATCGGCGTGAAGGCCGTGCCACCAATCGAACCCAGGCTCGAAATGGTGAAGCAGCCACCGGTCATCTCTTCCCGCTTGAGCTTCTTGGTTTGCGCTTTCTTGCCTAGCTCCGCCATCTCCTTGGCAATCTCGATCAAGGATTTCTTATCGGCGTCACGCAGCACGGGCACCATCAGACCGTCCGGCGTATCCACCGCGATACCGATATGGACGTACTTCTTCCATACCAGCGTATCGCCGTCGCCTTTCAAGCTGACGTTGAACTGCGGGAACTTGCGCAGGGCAAAGGCACAGGCCTTGACCAGGAAGGGCAGCGGCGTGAGCTTGGCTCCCTGGGCTTCGGCTTCCGCCTTCATGGCTTTACGGAAGTTCTCAAGCTCGGTGATGTCGGCTTCGTCGAACTGGGTGACGTGGGGCACGTTGAGCCAGCTGCGATGCAGGTTCGTCGCGCCCATCTTGAGCAGGCGACCCATCGGCTTCTCTTCCACCTCACCGAACTGGCTGAAGTCGACTTCCGGCACGGCGGGGATGCCTGCACCACCGCTGGCCGCAGGAGCGGCAGCCTGGGCTTTACCCTGGTTGGCAATTGCCTGTTTGACGTAGGCCTGCACGTCCTCTTTCAGCACGCGATCTTTCGGGCCGCTGGGCTTCACGAGGCCCAGATCGACGCCTAGCTCACGGGCCAGCATACGCACGGCGGGGCCCGCGTGTACCAGCTTGCCGTCGCGAGGCTTGTGAGACGCCATTTGCGCTTCGGGACTGGGGGAACCCGCCGGGGACGCCTGCTTGGCGCTGGGCGCGCTCTGCGGCTTGCTATCCGCTTTTTCAGGGGCCGCTTTTTTGGGTGCGGCTTTCTTGGCACCCGCGACTTCCATATAGCCGATCACGTCGCCTTCAGAAACGGTGTCACCCTCTTTGACGGTGAGCTCCAGAATCTTGCCCTTGAAGGGGCTCGGCACGTCCATGGAGGCTTTATCGGACTCCAGGGTGATCAGCGGATCTTCGACGTCGACCTCGTCACCGGCGGCAACGCCAATTTCGATAATCGGTACGTCAGAGGAGCCTGACAGATCCGGCACGCGAATCTCTTTACGCTCTGGCTCGCCGCTGCCGCCTTCGTCGTCAGCCGTATCGTCTTCAGCTTCAGCAGAGTCGTTAGTGGAGGCAGACTCGTCGGCTTGGGCAGGCGCGTCCGCATCACTGTCATCATCGCCTTCACCCGCGATTTCCATCTGGCCAATCACATCGCCTTCGGACACGGTGTCGCCCTCTTTCACCGTCAGCGCGACGATCTTACCGCTGTGCGGGCTGGGCACGTCCATGGAGGCTTTATCAGACTCCAGGGTGATCAGCGTGTCTTCGGCGTTGACTTCATCGCCTGCGCCGACGGCGACATCGATAATCTCGACGTTGTCAGAGCCACCGAGATCGGGGACTTTGATATCCACGGTTTGCTTGCCGCCGCTGGCTTTCTTTGGCGCAGGGGCCGCTTCTTGCTGCTTGGCGGGCGCTTCGTCTGGCTCAGACGCTTGGGAGTCGGCTTCCGGCTCGGCATCATCACTCTCACCGCCACCTTCCACTTCCAGCTCGACGATATCATCGCCTTCCGAGACTTTATCGCCCTCTTTGACCAACACTTTGATCACCTTGCCGCCTTTCGGGGCCGGTACATCCATGCTGGCTTTGTCGGATTCCAGAGTGATCAGGGTGTCTTCCGCTTCAATGACGTCGCCTTCTGACACCGCAATCTCGATGATTTCGACATCGGTATCCCCACCGATGTCGGGAACTTTGATGATTTCGCTACTCAAGGTCGCGCTCCTTCCAAATCGGATCGAGCCGGCGGGCATCTGCCCGCCGGGCAGCGGTTTAGCTGGTCAGCGGGTTCGGCTTGTTGGCATCGATGCCATACTTTTTCAGCGCGTCGCCGACATGCTTGCGATCAATCTCACCACGGTCGGCCAGGGCACGCAGCGCGGCGACGGTGACGAAGTAGCGGTCTACTTCGAAGAAGTAGCGCAGCTTCTCGCGGGTATCGGAACGGCCAAAGCCGTCGGTACCCAGCACGGTGTAGTCGTTCGGTACCCAGGCACGCACTTGGTCCGCGTACAGCTTCATGTAGTCGGTCGACGCAATGACCGGACCGTCACGGCCTTCCAGGCACTTGGTCACGTGGGGCTTGTTGGCCTCGGCATCCGGGTTCAGGAACGCTTCACGCTCCAGCAGCAGCGCTTCACGACGCAGCTCGTTGAAGCTGGTCACGCTCCAGATGTCCGCACCGATGCCCCAGTCGTTGGCCAGCAGCTCGGCAGCGGCTTCCACTTCGCGAAGAATGGTGCCCGAGCCCATCAGCTGAACGCGACCTTTGTCACCCTTCGTCTCTTTGAGCAGGTACATGCCCTTGACGATGTCGTCGGCCGGTACGTTCTCAAGCTCGGGGTGCTCGTAGTTCTCGTTCATCACCGTCAGATAGTAGAAGCAGTTCTCTTGATCCGTGAACATGCGCTTCAGACCGTCTTGCACGATGACCGCGACTTCATGTGCGTACGTCGGGTCGTAGCTGCGGCAGTTGGGGATGGTGGACGCCTGAATCAGGCTGTGACCATCCTGGTGCTGCAGACCTTCACCGTTGAGCGTGGTACGCCCGGCAGTGCCGCCGACCATGAAGCCACGTGCCTGCAGGTCGCCTGCGGCCCATGCCAAGTCGCCGATACGCTGGAAACCGAACATCGAGTAGTAGATGTAGAACGGCAGCAGCGTGACGTTGTTATTGCTGTAGGAGGTCGCGGCGGCAATCCACGCCGACATCGCGCCTGCTTCAGAAATACCCTCTTCGAGAACCTGACCTTTCTGGTCCTCGCGGTAGTACATGATCTGGCCTTTATCGACCGGCTCGTACTTCTGACCTTCAGAGGTGTAGATACCGAGCTGACGGAACATACCTTCCATACCGAACGTACGTGCTTCGTCCGGAATGATCGGCACGACCTGCTTGCCCAGTTTCTTGTCTTTCACTAGGCCGTTCAAGATACGCACGAACGCCATGGTGGTAGAGACTTCACGCCCTTTGGAGCCGCCCATTTGCGAAGCAAAGGTCTTGTCTTCCAGGGTCGGTATTTCCAGCGGCTCAAACGAGCTGCGACGGCTCGGCAGGTAACCGTTGAGACGCTCGCGCTGCAGGTGCATATACTTGAGCTCGGGAGAGTCCTCTTCCGGCTTGTAGTACGGCACGTCCTTGAGCTGCTCGTCGGTGAGCGGAATACCGAAGCGGTCGCGGAATTTCTTCAGCGCTTCGTACTCCATGCTCTTGACCTGGTGCGCTTCGTTGGCCGCTTCGCCATCGCCGCTGCCCATGCCATACCCTTTGATGGTGTGCGCCAGGATGACGGTGGGCTTGCCATTGGAGGTATTGACCGCTTCGTGGTACGCAGCGTAGACCTTGAACGGGTCGTGACCGCCACGGTTGAGCTTCCAGATATCTTCGTCGGAGAGGTCTTTGACCATTTCTTCGGTTTCAGGATACTTACCGAAGAAGTGCTCACGGGTGTAAGCACCGCCGTTCGCCTTGTAGTTCTGGTACTCGCCGTCGACCGCCTCGTCCATGCGTTTTTGAAGGATGCCTTTCTTATCCTTCTCGAACAGCGGATCCCAGTGACGCCCCCAAACGACCTTGATCACGTTCCAACCGGCACCGCGGAAGACGCCTTCGAACTCGTCCATGACGCGGGAGTTACCGCGTACCGGACCGTCCAAGCGCTGCAGGTTACAGTTGATGACGAAGATCAGGTTATCGAGGTTCTCACGGCCCGCCAGCGAGATCGCGCCCAGGGATTCCGGCTCGTCACACTCGCCGTCGCCCATGAAGCACCAGATCTTGCGGTCGTGCATATCTTTCAGCTCACGGTGATGCAGATACTTCATCACGTGGGCTTGATAGATGGCCTGAATCGGGCCAAGACCCATGGACACCGTGGGGAACTGCCAGTAATCCGGCATCAGCCACGGGTGCGGATAAGAAGAGAGGCCATCGCCGTCGACTTCGCGACGGAACTTGTCCATTTGCTCTTCGCTCAGACGGCCTTCCAGGAACGAACGCGCGTAGATACCCGGCGCCACGTGCCCCTGAATGTAGATCAAGTCGCCTTCGAAATCGCCTTTGGGAGCGCGGAAGAAGTGGTTGAAACCCACATCGTACAGCGTCGCGGACGACATGAAGCTTGCAATGTGACCACCCAGGCCCGGGTTGGCCCGGTTGTTACGAATGACCTGCGCAATGGCGTTGTAACGGATCAGGGAGCGGATACGACGCTCCATGAACAGATCGCCAGGCATGGGCGCTTCGCGGTGAACCGGGATCGTATTACGGTGGGGGGTTGTCACCGAGAAGGGCACCTTCATCCCGTCCCGGCGCAGGCGATCCGCCAGGCGGGTCATCAGGTAGCGGGCACGATCCTCGCCCTCACGATCCAGTACCGATTCCAGGGATTCCAGCCACTCCGTGGTTTCGACCGGATCGAGATCTTCTCTTGTCTCCAGACTCATAGAGGTCTCTCCGAATGACGATAAATGACAATGAGCCCCGCCAACCCTTCGGGCCTGGGGCGGCTGCGGTGTTTAGCCACCACAGGCCATACAATGGCACGACGCGTTTGCACCGTACGGGGGTTTTCGTTCTACATTCAACAAGCTACGCTCGTCTTGATGTAGTAAAGCTACACATAGAGAGTGAAAGTTAGCCTTTTGTATATGCGAAGATACCGCAAAGTCGCCACGCTGCCAATTCCAGTGAGCCGTAAAAGGCTATCCAAAACAAACTATTGCACTGCAACATAAGCACCTTATAAGACCTTCGTCGCTGCGACGAACACCTTCAAAATGTAGTGAAACTACCGTTTTATTACCTGCCTCAAGAACCACTTAACGCTACTTTTTAACCCACGCTTTTATTGTTTAAAGGCCGCCTGTGACAATCGCTGGCGGAAATACGCCCAATCGAAGGCGGGCCCTGGATCGGTTTTACGCAGCGGCGCTACTTTGGCATGGCTGGTGATTCGCTGAGGCGTCAAAGCCGGGTAGCGAGCCATCAGCCACCCCACCGCGTCGACGAGGGCGGTGTACTGCGCTTGGGTAAAGGGAGTGTCATCATCGCCCTCGAGCTCGATGCCTACGGAAAAATCGTTGAGCCTGGATCGCCATGCGCCCAGCGCAGGGTCCCACCAGCAGGAGCGACCGGCATGCCAAGCACGCTGGTCGGTATCGACGAACTGAACGCACTCGCCGTCGCGACGGATCAACAGATGGGCCGATACCCGCAGGTGGGCGATCTCGGCAAAGAAAGGGTGTCCGTCCGGGGGCAGTCGATTGGTGAACAGCGCCTCGATGGCATCGCCCGAGAACTGCCCTGGCGGCAGGCTAATGGCGTGCAAGAGCAGCAGTGAGACCTCCTGCTGGGGGCGTGCATCCTGGTTCGGTGATGGCACCTGCCGCGCCCTGGACCACGCTCCCGCCCTGTTTTCTTGGTTCATGCGCGCACGCACTCCTCTACGTTAGCCGTCTGTTTCACTATAATGCCCGTCATCGAAGACGACGCCCAGAGACCTCCCCCTATGGATTACCAAACTGCTCTTGCTGAAGAGATTCGCGCTTGCGCCGCCCGTCTGCTGGCGGAAGACGTGGGTGCAGGCGATATCACGGCTCAGCTGATTCCTGAGAGCCAATGGGCAACCGCCAAGGTGATTACCCGTGAAGCCGCAGTACTCTGCGGTGTTGCCTGGGTCGATGAGATCTTTCGCCGCCTGGATGGCCGCGTGACGCTGCGCTGGCAAGCTGCAGATGGCGACCTTTTGGCACCCGACCAGTGCTTTCTCGAGCTCGAAGGTCCGGCCCGCAGCCTGCTCACCGGCGAACGGGCCGCCCTCAACATGCTGCAAACACTGTCGGCTACGGCCACTGCCACGCGTCGCTACGTGGACTTGATCGAAGGCACCGGCGTGCGCTTGCTGGATACTCGTAAAACGCTTCCCGGGATGCGACTGGCCCAAAAATATGCGGTCACCTGTGGGGGCGGACATAATCACCGCATCGGCCTGTGGGATGCGTTCTTGATCAAAGAGAACCACATCGCCGCCTGCGGCGGCATTCAAGCCGCCGTGACTCAAGCCCGCAAACTGGCCAGCGAGCTGCCGGTGGAAGTGGAAGTCGAAACCTTCGAGGAGCTGGATCAAGCCCTAGCCGCCGGTGCCGACATCGTCATGCTGGATAACTTCGCCATTGAAGACCTCCACGTAGCGGTGGAAATCAACGGCGGCCGCGCCACGCTGGAAGCCTCCGGCAACGTGGACGACTCTTCGCTAAGAGCGATTGCCGACACGGGGGTAGACTGCATCTCCAGCGGCGCGCTGACGAAAGACGTTAAATCCATCGACCTGTCGATGCGGATCACCCAAACCTTCAACGTGTAGGCGTTAGGTTTCTACGGCGCTGAGCTGCTTCACCAGTCGGTAGCGACGCAGCATTTCACCGCTGCGCTCGACCCACTGCTCGCCGAGGTTATCGAAGCCTCGGCGCAGCAGGCGCTCATAGAGCACCAGGCTCGCCTCGATCTCTACGCTCGAAACGCCGTGCTCGAGTAGAATGCGTTCGGCGTGGATCAGTAGCGTGGTGCCAATACCACGCCCCGCCAGCGACGGCCAGACGTAGAGCGTTTCAATGCGGCCTGCGCTGATATTCAGCTCTAGAAACCCGACACAGCGGCCATCGCAAGCCGCCACCAGTGTGGTGTAGAGCGCCTGGCGCGCTGCCCAAGCGCTCGCCTCACGAGGCAGCGCATTCGCCCAGGCACGGCGTTCATCCAACCCATAGTGTGTGGCCGCGCCCTGCATGACCGCATGATAAAAGACTTCCGCCTGATCGGCGGCATCTTTGGCCAGCGCCGCGCGATAGGTCACACGGGCAGTCGGCGCAGCAGAGGGTGCGCGTTCGTTCGTTTTCAACATGCTTCGCCTCAATGCGATTTAGCGGCTGGCAACGACAGCGGACTGTCTGTCACCCGCGGGCTATTTTATACTCGTCGCCTCGTTTCGAAAGCCCCACTTCATCGACCCCGTCGGTGTCGGTCAACCACAAGGCAGTGCCATGCATGATCGATCAGACAGCGCGTCATTTGCGCTGACGCCCATTGGCCATATCGTCAGCGACTACCCGGACAAGTTCGGCGTTCCCCGCCAGCCGGGACTTGCGCCAGCGGCCAGCGCAAGCTTGGTACTTACCGCACCGTTCGATGATCCTCTCACCGTACGGGGCTTGGAAGAGTTTAGCCACCTATGGGTGACGTTTATCTTTCATCACAGCCCGACCCGCTGGACGCCCTTGGTACGCCCACCGAGGCTGGGCGGTAACCGCAAAGTCGGCGTCTTTGCCAGCCGCAGCACCCACCGCCCCAATCGGCTTGGGCTGTCGTTGATCGAGCTGTCTCACATCGACACCCGGCAAGGGGTGAGTCTGCATCTCGTCGGGTGTGACTTGATCAGCGGGACGCCAGTGGTCGATATCAAGCCTTACCTGCCCTGGGCCGAAGCCAAGCCCGATGCTCGGGCAGGCTTTGCACCCAGCGCGCCCTCACGGCTACCCGTACATTTTAGCCAGGCCGCCCAAGCAAGCCTTGCCGCCCGTGCCGATGGAGCGTCGCTCCATGCGCTGATCGAACAGGTATTGAGCCAAGACCCACGTCCTGCCTACCAGAAAGCCACGCAGAGTGACCGCCTTTACGGGGTGCGACTGCGCGACGTAGACGTCAAGTTCCAGGCGATCGATGCCGCCTCTGAAAACGACGCCACCACCTTGACGGTGGTGGCAATCGATACACTGACTGACGAAATGCTCTTAGGCGGGAAAGGTAATCCCTAAGCGACGGCCGACTTCTTCATAAGCCTCAATGACGCCACCCAAGCCCTGGCGGAAGCGGTCTTTGTCCAGCTTCTCGCGGGTGTTGGCATCCCACAAGCGGCAGCCATCGGGTGAAAACTCATCCCCCAGGACGACCTCGCCGTTGAACACACCGAACTCTAGCTTGTAATCCACCAGCAGCATGTCACCCTCGGCAAACAGCTGCTTGAGGATGTGGTTCACCTTGAACGTCAGGGTCTTCATTTTGGCCAGTTGCTCGGGGGTTGCCCAGCCAAACGTTTCCGCCAGCGATTCATTGATCATCGGGTCGCCCTTCTCGTCGTTCTTCAAGAACAGCTCGAAGGTCGGCGGGTTTAGGGCAATGCCCTCTTCCACCCCCAAGCGCTTCACCAAACCGCCCGCCGCAATGTTGCGCACCACGCACTCGACCGGAATCATCTGCATTTTCTTGACCAGACTTTCATTGTTGGAAAGCTGCTTTTCGAAATGCGTGGGGATACCGCCCTCTTCCAAGCGCTCCATGATGAAGGCGTTGAAGATGTTGTTCACCATTCCCTTACGGGCAAGCGCCTCTTTTTTCTTGCCATCGAAAGCGCTGGTGTCATCACGAAAGTGCAGTACCAGAAGGTCAGGATCGTCAGTGGTATAGACGGATTTTGCCTTGCCGGCATAGAGTTCTTGGCGCTTTTCCATGGGGGCTCCGTGAGAAAGTGAGAAGCAAAGGGTTAACGTAAGTAGCCGGAGACGCGCTCAAGCAACTCGCGCTGATCATCCGCACTGAAATTACGCTCGCTGGCGTTGATGGCACGCAGTACGGTTTGGTCGCCGTTGGGCTCGAGCGCCAAACGAATCTGCTGTGACATCCGGCGTACGTCTGGACTAAAGACGATCTGCAACGGGTTACGTCCACGCTCGGTTTCGGTCATGTACTCCACCAAGAACTCGTAGTCATCAGCGGAGGTCGCGAGCAGGTCACGCTGCCCTTCTTGAGTGAAATCAAGCGATAGGTAGTGGTTCAACTCGGCCCAGACGCGGTCGATGGGCTGCGGAATGACCACTTCCCACTCGTCGCCCTGCTGACGCAGCTGAAGGGTCTGCTCGCTGGCCAGACGCTGGGCGGTCCACGAGGAGGAGCTGGCAGTGGCGCTACGAGCACCCAAGTACTGCTCCAAGGCCGCGAGACAGCTCTCGACGCTTTGACCGCTCTGATCACAGCGCACTTCGCTACTACCGGCGCGCAGGGCGCTCTGTAGGCGTAGCGTCGCCTGCGGGGTTACGATGACGCCTTGATTGGCACTGCTCTCTTGAACGGGGAGTTGGCGGCTACGCACGAAGGCTTCCAATTGCGGCCAAACGGTACCAGGGTCCGCAGCGACGACTAACCAGCTTTGGTCACCGACTTGGCGACGTTCGACGTAGTCAGGCTCCAGACCGCTGCCAATGGCCAGCGACTGAGGCGGTTCGACCTCGGCTGGCTCATCGAGCTGTGTGCCCTGCATGGCGACCTGGGGAACGGGCATCGCATCGCGGTAACGCTGGGTATTGCGGGACTCGGGCAACACCAAAGGCGGCGCCGGGGCCGCTTCGATGTAGTCCAGGTTGCGGTCGTGGTAGTACCCATCGCGTGCGCAACCTGCCAGTGTGACAGCGGCTGCGAGTGCCAGCGGTATCCATTTAAGCGCACGTTGTTCAAGCACAGAGCTCATCAAGCCACCTTAACAGTCAACAGATCAGTTACCCGGCCGGCGATGCCTTCACCGGGTAGCAAAAGGGTTTCGAGCGCCGGGTTACTCCTCTACGACACCCGCCAGCTGCAGCGCTTCACTGACCGTGCCGTGGTACTTCTCCGACAGCCACGTCAGCGGCAAGCGAATACCGGCGTCCATGTAGCCCATGCGGTGCAGCGCCCACTTCACGGGAATGGGGTTGGATTCGATGCCTAAGTTCGTGTGCAACGGCATCAGGCGCGTATTGATTTGGTGCGCCTTGTCGGCGTCGCCCGCCACGGCAGCCGCGCACAGATCATGCATGGCTTTGGGGGCAACGTTGGCGGTGACGGAGATGTCACCATGGCCACCCATCAGCATGAAGTCACAGGCCGTCGCGTCGTCGCCGGAGTAGAGCATGAAGTCGCTGCCTTTCAGGCGTGAGATTAGATCCTCAGCGCGCTCAAGGTTCCCGGTCGCGTCTTTCAGGCCGATGATATTGTTAACTTCCGCCAAACGTACCACGGTCTCGTTGTAAAGATCGGAGCAGGTACGGCCCGGCACGTTATACAGAATGACCGGCAGTTTGCTGCCTTCTGCCACCGCTTTGAAGTGCTGATAGAGACCTTCCTGGGTGGGCTTGTTGTAGTAAGGACAAACCGACAGGCAGTAATCCGCGCCCACTTCGCTGGCGTAGCGTGCCAGCTCGACCGCTTCCGAGGTCGCGTTCGCTCCGGTACCGGCGATGACCGGAATACGGCCGTTGACCTCTTCCACCACGCTGCGAATCACGTCGAAGTGCTCGGCAAAAGACATGGTGGTGGGCTCACCCGTGGTGCCCGCAGCGACGATGGCATCGGTGCCATTATCGAGGTGGAAGTTCACCAGACGACGAAGCGCCTCCCAGTCGATGTCGCCATTGACCTTCATCGGCGTCGCCAGGGCGACAATGCTGCCTGTGATCATCCGTATTTTCCTCACCTGCAAAAAGTTGAAATCAAGCTGCCACGTGGGATGCAATGGCGTACATTACGTCAAGACGCGGCGTTGATGCCTTAAAGGAGCGCGATCACCCCTGCCCACAAACAGCAAATGGTACTCAGGCGATTCGAGCCTGTACAGCGTAAAGCACTGCGAGTTTATCGAACGCTTTGACAGCAGCGCAGCGCTTGCGTGTAATTCCCTATGAAAGTCACCCCGATAAGGAGCCTTTATGGCGATCGAACTTGGCCAGCCCGTCCCTGATTTTTCCGCCCCCGCCACGGGCGACACCACCGTCACGCTGTCGGCACTGCGCGGCAAGCAGGTCGTCATCTACTTCTACCCGAAAGCCAGTACGCCCGGCTGCACCACCGAAGGCGGCGATTTTCGGGATCGCAAAGCCGCCTTCGATGCGGCCAACACCGTGATCATCGGTGTCTCCCGGGATGGCCTGCGCGCCCAGGAGAACTTCAAAGCCAAACAGGATTTCAATTTCGAGCTGATTTCCGACAAAGACGAAACCGTTTGTCAGCTCTTCGACGTCATCAAACTCAAAAAGATGTACGGCAAAGAGCACCAAGGCATCGAGCGCAGCACCTTCTTGATCGACCAGGACGGCAAGCTTGCCCAAGAGTGGCGCGGCGTCAAAGTACCCGGCCATGCAGAAGAAGTGCTGAGCGCGGCGCAGGCACTTCACCGCCAGTAACAGCGGCGCACAGCGCGGTGCCCCTAGGATCGGGGCACCGTCGCCCTTAGGGTGAATCCTGTCCCAAGCGAGGCGGTTGCGCTGCCTGTCGGCTTTCGATCCCTCTGGGCCAAGCGTACACCAACGCCTTGAGCAGCGTGGCCAGCGGGATGGCGAAGAATACTCCCCAAAACCCCCAAATACCGCCAAAAAACAGCACCGCGACGATAATCGATACCGGGTGGATATTGTTGGTTTCCGAGAACAGCACGGGAGCCAGCACGTTGCCATCCAGCGCCTGAAGCACGCCGTAGGCCACCAGCACGTACACGAACTGCTCGCTGATGCCAAAGTGGAACCCGGCCACCGCCGCCACGGGAAGCGTTGCGACCGCCGCGCCAATGTACGGCACCAAGACGGAAAATCCGACCAGCACCGCCAGCAGCGCCGTGTAAGGCAGGCCAAAAAAGGCGAACGTGATGTACGCCACCGTGCCCACGATCACGATTTCGATGGATTTGCCGCGAATGTAGTTGGCGATCTGGCGGTCCATCTCTTGCCAGATACGGGTGAGCAGCGTCCGCTTCTGCGGCAGCAACGAAAGCGTAAAACCCACCAGCGCCTCACGATCTTTCAGCATGAAAAAGACCAGAATCGGCACCAGGACCAGATAGATGATCAGCGACATGATATTGCCCAACGAGGTCAGCGAGAGCGTCAACGCGCGCTGGCCAAGCTGGCTGATTTCCCGTCCGGCAACGCCAATCCAGCTCTGCATCTGATCGGGCGTCACGATATTGGGAAAACGCTGCTGTAACTGATCCAGCCACCCTTGGCCGCTGGCAAACATGCGCGGGGTCTCTTGAACGAGCCCCACCAGCTGATTCCAGATTAGCGGCATCAAAATGAACGCCAGCGTCAGCAGCACGCTGACAAACGCCAAGAACACCAAAATGACGGCCAACAGGTGCGGTACACGTCGCCGCGTCAGCGCGCTGACCACCCCTTGCAGTAAAAACGCCAGCACCAGCGCGGTAAAAAAAGGCGCAAGCATACGACCAAACCAGATGATCGCGGCGAACCCCGCCACCAGCACGAACAGAAGAATCAGCGCCTCCTCGTCCGAAAAGTAGCGTTCGACCCAACCTCTCAGGATGCTGCGCATGGTCATGAGTGGGCATTCCCTGCTTTACGGATCCAAAACACATATACATCGCCGCGCTGCGCCCGCGCTTCCATGACATGGTCACTCAGCTCGGTAAATGCCGCCATATCCCGCCACGACCCAGCATCGGTGGCGCTGACTTCCAACAGTTGACCGGGGGCTAGACCGGCCAGTGCCTGCTTGGCTTTCAGCAGCGGTAGCGGACAGTGCAATCCGGTGGCGTCCACTACCCGATCGGGCTGAACCCCCTCGGCCAACCCAGACGCTGTTTGCTCAGACATACTCTCCCCCAAAGGCAGCTTCTATGGTGCTCAATCGTTCGTTGGCTACATAAGCGTCGCATTGTTGCATAAACTGTTTTTTTGCGATGCCCGCCGTGGCTCTGATTTAACGGCACTTCCCTGCCTGAATCAATGTCACACCGTTGTTCGCCGCGCCTATAACCTGAACGAATGGGGATGCCATGCTGCTTTTTAGACCCACCAACGCCCGCTGGGCCTGTGCGCTAGCGCTATCGCTCGGCACCCTGTGCGTTAGTTTGCCCAGTCACAGCTATGAGGATTACCAACTACCCACGCTAGGCGGCGCATCGTCATCCGTGAGCAACGAAGAGTTTCGCCTGGGTCGCGCGTGGCTGCGCCAGTTTCGCGCCCAGGCACCGCAGTGGCAGGACCCCATCGTGAGCGACTACCTAGAAAGCCTGGTCGCGCGCCTGGCGCCCTACAGCCAGCTCGGCAGCCTGCAAACGACGACAGTGATGGTGGATAACCGCTCGCTCAACGCCTTTGCGGTGCCCGGCGGCGTGGTGGGCATCAATTCAGGGTTGTTTGCCTTTGCCGAGGATGAAGGGGCGTTTGTCTCGGTGATTGCCCACGAGCTTGGGCACCTTTCCCAGCGCCACTACGCTCGCGGCAGCGCCCGCGCGGAGCAAACCCAGCTGCCCGCCATGGCCGCCATGCTCGCGGGGATGCTGATTGCTGCCAGCGGCGGCGGCGATGCGGGCATTGCCACCGCCATGGGCTCTCAGGCGGCGCTGATTCAAGATCAGCTCGCCTACTCCAGGCGCTTCGAGCAGGAGGCCGACCGCATCGGCCTACAGGCCATGGCAGACGCCGGTTACGACCCCGAAGCCATGGTGCGCATGTTCGATACCATGCAGCGCCTTTCGCGCCTTCAGGGCGGCACACCGCCGGAATTCCTGCTCACCCACCCGGTCTCGGACAGCCGCCTGAGCGACGCCCAGGCGCGGGTGTCTCAGCTCAGCGTGGCCAGCCGCTACACCAGCGATACGTTGTACGACATGATGCGCGCCCGGGCGCTGCTGAGCATCTACCGCAACACGCCCCAGCAGGCGGCGTCGCGACTGGCGCAAGAGGATGCCGAGGAGCCTGCGCTACGCTACATCGACGCGCTGATCACGGCACAAAACGGGCAGACCGACCGTGCCCTCCAAACCCTCGACCAGCTAGCCAGCGAGCTTCCCGATTACGGCATGCTGCCCGCCACGGCGGCGCACGTGGCGTTGACCGCACAGCGCTACGATGACGCCATTCACCGCAGCCAGCGGCTGCTGCGGCTAATGCCCAACTACCTGCCGGCGCAGCTCACGCTAGCGGAAGCGCAGCTACAGCGTCATCCTGAAGCCGCCTATGACCTGCTTCGGGACATTACCGCGCAACACCCGGAAAACCCGCAGGGATTCAACCTGCTGGCCGAGGCGGCCGGGCGCAGCGGCTTCAACGGCTGGGGTCATCTGGCCCGTGCCGAACACCTCCAGCTCACCGGCCGCATAGACCGCGCCATTCGACAGCTGAGTATTGCCAAAGACGCTGCTCAACAGGAGAACGACGCTCAAGCGCTCGCGCGTATCGAGCAGCGCCGAGAAGCGTTTCTTGAGTACCGAGAGACGCTGGAGACATTTTAGCGCCCATGCAACCTAGGCAAAAAAGCCCGACGCATTGCGTTCGGGCTTTTGGCTAACGTCAAAGACGTTGTGCTGATGTCTAAGCGTTGAAGTTCAGCATGCGTTCGAGGGGTTTGAGCGCCTGCTGACGCAGCGCGTCGTCGACGAAAATTTCGCCGCTGCCTTCACGCAGCGCCCCTGCCAAATTATCCAGCGCGTTCATCGCCATCCACGGGCAGTGGGCACAGCTACGGCACGTCGCACCGTTACCGGCGGTGGGCGCTTCAAAGAGCGTTTTCTCAGGCACCGCTTGCTGCATCTTGAAAAAGATCCCACGATCAGTCGCCACGATCAGCTTGTCGTTAGGTAGCGTTTTCGCCGCTTTGATGAGTTGCGAGGTGGAGCCCGCCACATCGGCCAGCGTCACGACGGCTTCCGGCGACTCCGGGTGGACAAGCACGGCGGCATCCGGATATAGACGCTTCAAGTCTTGAATGCCTTTCGCCTTGAACTCCTCGTGCACGATGCAGGCACCGTCCCACATCAGCATATCGGCCCCGGTTTTCTTCTGAATATAGCTACCCAGGTGTTTGTCCGGCGCCCAGAGGATCTTTTCGCCCTTCGCCTGCAAATGCTCGATGACCTCCACGGCGATCGAAGAGGTCACGACCCAATCGGCACGCGCTTTTACTGCCGCCGAGGTATTGGCATACACCACCACCGTACGATCAGGATGGGCATCGCAGAACGCGCTGAACTCATCGATAGGGCAACCGACATCCAAGGAGCAGGTCGCTTCGAGCGTTGGCATCAACACGCGCTTTTCGGGGGAGAGGATCTTGGCCGTTTCGCCCATGAAACGCACGCCAGCAACCACCAGCGTAGTGGCCTCATGGCGAGCGCCAAAGCGGGCCATTTCCAGGGAGTCAGCCACACAGCCGCCAGTCTCTTCGGCTAGCTGCTGAATGGCATCGTCGGTGTAGTAATGCGCTACCAAAACGGCGTTGTTCGCCTTGAGCAGCTGCTTGATCTCAGCCACTCGCGCTTCGTCTTCCGCCGGGATGCGGGTAGGGCAGTACGGGCTTGGCAGCGGAGCGTCTAACTCCACTTGAGAAGTCATCATAGTCATCGTGTCTACCACTGTGACGAACAGGGAATCCCCCTGTTAAACACCAGTCACGGCGTATGCGCTCCGCATGCGCCGCACTCGGGGCAACGGCCGCTGCGTCTCTCGCGGTGGCGCGTCACCAATCTGACTCTTGGGAGCCAGGGCTGCCGTGACAGCTCGGCAGCTATACGATCAATCGATTAGACGTTCATTCATCCTGTTTCACGATGCCATCACGTCGTTGTCATGGCATTGTGGTGGACAATGATTGTTCGCTGCAAGCGCAAAGTCACGCTGCGGCGCGTCAAAACGCCCATAGCAAAACGCCCCTGGCAGCAAGCTACCAAGGGCGTCGAAATTTGGTGGGTCGTGTAGGATTCGAACCTACGACCAATTGATTAAAAGTCAACTGCTCTACCAACTGAGCTAACGACCCAAATTTTGCTGCGTTACTACGGATGATGCCAACATTCACGAATCCCGCAATGGCTGGCATCAAAACAAGGCATTAAGAAGATAACGGCTTGATGCATTGTTTGGTTCGGATGGTGGGTCGTGTAGGATTCGAACCTACGACCAATTGATTAAAAGTCAACTGCTCTACCAACTGAGCTAACGACCCGTCCGAACGGATGCATATAGTACGGATACGGCTTGTGAATAGCAAGCCCTTTTTTATCTTTCGTCTATATTCCGTCCTCTGCGGCGTCGACAACGCCTACACCGCAGAGGTCACTTGCTTAGCCGCGCTTGGGTTTCGGCTTACGCATCGCCTGCACCGGACGGCGCTTGTGCTTGTCACGGCTCCAGCGGTTCTTCTCGTCTGGCGTCAGCTCAGGCACTTTCCGGGTTTCAAGATTGGCCAGCGTCGCCAAGTCATCCACCTCATCCTGAGAGAGTTCGACCCACTCACCAGCTTTCGCGCGCTTGTCGAGGAAGATGTTGCCGTAGCGAACGCGCTTCAGGCGGCTAACGGTAAGCCCCTGGGATTCCCACAGGCGGCGAACCTCACGGTTGCGGCCCTCCAGAATCACCACGTGGAACCAGGTGTTGATGCCTTCGCCACCAAACTCCTGCACGTCGGTGAAGCGCGCCGGGCCATCTTCCAGCATCACACCGTCGACCATAGCGACGATATGCTCACGCTTGACGTCGCCCATGACCCGCACCGCGTACTCACGCTCTACTTGAGTCGAGGGGTGCATCAAGCGGTTGGCCAGTTCACCGTCGGTGGTGAACAGCAGCAAACCGCTGGTGTTGATGTCCAGGCGGCCAATCGCAATCCAGCGCTCGCCTTTCAGGCGCGGTAGGCGCTCAAAGACCGTGCGACGGCCTTCCGGATCTTTGCGGGTGCACAGCTCGCCTTCCGGCTTGTTGTACATAATGACCCGGCGCGGCACTTCCTCTTCCGGGCGCAGCGTCACCGGGCGGTCATCGAAGCTGACCTTATCCCGCGCTTCCACCCGATCGCCCAGTTTGGCGACCTGGCTATTCACCTTCACCCGGCCATCGGCAATGGCGGTTTCCATTTCACGGCGGGAGCCAAGGCCCGCACGGGCGAGGACTTTCTGCAGCTTTTCGCTGGTGGGCGGCGTGGTGTTGTTACTCTGACTCATGGTCGTCTGACCTCACATCGTTGGTCTGCGTGCCAGCGTCCTCATGTTGACGCTGCGCACGTGCCGCTAGCCGTGCCTCTAAATCGGCAAAACTGAGCGGCTGGGTTAACGCCGTCTCGGCGTGGTGATCGGCACTCTCTGCCGACGTATTCTCATCTTGCTGGGGTGGCGCATCCTGCACGCTTTGCACCGTTTCGTCCAGTGCTGGCAGTGGGTTTTGTTCGCCCGATTCCTCTTCGACGGAGTGCGCTTCGTGATCGTCGCCGCTGACCAGCGTATGCATGGGCGGCAGCGCATCCAAGGTTTTCAGCCCGAAGTCATCCAAAAAGCTGCGCGTGGTGGCATAGACCGCCGGGCGACCCGGCACGTCTCGGTGGCCTACCACGCGTATCCAGCCGCGTTCCATCAGTGTTCGAATGATCGAACTGCTAACGCTCACGCCGCGCACATCTTCGATATCACCCCGAGTCACCGGTTGACGGTAGGCAATGAGCGCCAGCGTTTCCAGCAGTGCCCGCGAGTAGCGCTGGGGGCGCTCGTCCCACAGCCGCGAGACCCAGTGGGCCAAACGCGGGCGAATGCGTAGCTGAAAGCCCGAGGCGGTCTCGACCAGTTCGAGCGCGCCATGTTCATGACGCAGCGCCAGCCGCGACAACGCCTCCCTCAGCGCTTTGCGGGTAGGGCACTCCTCTTCTAAAAAGAGCGTTTCCAGGCGCTCAATCGGCAACGGCTCACCCGCCGCTAGCAGCGCCGCTTCAATAATATCGTCTAACGTGGTGTCTCTCACCGCGACTCCTCGTCAGGTTCAAACGCAGGCTCTTCGAATGCCGAGGCGGCATCGCCCTGCTCCTCTCCCAAACGCTCGAAAGCGCCCTCTTCCCCATCGGCCAGCGCCGCTTGGCGGGCGCGCACGTGAATGGGCGACAGCGGTGCGTTTTGAACGATCTCGATCATGGCCTCTTTGGCCAGCTCTAAAATAGCCATAAAGGTTACCACCACACCGGCACGCCCCTCTTCAAGGGTAAACAGCGCTTCAAAGGGCGTATAACGGCCGCTCTCGCCATCCAGGCTGAGCTGCTCCATGATCTTCAGCATTCGCTCGCGGGTGGAGAGCACTTCCCGGCTGATCTGGTGGGCCTGGGCCAGCTCGGCACGCTTGAGAATATCGGACAGCGCCCCCAGCAGCTCATCGAGCGCCACATCGGGATGGATCACCCGCGTTTCCAACGGCGGCAAGCCCGCCTGTACGCTGAACCAGTCCCGGCCTACTCGGGGCAGCGTATCCAGCGCCTCAGCGGCCTCTTTCAGGCGCTCGTACTCCTGCAGACGGCGAATCAGCTCGGCGCGGGGATCCTCCTCCTCCTCGCCTTCTGCTTTCGGCGGGCGTGGCAGCAACGTCCGGGATTTAATCTCCGCCAGCATGGCAGCCATCAGCAGATACTCGCCCGCCAGCTCGATCTCCATGGCTTTCATTAGCTCCACGTACTCAATGTACTGGTGGGTAATGGTGGCCACGTTGATGGTCAAAATATCTAGGTTCTGGCGACGAATTAAATAGAGCAGCAGATCCAACGGCCCTTCGAAGGCTTCCAGAAAGACCCGCAGCGCCTCGGGTGGAATATAGAGATCTTCCGGCAGCTGCGTGATGGGCTCATCAAACAGACGCCCAAGCGCCTCCACCAACGGCTCGGCAGTAGATTCCGCCACGTCTTGGTCTTGGTCTTGGTCTGGCGCTGCGCTTGGCGTCTCGCTCACGCGGGTCGAATCCTTCGTTGATGAGTGGGAAAACAGCAGTGTAACAGCGCGTTGTCAGCGCGGCATCTAGCCAGCATCGGCGGCTTTCCGATAGCGCCCTTGATAATCGAACAGCTTATCGCGGATTTGAAAGTGTCGGCCTACCTTTCGCCCCACCACAAAATCCGGGTGGCGCAATCGACGCTGCTCGTTGACAACCTCATCAGGCGTCGTCGGTTGCCATTGACCGCCTGGCGCACGCAGATGGGTACGCAAAAATACGGCATAAAACGCGCGGCGCTGGGCAGGGGTTTCTAAGGCAAACCATTCGCTCAGGCTGTCGCCATCTTCATCGTGGTAGGTGGCTTTTAGGCGCGGCAGACCACGGCCATTGGTGGTCGCTTCCAACTGCATGCCGCTGACGCGCAGCACCTTGGCATCTTTTAGTTTCAGCGCATCCTTGAGCTTGTCGTCAGCGTCCACCAGCAGCTTCTCACAGCCATGACAGCGGCGGGCGGCAATATCGTTCTCAGCGCCGCACTCGTCGCATACTTTGAAGCGAAAGCGAAACTCGCACTGGCGGCGCCGCCCTGCGTCATCCTCAATCAGCCCCTGGCAGCGGCGGCCGAAGTGTTCGATCACCAGCTCGCCGTCGCGCTTGCCCCAAAACAGGTTTGCGTGACCGCAGTCCGGGCAGGGCACCTGCACCGGTTCGCTATCGCTATCCGGCTTGGGTTCGCCTACTTCCGGAGCGTAGAGATCCCACGGGTTGCCCGCATAGTCGAGAATCAAGCACTCCTCTTTACCCGGCGAGAGGCGCAGCCCGCGCCCTACGATCTGCTGATACAGGCTGACCGACTCGGTAGGCCGCAGGATCGCAATCAGATCGACGTGGGGGGCATCGAAGCCGGTGGTCAACACCGCCACGTTGACCAAATACTTCAGTTGGCGCGCTTTGAACGCATCAATCAGCGCGGTGCGCTCGGCCGAGGCGGTCGCACCGGTAATCAGCGCGGCCTGCTCGGCGGGCAGATAGCCCATGATCTCTTCGGCGTGGGCCACCGTCGCGGCGAAAATCATCACCCCCTGGCGGTCGGCGGCGTACTCCACCACCTGGGCAATGATGCCCGGTGTCGCCCGGTTGCCCGCCACCACCCGGTTGAGTTCCTCCTCCCGAAACAGCCCGCTGGACGAGGGCGCCAGCGCCGAGAAGTCGTACCCCTCGATGGCCATATCCAGCCGCTTGGGCGCGGCCAAAAAGCCCTGTTTGACCATCAGACGTAGCGGCTGCTCGAACACGCAGTCGGCAAAAAAGCTCTCTTCTGAACCGCGCACCATCCCGTGGTGGTGGCGGTGGTAGATAAAACCCTGCCCCAAACGAAACGGGGTGGCGGTTAGGCCGAGGATTTTGAGCTGCGGGTTCTGGCTCCGTAGATGCTCGATCACCTGCCGATAGCTGGAGTCTTCCTCCAGCGATACCCGATGGCACTCGTCGATTACCAGCAGAGTAAAGCTGGCGTCGTTGAACTGCTCCAGGTTACGCACCACCGACTGCACCGAGCCAAACACCACTTGGCGACTGGCCTCTTTGCGCTTTAACCCAGCGCTGAAGATATCCGCCTCCAAGCCGTACGCTTGGTACTTGGCGTGGTTCTGCTCCACCAGCTCGCGTACGTGAGCCAACACCAGCACCCGCCCACGGGCGAGTCTCGCCAGTTCAGCGATCACCAGCGACTTGCCGCTGCCCGTCGGCAACACCACCACGGCGGGGGCGCTGGTGGCGCGAAAGTGGCTGACTACCCGCTTGACCGCCTCGGCTTGGTAGGGGCGCAGCGAAGGCGCTGCCCCGTTAGCCAAGAAAGGCGGCCCGGAGGCCGCCTTATCAGGATGTGTCATCCATCACCTTTCAGGTTGATCACATGACATTAGCCCAGCCATACCCGCGCATTGCGGAACAGGCGCAGCCACGCACCATCCTCGGTCCACTCCGCCGGACGCCAGGAGTTGGTGACCGCGCGGGTCACCCGCTCGGGGTGCGGCATCATGATCGTCACGCGACCATCCGGCGTGGTCAGGCCGGTAATGCCCGACGGGGAGCCGTTGGGGTTGGCCGGGTAGCGCGTAGTGACTTGGCCGTAGTTATCGATATAGCGCAGGGCAATTTGGCTGCTCGACTGCATGCTGCGCAGGTGCGCCGTATCGCGGAACTCGGCGCGGCCCTCCCCGTGGGCCACGGCGATGGGCAGCTTGGAGCCTTCCATGCCCGCCAGCAGAATCGAAGGGCTCTTCTCTACCCGCACCATCGACACCCGGGCTTCGAACTGTTCGGACTCATTGCGCACGAAAGCCGGCCAGTTTTCCGCACCAGGAATCAGCGTTTTGAGCTGCGAGAGCATCTGGCAGCCGTTACACACGCCCAGCGAGAAGCTATCGTCACGGGTGAAGAAGGTTTCGAACTGCTCGCGGGCGCGCTCGTTGAATAGCACAGACTTGGCCCAGCCGCCGCCTGCACCCAGCACGTCGCCGTAGGAGAAACCGCCACAGGCCACCAAACCTTTGAACTCCTCCAGGGAGACACGGCCTTCGAGGATGTCGCTCATATGCACATCCACCGCATCGAAACCCGCTTTGTGAAAGGCCCAGGCCATCTCTACCTGACCATTGACGCCCTGTTCACGCAGCACGGCCACCGCGGGCTTGGCGGTGTTGATAAAGGGCGCGCTGATATCGTCGTTGATATCGAAGGTCGGCGCGGCGCTGAGGCCCGGGTCGCGCACGTCGAGCAGGTTGTCGAACTCGTTCTTCGCGCATTCCGGGTTATCCCGTAGCGCCTGCATGCGGTAGCTGGTCTCGGACCAGGTACGCTGGGTTAGCTGACGGGTGGTTTCCAGCAGCGGCTCTTCAAACAGCGTGACACGCACTTGGTCGTCGTAACGCGGGCGAGCAATCACGCCGCAGGTTTCGATACCCGCCATGGCGAACTGGGTCAGCACCTCTTCGGTGTGCTGGCGATTGACCTGAATCACCGCGCCCAGCTCTTCAGAGAACAGCGCGTTGAAGGCTTCCACCGGCTCATCGATCAGCCAGTCGAGCTTGATCTCGAGACCGGCGTGCGCGGCAAAAGCCATCTCCAGCAGCGTCACCAACAGGCCGCCGTCGCTGCGGTCGTGATAAGCCAGCAGCTTGCCGTCGCGGTTCAGACCTTGGATCACTTCGAAAAACGCTTTCAGATCTTCCGGGTCGTCCACATCGGGGCACTCATCGCCCACTTGGCCATAGACCTGCGCCAGCGCCGAGCCGCCAAGACGGTTCTGGCCGTTCCCCAGGTCGATCAAGATCAGATCAGACTCATCCTGCTCCAGGTTGATCTGCGGCGTCAGCGTCGCCAGCGCGTCGGTCACCGGTGCAAAGCCGGTCACCACCAGCGACAGCGGCGAGGTAATGCTCTTCTCTTCGGCGTCATCGCCCTCTTGCCACGCGGTGCGCATGGACATGGAGTCCTTGCCCACCGGCACGGCGATGCCGAGTGCCGGGCATAGCTCCATGCCCACGGCATGAACGGCGTCATACAGCGCCTGGTTTTCACCGGGGTGATCAGCAGCGCTCATCCAGTTGGCGGAGAGCTTGATATCCGACAGCTTGGCAATCGGCGCAGCCGCGAGATTGGTAATGGCTTCTGCCACCGCTAAGCGCGCGCTGGCCGCAGGGTTGATCAGCGCCACCGGCGGGCGCTCGCCCATGGCCATGGCTTCACCGGCGTGGGTATCGAAGCTCGCGGTGGTGACCGCGACGTCGGCCACCGGCACTTGCCAGGGGCCTACCATCTGATCACGGGCGACTTGGCCGGTGATGGAACGGTCGCCGATGGTGATCAGGAAGCTTTTCGAGGCCACCGTGGGCAGGCGCAGCACCCGGTCCATCGCTTCGCGCAGGTCCAGGTTATCCAGCATGACGCCAGAGAGTTCAGGGGTTTGGCGCTCAAACGAACGGGTCATCTTCGGCGGCTTGCCAAACAGCACGCTCATGGGCAGATCGACGGGCTTGGTTTCGAAGTGGCCGTCGCGCACTTCCAGGTGGTGCTCCGCCTGGGCTTCGCCCACCACCGCATAGGGGCAGCGCTCGCGCTTGCACAGCGCGTCGAAGGTATCCAAGTCTTCAGGGGCCACTGCCAGTACGTAGCGCTCCTGGGCTTCGTTACACCAGATTTCCAGCGGGCTCATGCCCGGCTCGGCGTTGGGCACCGCGCGCAAGTCAAACAGACCGCCACGGTTGCCGTCTTTGACCAGCTCCGGCAAGGCGTTAGACAGCCCGCCCGCACCGACATCGTGGATAAAGCGAATCGGGTTGTTGTCGCCCAGCGCCCAGCAGCGGTCGATAACTTCTTGGGCACGACGCTCGATTTCCGGGTTTTCCCGCTGCACAGAGGCGAAATCCAGATCCGCGCTGGACTCACCGGACGCCATGCTGGACGCCGCACCGCCACCCAGGCCGATCAGCATCGCCGGGCCGCCCATGACGATCAGCTTACCGCCGACCGGAATCTCGCCTTTTTGCACGTGCTGAGCGCGAATGTTGCCGTAACCGCCGGCAATCATGATCGGCTTGTGGTAGCCGCGACGCTCGATGCCGCCTTCGCTGAGCGCATCCTGCTCATAGGTGCGGAAGTAGCCGGTCAGGTTGGGGCGGCCAAACTCGTTGTTGAACGCGGCACCGCCAATCGGGCCGTCCAGCATAATATTGAGCGCGGACTGCATGCGCTCGGGCTTGCCATAATCGAAGGCTTCCCAGGGCTGAACGAATTCAGGAATGCGCAGGTTAGAAACGGTAAAACCGGACAAGCCTGCTTTTGGCTTACCGCCGATGCCGGTCGCGCCTTCGTCTCGAATCTCACCGCCGGAGCCGGTGGCCGCACCGGGAAATGGCGCAATGGCCGTGGGGTGGTTGTGGGTCTCCACCTTCATCAGAATGTGGATCGGCTCTTGGTGGGCATCATAGCGGGCGCGCTCGCCTTCGGCACCGGTGAGCGGCGTGGGGAAGAAGCGTCCGCCGTGGCTGCCTTTGATCACCGCCGCGTTATCGCTGTACGCAGAGAGCACGTTATCCGGTGACGTGGCGAAGGTATTTTTGATCATCTTGAACAGCGAGTGGCTCTGGGCCTCGCCGTCGATAATCCAATCTGCGTTGAAGATTTTGTGGCGGCAGTGCTCAGAGTTCGCCTGGGCGAACATCATCAGCTCCACATCGCTGGGGTTGCGGCCTAGCTCGATAAAGGCCTCGACGAGGTAGTCGACTTCATCATCCGCCAGCGCAAGGCCCAGCTCACGGTTCGCCGTCATCAGCGCGTCGCGGCCGCCTTCCAGAATGTCGACGCTGCCAAGGGGGGCAGGCGAGTGATGGGCGAATAGCTTGCTCGCCTCGGCTACGTCGGCCAGCACGTTTTCGGTCATGCGGTCATGCAACAGCGCGCTGATCGTTTCTAGCTGCTCAGCGCTGGGGGCACCACGTAGGCCTACGCGGTAATCGATACCCCGCTCGATGCGACTAATCTGGCTGAGCCCGCAGTTATAGGCAATGTCGGTTGCTTTAGAGGACCACGGTGACTGAGTGCCCAGACGCGGCACGACCAGAAAGCGCTGCGCGTTATCGGGGGTTTCCTGGTGTTCGTGGCTGCCGTACGCCAGCAGTTGCGCCAACCGCGCCTGGGCGGCCTGATCGAGCTCTTCGTGGTGGTCGATGAAGTGGACGTAATGGGCAGACAGCGCCTCCACCTCCGGAACACGGTCACGCAACACCATTAACAGCCGTTCATGACGGAAGGCGGAAAGGGCGGGTGCGCCTCGCAGTTCGAGCATATCTGAGAGCCTCTAAAGCAGGGAGAGTTCGAGCAGGAAATCACCGGGCCGCTACGCGGCAATCCCACTATGATACTGGAAAGCGGCGTCCACACGAAATCAACAAGGTGACAGCGCCTGGCAGGCTGGGTATCGTGGCAGACTGTTCCATGTTGACCAGCCCTCATGCCGACATCGATTGCCCAACATTTTATCGCTCATTACCGGGCGTATTTCGCGATGATCGCGACACTTCTTCTGATTTTAGTGCCGCGCAGTGCGTCCATGACGAGCGGTGAACACCTTGCGCAAATTCAAGCGAAAGAGTTCATCACGATTCATACTCGCAACACCCCCACCACCTATTACGAAGGCCGCCAAGGGCCGACCGGCTTCGAGTATGAGCTGATGCACCGCTTTGCGGACTATCTAGGGGTCAGCCTCAACCTGAACGCGAGCCACCACCCGGAGAGCGTGCTTCCCGCCGTGCGCGAGCAGGGCGACTTAGGCGCTGCCGCCCTCCCCCTACTGGCAGACTCACCGGGCATTCACTACACCCGCTCCATCATTCAGATGCAGCCGCTGGTGGTGTATCGCCGCGGGCTCAACGGCATCGATGAACCGGCAGATCTCGTGGGCCTGGAGCTTGGCACGCTGAGCGAGGCGGGCACCAGCCAAGCGCTGCGCGCCCTTCAACGTGACTACCCCAACCTTAGCTGGAAAGAGTCTCACGAGCTTGAAGTGGCCGAACTATTGGCGCGAGTAGAAAACGGTATTTTGGATGCGGCGATCATTTTTGATCACCAGTTTCGTTTGAACCGGCTGTTTTTCCCAAACGTCGAACGCGGTTTTTTTCTAGGCGAGCCGCTCTCTCTGGCATGGGCCGTGCCTAGCGGCCGCGGGCTTGGATTATTAGAAGCCGCCAATCAATTTCTCCAGGAGCTACAAGAGAACGGCACCCTGCAACAGCTGGTGAGCCGCTACTTCGGCCATGACGACTATCTGGAGTACGTGGGCACCCGCACGTTCCTCGCCCATCTCGATGAGCGCCTGCCCAACTACACCGAGCTATTCAAGCAAGCGGCCCGCGATACCGGCTTTGATTGGAAGCTACTGGCCGCCGTCGGGTATCAAGAGTCGCACTGGGACCCGACCGCCGTCTCCCCCACCGGGGTTCGCGGCCTGATGATGCTGACCAACCCCACCGCCAGCGAGATGGGCGTGGCCGACCGCACCGACGCCGCACAGAGTATCGATGGCGGCGCGCGCTACCTGCGCAGCATTAAAGACCGACTTCCAGACAGCATTACCGGGGATGACCGACTCTACATGGCCATGGCGGCTTACAATGTCGGTCTTGGCCACCTTTACGATGCCCGTAAGATTGCCGAGATGCGTGGCGGCGATCCGGATCACTGGCAGGACGTTCGCGCAGCGCTCCCGCTCTTACAGGAGCGTGAGTGGCATAGCCAAACCCGCCATGGCTATGCCCGTGGCGGCGAGCCGGTCATCTACGTGCGCAACATCCGGCGCTACTACGAGATGATCGAGTACGTGGAGCGCAGCCGACAGCAATTCTTTCAGCTAGAGCAGGCGCCCACCAGCGAAGAGCCGCTGCTGCTGTTCGATATCGTGCCCCCTATCGAGCCGTAATCTGGCTAGCGCTTCTCGGCAAAGAACTGCTTGAGCAACCGCTTGGCGGGCGTCGCCAGCACGCCGCCCGTCACTGCGATCTGATGGTTGAACCAGGGCTGTGCCAGCAGGTTGGCCTTTGACTCCACCATGCCAGTGCGTGGCTCGGGCGCGCCGTATACCAAACGGGCAATGCGCGCATGCACCATGGTGCCTGCGCACATCATGCAGGGCTCTAGCGTCACAAACAGCGTGCAGCCCTCTAAACGGTAGTTGCCCAACCGCTGCCCCGCCTCGCGTAGCGCGCGCACCTCGGCGTGGCCGCTGGGGTCGCAGCTTGCCAGCGGTGCATTGTGGCCAGCGCCGATGATCTCCCCCTGGGCATCCACCACCACCGCGCCCACCGGCACTTCCCCGGCGGCAAACGCTAGGTGCGCTTGGTCCATGGCGCGGTGCATGTAAAATTCATCGCTGCGTATCAAGGCAAACTCCGCTAAGGTAGCAAAACGATCGTTTTAATAGCGTGATGGCCGCACTGGGTGCGCTTTCAATCATCGGCGGGAAAACGGATAGCACCAAGGATACAGAGAATGAACGATGCGCTGAAGTCACTGGTCAGCTTGTTAGAGCTTGAAACCCTTGAAGAGACGCTCTTTCGCGGCCAAAGCCAAGATTTGGGCTTTCCTCAACTGTATGGCGGCCAAGTGTTGGGCCAGGCACTGGCCGCTGCGGCGCGCACGGTGCCGGATGAGCGCCGCCCGCACTCCCAGCACGGCTATTTTTTGCGCCCAGGCGACCCGCATCGCCCGGTGGTGTATCAGGTCGATACCATCCGCGATGGCGGCAGTTTTACCACCCGGCGGGTGACCGCTATTCAGAAAGGGCGACCGATTTTCTTCTGCAGCGCCTCTTTCCAAAGTGCTGAAGAGAGCATCAATCATCAGCGGGCCATGCCACAAGTGCCCACGCCGAAAGCGCTTATAGAGAGCGGCGATGCCAAGCACGCGCGCTTCCCCGGCCACCCTATCGAGTTTTTACACTTGAAGGATAATCCGGACAGCGCCTCACCGGCCGGCCAGTGCCTATGGTTCCGCTTTGCTGGTGGGCCGCTACCGGACGACCCGGCGCTGCACCGTCACCTGCTCTCGTATGCATCGGATTTCAACCTGCTGACCACCGGCCTGATTCCTCATGGCATCAAGTACACCGACCCGAAACTGCGCATCGCCAGTCTCGACCATGCCATTTGGCTGCACGAAGATACGCGGCTAGACGAGTGGCTGCTGTACGCCATCGACTCCCCCTGGACCGGCGGCGCACGGGGCTTGGCGAGGGGTCACATCTATCGCCGCGATGGGCGTTTGGTGGCCTCGACGGCGCAAGAGGGGTTGGTGCGCTATCCGCAGTCTTGAGCCTCTGCTCTAAACACCTCTAAAAACAGCAACGCCCGCAGTGTGCGGGCGTTGTAAAATACCGGTCAGCACAACCCTAGACGGGGGCGCTGTAAACCCGTCCTTGGGCGCTACTTTCGCCATCTGACCGCCATGGATGGTGGAAATGCCGAAATTGCAGGGAGCATTTTTCGGCCATGGCGAAAGACCCCCGTTACGGGCTGCCCTGACCTAAGTGGCCTTGTTAATTACCCACCATACACGTCATTAATGGTTTTCAGCGGGTAGTGAGCCGGGTACGGCTTGCGGGCCACACCGGAGTCGACCGCCGCTTGGGCCACTGCTGAGGAGACGCGTTCCAGCAGGCGGATATCCACCGGGGTGGGAATGATGTAATCACGCCCAAAGCTCATCTCGGTACGCTCGTAGGCGTTCAGCACTTCCTGAGGCACCGGCTCGCGGGCCAGGTCTTTCAGCGCGTGAACGGCGGCCAACTTCATGGCTTCGTTAATGCGCGTGGCGCGTACATCCAGCGCGCCGCGGAAGATGAACGGGAAGCCCAGCACGTTGTTCACCTGGTTCGGAAAGTCCGAACGGCCGGTGGCCATGATCACATCCGGGCGCGCTTCGCGGGCTACGTCCGGGTGAATTTCCGGGTCGGGGTTGGTGCAGGCGAAAATCACCGGGTCAGCGGCCATTTTCTTCACCTGCTCCGCAGAGAGCAGGCCCGGGCCAGAAAGGCCGATAAACACGTCTGCCCCGTCGATGGCATCGTCCAACGTGCGCATGTCGGTATCGCGGGCAAACTCCGCCTTGTACTCGTTGATACCGTCACGGTCAGTGTGAATCACGCCGCGACGATCCAGCATGACCAGGTTCTCTTTCTTGGCACCGCAGGAGATCAGCAGACGCATGCAGGCAATCGCCGCCGCGCCTGCGCCCATGCAGACGATTTTCACGTCTTCAATCCGCTTGCCCGCGATATCCAGCGCGTTGAGCATGCCCGCAGCGGTCACAATCGCCGTACCGTGCTGGTCATCGTGGAAGACGGGGATACTGCAGCGCTCGACCAAGGCTTTTTCGATCTCGAAACACTCGGGCGCTTTGATGTCTTCCAGGTTAATGCCGCCCCAGGTATCGGCAATGCGGGCAACGGTGTCGATAAACGCTTGGGGGCTTTCGGCGTCTACTTCGATATCAACGGAGTTAATGCCCGCAAAACACTTGAACAGCACGCCTTTGCCTTCCATGACCGGCTTACTGGCCAGCGGGCCAAGATTGCCCAAGCCCAGAATCGCACTGCCGTCCGAAATGACCGCGACCAGATTACCTTTGCCGGTATAACGGTAAGCATTTTCCGCTTCGCGAGCGATTTCGCGAACCGGCTCGGCAACGCCTGGGCTATACGCCAGTGCCAAGTCCCGAGCAGTAGCAGTGGGCTTGGTCAACTCCACGGAAAGCTTACCGGGGATCGGTTTAGCGTGATAATCCAAAGCTGCCTGCTTGTTTGCATCCGTCATGGTCAAGGTCTCATCAGCCTAAAGTAGAAAAGTCGTATCAGAATATAGAAAAAACCTAGGCGCCTCAAGCACGTAGTAAACTTACCTACGAAACGACCGTTTTAGCTACTTTCCACTCCATTTCGAAACTTTTCTACGTTATTTGCTGCAACTTATGCTTCACGCTATCAGCTATAAAGGTTTCCTTATTGATGCAGTGCAGTATTTTTGGAAATAAATTCCAATAGAACAACAAGAGAGTTATCCACACCCATTGGGCGCAATCGCCCTGTGGAAAAGCTAACAAGAAACAAAGAGAGATTGCTTGGTCAGCAAGGAGAGATCGATGCGTCCGCTATTGGCAGCGGGAGAGAGCGGCCGACGAGGCTAACCAAAAGCGTAGCCTTTTAGGGACAAAAAGCCCACGCCGTGGCGTGGGCTTTTGCACAGAGCACGAGACGTGCCTGCGATAGGCTGAATCCGTTAGGATTAGCCGCGCTTGATAGCAGCGCCGAAACGCTTGTTGAAGCGCTCTACGCGGCCACCAGTGGTCGCTTGCTTCTGCTTACCGGTGTAGAACGGGTGGCAGTTGGAGCACACGTCCAGAGAGAAGTCCTGACCAGAAGTAGAACCGACCTGGAAGCTTGCACCGCAAGAACAGTTGGCGGTGACCGTGTTGTAATTCGGGTGGATACCTTGTTTCATCTTGAGCCTCATGAGCTATATGCCGCCACCTGATCCATTGCCAGGCACCGCATACGGGTTTGAAAAAACTGCTAACCGGTTAACCGCTCCATCCGATAGATTCAGAGCGGCCGCGCATTCTAGCAAACTAATCGCCGGAGGCCAATTGTCCGATCCTGTTTCTTCAACGCCCCCTACCCAGAGGCAGCCTCAAGGCGCTTTTCAGGTAGTGAAAGTGGCGCTGCCATCGCCGCTGCGCCGCCTGTTTGACTATCTACCGGCCCCGCGCGCGCCCGCCTGTGGCTGGCAGCCGGGGCTCCGGGTGCGTGTTCCGTTTGGCCGCCGAGAGGTGGTGGGCGTGGTGGTCTCCCTCGCCACCGGCAGCGAGCTCCCCCGCGCGCAGCTACGCGCTATTAGCGAAGCGTTGGATGATGCCCCCCTGCCCAGCGACTGGCAGTGGCTGTGCCACTTTGCGGCGCGTTACTACCAGCACAGCCTGGGCGATACCCTGCAGCACGCCATGCCCGCCAGGCTGCGCCAGGGTCACCCGATGGCAGGGCGCACCCAAACCCTGTGGCTTCCGCTCCCCAACGATGAAACGGCCCTGGCGCGCGCGCCTAAACAGGCAGCGCTTTATGCGCTTCTTCGCCAGCACCCCCACGGACTCCCAGGCCGCGCCGTGAGCGCCCACGGCTTCACTCGGGACCAGCTATTAGCGCTGCAAAAGAAGGGCTTTACCGAGCCTCAAGAGATCACCCTCACCGCCGCTCAACCCACCGGTGGAAGCTTACTCGCCTCACCGTCGCTGCCGCTCAACCGTGAACAGGCCGCTGCGCTATCCGTGCTGCATGAAAAACTCGACGGCTACCACCCCTGTTTATTGGAAGGCGTGACCGGCAGCGGCAAAACCGAGATTTACCTACAGCTCATCGAAGCGCTCGCTGCCAAAGGAAAGCAGTCCCTGGTACTCGTGCCTGAAATCGGCCTTACACCGCAAACGCTCGCGCGGTTCAAAAGCCGCTTTCGCGTGCCGGTGGTGGCGCTACACTCCGGGCTTACCGACCCAGAGCGCTTGGATGTATGGGAAGCCGCCGCCAGCGGCCGCGCGCTGGTGATCATCGGCACCCGGTCGGCCATTTTCACCCCGCTGGCGAACCCCGGGGCGATCATCGTCGATGAAGAGCACGATGGCTCTTACAAACAGCACGACGGGCTGCGCTACCACGCTAGGGATTTAGCCGTTGCCAGGGCGCACTATCACGGCATTCCTCTATTACTGGGTAGTGCAACGCCCTCGTTTGAAAGCCTGCAGCAGGCGCTTACGGGTGCTTATCGTCACCTGCGGCTAACCCAGCGGCCCAGCCGTCACCCGCCCGCTAAGCTAGAGCTGATCGACCTGCGCCACCAGCGCCGCCAAGGGGGGCTGCTGCCGGGGGCCATCAAAGCCATCAAAAGCACCCTCGCGGCGGGCAAGCAGGCGCTCATTTTTATCAACCGGCGTGGCTTTGCGCCGAGCCTGGCCTGCCATAGCTGCGGCTGGATGGCCGAATGCGGCCAGTGCGATGCGCGCATGACGCTTCACCGCCAGCCACCGCTGCTGGCCTGCCACCACTGCGACAGCCGCCGTGCCCTGCCGGATGCCTGCCCAGACTGCGGCAGCGGCGACTTACGTGCGCTGGGTAGCGGCACGGAGCGCACCGAGGAGACGCTACAAGGGCTGTTCCCTGACACCACCGTTCACCGCATTGACCGCGACAGCACGCGCAAAAAAGAGAGCTTCGAGCAGGTGCTCAAAGAGATTCATCGCGGCGAACCCTGCCTGCTGGTGGGCACTCAAATGCTCGCCAAAGGCCACCACCTGCCCCACGTCACCTTGGTGGTGGTGGTCAACGCCGATGGCGGCCTCTACGCGGCGGACTTCCGCGCCCTGGAGCACAGCGCACAGCTCTTGGAGCAAGTGGCGGGGCGTGCGGGCCGCGCCGCCCACCCTGGCCGTGTGCTGGTGCAAACCCTCCACCCGGATGACCCACATCTAGGCCAGCTGGCCGAACATGGCTACGGCGCACTGGCCCGCAACCTGCTGGAAGAGCGCCGCATCGCCAAGCTGCCGCCGTTTTGCTTTATGGCGCTGCTACGCGTAGAAAGCCCACAGGAGCAGGCGGCGCTCGCGCTGGCTCAACACGCCGCCCAGGCGCTGCGCCAGTGGTTGAAGGACGCCCAGCTGCCCGTGCGCTGCCTGGGGCCCGTGCCCGCCCCCATGGAGCGTCGCCAAAACCGCTACCACATTCACGTCATGATCACTGCTTACAAACGTAGCCACCGCCACGCCGCCGCTAACTGGCTGGTGCAGTGGCTAGAAGCCAACCGCGAGGCGCGCAAAGTGCGCTGGTCGATGGATATCGACCCACAAACCCTGGCCTGACCGCCAGGGGGCGCACAACGCTGGCGCGTCGAAGGGAATACGGCTTTGAAACTGCGCGCCAATTGCCGATAATGGCCGCTTTGCCGCTGCATTCTCTGGGCGACTGCACACGCCGCCACCGACGACATCCGGATATTTACATGAAAGATACGATTATTTCTCTGCTCGAAGGCGCGGTTGACGCGCTCAAGCACCAAGGCGTGCTGCCCAACGATTTAACGCCCGCCATCAAGGTGGATCCCACCAAAGACAAGGCCCATGGCGACTACGCCACCAACCTCGCACTGATGTTGGCCAAGCCCTCCGGCATGAAGCCCCGTGAGCTGGCCGATACCCTCGTCGCTGCCCTGCCCGCCAGCGACGCCATTCAAAAAACCGAGATTGCCGGCCCTGGGTTCATCAACTTCTTTGCTGCCGCCGACGCCGCCGCGCAAATCGTCGCCCAAGTGCTGGATAGCGGCGATGCCTTCGGCCGCAGCCTAATCGGTAAGGGTGAAAAAGTGCAGGTGGAGTTCGTATCCGCCAACCCCACCGGCCCGCTCCACGTTGGTCACGGCCGCGGCGCGGCGATTGGCGACTGTCTCTGCCGCCTGCTGGAAGCCACCGGCTACGACGTGACCCGCGAGTTCTACTACAACGACGCGGGCGCGCAGATCAAAAACCTGGCGCTCTCCGTTCAAGCCCGCGCCAAACACCTCGGCCCCGACGATGCTAGCTGGCCGGAGGATGGCTACCGCGGCGAATACATCATCGATGTCGCCAACGACTACATGGCAGGTAAAACCGTCACCGCCGATGATCGGGAAGTGACCGCCAAAGCCGATGCAGACGACCTGGACGCCATTCAGGCCTTCGCCGTGGCTTGGCTGCGCCGCGAGCAGGATCTAGACCTCAAAGCCTTTGGCGTCGAGTTTGACGTCTACTTCCTGGAGTCCTCGCTCTACGAGGATGGCAAGGTCGAGGCCACCGTCGAAAAACTGGTCGCCAATGGTCACACCTATGAAGAAGACGGTGCCATGTGGCTGCGCACCACCGACTTCGGCGATGACAAAGACCGTGTGATGCGCAAGCGCGAAGGGGGCTACACCTACTTCCTACCCGACGTGGCGTACCACCTCGACAAGTGGCAGCGCGGCTTCACCACCGTGATCAACGAGCAGGGCGCCGATCACCACTCCACCGTGACGCGGGTGCGGGCGGGTCTGCAAGCGCTGGAAGTGGGCATCCCGACAGGCTGGCCCGACTACGTGCTGCACCAGATGGTGATGGTCACCCGTTCTGGGGTTGAAGTGAAGCTCTCCAAGCGCGCAGGCAGCTACGTCACCGTGCGCGACCTGATCGACGAAGTGGGCCGTGACGCCACGCGCTTCTTCCTGGCGGCACGGCGCGCGGACTCTCAGTTGACCTTTGATATCGACCTCGCCCGTTCCCAGTCCAACGACAACCCGGTGTATTACATTCAGTATGCCCACGCGCGGGTGTGCAGCATGTTGCGCAAAGCCGAAGAGGCAGGCCAACCCTTCGATCACAGCATCGCCACGGCCCACTTGGCACTGCTCGATAGCGATCAGGAGAAAGCGGTGCTGAACCGGTTGGCCCGCTATCCGGAGGTGGTCGAACACGCCGCCAAGAACCGCGAGCCGCAACAAGTCGCCCAGTACCTGCTGGACTTGGCCGGTGACTTCCACACCTGCTACAACGCGGTCAAAGTGATGGTTGATGACGACACCCTGCGCAATACTCGCTTGGCGCTAGGCTTGGCAGTGCACCAAGTGCTGCGCAACGGCCTGGATCTGATGGGTGTCAGCGCCCCAGAGGAGATGTAATTCATGGCCAGCCCGCGTAATAAGCCCGCCCGCCGCGGAGCCACCACGCAGCGCAAATCGCCCCGCCGCTCCGGCGGCGGGCTGCGCATACCCGGCTGGCTATGGGGGATTGCCGGGGTGGCCGCTGGTTTCTTCCTCGCTCAGCACCAGCACGGCACGGCTCCCTGGCAGGAGCAAAGCGAGACACCCCAGGCCACGGTGCTGCCCAAGCCGGCCGGTAGTGACGAACGCAGCGCCGCGCGGCAAACCGAAACGCCTGCCGAACAGGCGATGCCCACCTTCGAGTTCTACACGCTGCTACCCGAAACCGAAGTCATCGCTCCAGGTGGGGCTGTGCCTTCCAACGTCACACCGCCCACCGTGGCAGCCAGTGACGAGGACACCGAGCGCGATACGGCCACGACGGACTCGTCAGAGAGTACAGCAAGCGCCACAGACAGCGCGGCGGACGACCCCATTGCCCAGGTCATTGCCGCCAACACGCGCCCCAGTGATCAGGCAGCCGCCGTTCAGCAGGCACCGGCCAGTGCTTCGAACCGCTACATGCTGCAAGCAGCCTCGTTTCGCGAGCTGAGCGATGCCGAGCAGCTGCGCAGCCGCCTGCGCAACCTGAGCCTGCTGGCGCAGATCAGCGAGGTACAGGCCAACGGCGACACTTGGCACCGGGTTCAGGTTGGCCCTTACGACGACACCCGCGAGCTCAATCGCGCCCAGGACCTGATGAGTACCCAAGGCATCGAGCCGCTGCTGATCCAGCTACAGAATTAATCCCCACGGCGTGACACGCCTGCCGCCACCTTTTATCGGATGGCTTTCGTTTGCGGGCGGTTGATTTTTTATCAGCCGCCCGCATTTTGTTGGGAATCGCTTTTTATACGGCCGCTCGCTGCGGCCGATCAGTCATCGGGAGCGCGTCTCCCCCAAGGAGTTATCTCCATGACCACGATTGTTTCCGTTCGCCGCGGTAATCAAGTTGCCCTAGCGGGCGATGGACAAGTTTCCCTCGGCAACACCGTCATGAAAGGCAATGCCAGCAAAGTACGCCGCCTGTATCGCGGCAAGGTGTTGGCCGGTTTCGCCGGTGGCACCGCCGATGCGTTTACCCTGTTCGAGCGTTTCGAAGCGCAGCTTGAAAAGTATCAAGGCCATTTGACCAAAGCCGCCGTCGAACTCGCCAAAGATTGGCGCACCGATCGCGCGCTGCGCCGTTTGGAAGCGCTGTTGGCCGTTGCCGACCACAGCGCCTCGCTGATCATTACCGGTAACGGTGACGTGGTCGAGCCGGAGCGCGGCATCATCGCCATTGGCTCTGGCGGCAACTTTGCCCAGGCCAGCGCCAGAGCGCTGCTCGAGAACACCGAGCTGTCCGCTCGCGAAATTACCGAAAAATCCCTCGCCATCGCTGGTGACATCTGCGTATTCACCAATCACCACGTGACGCTCGAAGAGCTGAACATCAACGAACGTTGAGGCCCCTTTATGACCCAGATGACACCCCGCGAAATCGTTCATGCGCTGGACCAGTACATCATTGGCCAGCAGGATGCCAAGCGCGCCGTGGCCATTGCCCTGCGCAACCGCTGGCGCCGCATGCAGCTCGACGACGAGCTGCGCCCCGAAGTCACGCCGAAAAACATTCTGATGATTGGCCCCACTGGCGTAGGTAAAACCGAAATTGCCCGCCGCTTGGCGAAGCTCGCCCGCGCGCCGTTCATCAAGGTAGAGGCCACCAAGTTCACCGAAGTGGGCTACGTAGGCCGCGACGTCGAGTCGATCATTCGCGATCTGATGGAAGCGGCGATCAAGATGGTTCGCGAGCATGCCAAAGAGGAAGTGGGCCACCGTGCCGAAGACGCCGCCGAAGACCGCGTGCTCGATGCGCTGCTGCCGCCGCCCCGGGGCCAGGAAGATAAACCCCGTGAAGATAGCGGCACCCGCCAGACCTTCCGCAAAAAGCTGCGTGAAGGCCAGCTCGACGATAAAGAGATCGATATCGAAATCTCTTCCCAGGGCCAGGGCATCGATATCATGACCCCGCCGGGCATGGAAGAGATGACCAGCCAACTGCAGAGCCTGTTCTCCAACATGGGCCAGCAGAAGCGCGAGCAGCGCCGCGTGACCGTCAAAGAGGCGCTGGTGCTACTGCGTGACGAAGAGGCCGGCAAGCTGGTCAACGAAGAAGAGATCAAAGCCCGCGCCGTGGAAGCCGTCGAGCAGCACGGCATCGTGTTCCTGGACGAGATCGACAAGGTCGCCAAGGGCAGTGGCCAATCCAGCGGTGGCGAAGTCTCCCGCGAGGGCGTGCAGCGCGACCTGCTGCCGCTGATCGAAGGCTCGACGGTGTCGACCAAATACGGCATGGTCAAAACCGACCACATTCTGTTCATTGCTTCCGGTGCTTTCCACCTGTCGCGGCCTTCCGACCTCATTCCGGAACTGCAGGGTCGTCTGCCCATTCGCGTCGAGCTGGATGCGCTCACACCGGGCGACTTCAAGCGGATCCTCACCGAGCCTTCTGCTTCGCTCACCAAGCAGTATCAGGCACTGCTGGCCACAGAAGGGCTCGACGTCGAGTTCACCCCGGACGGCATCGAACGCATTGCCGAGATTTCCTGGCAGGTGAACGAAGGAACCGAGAACATCGGCGCTCGTCGTCTGCACACGGTCATGGAGCGCTTGCTGGAAGAGGCGTCGTTCAAAGGGGGAGATATGGACAGCCCCTTGGTCATCGACGCCGACTACGTCAATGCTCAGCTAGGCGAGCTGGCGGTCGACGAGGACCTGTCGCGCTACATTCTGTAAGCGCCGCTTTCGGTAGAGCCACCGGCAGCCTGCTCGCATTGGCGGGCAGGCTGCTTTTGCGATTGATCGTTATGAGGTGCCCCCCATGAACGCCCCGACGCCCACCCGGGTTCACTATCATAAGCAGGCGCGTGAGCTGGAACTTGGCTATGCCAGCGGCGAGACGTACCGGCTTCCCGTCGAACTTTTGAGGGTTTACTCCCCCTCCGCCGAAGTGCGCGGCCACGGCGGTGATACGGCCGTGCTGCAAGTGGGTAAAAAGGATGTCGGCTTACAGAACATTACCCAAGCCGGTAACTACGCCCTCAAACTGCACTTCGACGACGGCCACGATAGCGGTCTGTATAGCTGGAACTATCTTTTCGACCTCGCCACCCACCAAGACGCTTATTGGCAGAACTATCTCGAGCGCTTGGAGGCGGCAGGGGCCTCTCGCGAGCCTGCAGGCATTCAATTCAAGCAGCTGTGACGCGCTGCCCCAGGCGAGGCGCAGACAAATTGGGGTCGAGAAGGCTACAATGTTGCCAACCATTGATTGCGATGACCTAACGGTCGACAACTACCGCCTCGAATTCGGGAGCTAAAGCCCCATGAGCCCCACGGAAAAGCGCACTACCCATTTTGGCTACCAAGAAGTGCCGGTCGACGAGAAAGCCTCCCGCGTGGCCGACGTCTTCCATTCGGTGGCCGCTCGTTACGACGTGATGAACGACCTGATGTCCATGGGCATCCACCGGGTCTGGAAGCGACTCACCATCGAACGTGCTGGCGTCCGCCCAGGGCACCAAGTGCTCGACATTGCGGGCGGCACCGGCGACCTCACTCTCAAGTTTTCCCGCTTGGTAGGCCCGCGTGGCAAAGTGGTGCTGGCCGATATCAATGCCTCCATGCTCAAGGTCGGCCGCGACAAGCTGATGGATAACGGCGTGGGCGGCAACGTCGAGTACGTGCAGGCCAACGCCGAGTGCCTGCCCTTCCCGGATAACAGCTTCGACTGCATCACCATTGCCTTTGGCCTGCGTAACGTCACCGATAAAGACGCCGCGCTGCGCTCCATGGCGCGGGTACTGAAGCCCGGCGGACGCCTGCTGGTGCTGGAGTTCTCGAAACCCAACAACCCGCTGCTCTCCAAAGCCTATGACGAGTACTCCTTCCGCCTGCTGCCCAAAATGGGTGAGCTGGTCGCCGGTGATGGCGAGAGCTACCGCTATTTGGCCGAGTCGATTCGTATGCACCCGGACCAAGAGACGCTGAAGGGCATGATGGAGAACGCAGGCCTGGAACGGGTGGAGTACACCAACCTGACCGGCGGTATCGTGGCCCTCCACCGCGGCATCAAACTATGACACAGCAGCAAACAGCGATGATCCCTTGGAATACGAGGTCGGCATGCTAGTCACCCCGACCCTGCTGCTGGCCGGATGTGAACGCACGATCAATGCCCTGCTCGCCCGCGACCCGGCGGCGCCAAACCGTTTGGCGTCGCTGGCAGGTAGCCGCTTGCTGGTCCGTTTGGAGAAGCCCCAGCTCGCGCTGCTGCTCTGCTACCACGCATCAGGCATTGACCTGCAGCACGGCGACGAAGTGGAAGAGACCGACGTCGATGCCGTCGTGGAACTCACCCCCGAGACGCTCTCCGAATGGCTGAGCGGCGCTTCCATCGAGCGGCTGATGTTCGACGGCAAATTGGCCGTACGCGGCCGACTCCATCTGCTGGAAGCGACCCGCGATCTGCTGTTCGATCTGGATATCGACTGGGAGGGCGAACTGGCGCGCTGGCTGGGCGATATGCCTGCTCACTCCCTGGCGGAAGGTATTCGACGTGCGGCCCGCTGGGGGCTGCGTGCCAAAGACGAGCTGCTGCAGGATGTCTCGGAGTACGTGTTCGAGGAAGCGCGCCTGCTGCCCGGCCGCCAGCAGCGCGACGTGCTGCGCGACCACCTGACCGAGCTAGAGATCGCCACCGACCGCCTGGAAGCGCGGCTTAACCGTCTCCATAAGCGACTTACGCAGCCAGCGGAACCATCAACGCCTAAGGAGCAGCGCGGATGAGCCTGCGGCTGTTTAAAATCGTCTGGGTCGTCACGCGGCATCGCTTGGACACCTTGATTCCTGCCGAGCGCCTGCCGCTCTGGATGCGCCTACTACTGAAGCTGTCGCCGCTTCAACTGGTGCCCGTTGGGCAGCGCAGCCGTGGCGAGCGTTTGCGTTTGGCGCTGGAGGCGCTGGGGCCGATCTTCATCAAGTTCGGCCAAATGCTCTCGACCCGCCGTGACCTGCTGCCGGAAGACATCGCCGACGAGCTAAAGCGCTTGCAAGACCAAGTGCCGCCCTTCCCTGGCGAGCTGGCCGCTGCGCGGGTGGAAAAAGAGCTCGAAATGACGCTGCCGGAGGCGTTTGCCGCCTTTGATCGTGTCCCCTTGGCGTCGGCCTCGATTGCCCAAGTCCACGCCGCCACGCTGCACAGCGGCGAAGACGTGGTGGTCAAAATCATCCGTCCCGGCATCGACCGTATCATGCGTCAAGACATGGGCTTGATGTACCAGGTGGCCAAGCTGCTGGCCAAAGTGCCCGAAGCCCGGCGCTTACGCCCGGTCGAGGTGATCCGCGATTACGAGGCGACGCTGTTCGACGAGCTGGATCTCTACAAAGAGGCCGCCAATACCTCCCAGCTCAAGCGCAATTTCAAAGACTCACCGCTGCTGTTCGTGCCGACCATTTACTGGCCCTACACCCGCCGCCACGTCATGGTGCAGGAGCGCATTCGCGGCGTACCGGTGGCCGATCTGGATACGCTGATGGCGCGGGGCACGAACTTGAAAAAGCTCGCCGAACGCGGGGTGGAAATTTTCTTCACCCAGGTGTTCCGCGACAATTTCTTCCATGCCGACATGCACCCCGGCAACATCTTCGTAAACTGTGACGACCCGGACGATCCACAATATATCGCTATCGACTGCGGCATCGTCGGCAGCCTCACCCGGGAAGATCAGGACTACCTGGCGCGCAATCTGCTGGCATTCTTTCACCAGGATTACTACGAAGTCGCCGCGCTGCACATCGAGTCGGGATGGGTCGGTGAAAACACCCGCGCCAACGAGTTTGCCGCCGCCATTCGCACGGTATGCGAGCCCATTCTAGAGAAGCCGCTCAAAGACATCTCGTTTGGGCAGGTACTGCTCGGGCTGTTCCAGACCGCTCGGCGCTTCAATATGGAAGTGCAGCCCCAACTGGTGCTGCTGCAAAAGACGCTGCTCAATATCGAGGGTTTGGGCCGCCAGCTCTACCCCGACCTGGACCTTTGGAGCACCGCCAAGCCCTATTTAGAGAAGTGGATGAAAGAGCGGGCAGGCATTGGCGGGCTGTGGGAATCGCTCAAGCGCCAAGCACCGGAGCTTTCTCATCAGCTGCCTGAACTGCCCGTATTGGCGCATCAGGCACTTAGCCGCATGGAGCATGAGCATCGTCAGCGCCATCAGCAGGTGACGGCGATCAGCCAGATGCGCCGCCAAATGAGTCAGCAAGGTAAACGCCAGCATCGGCTGCGCATTGGCTTGGCCCTAGTCGCTATTGCGCTGGCTTGGCAGCCACTCAGTAGTTGGGCTGCCACTCAGGATTGGCCGATACTCGCGGCTGCCGGTGCCGGCTTAATACTGCTGCTCTGGCACTGATACGATGCAATCACTTGACGAAACGGCGCCGCCGATTGATAAAGAGAACACCATGACCGACGTTACCCACGCACCCGTTTTAGATGCCCTTGCTGACGTTTTAAAGCAGCGGCGCCATGCTAATCCAGAAGATTCTTATGTTGCCTCCTTGCATCATAAGGGCTTGAACAAGATACTCGAAAAAGTGGGTGAAGAAGCCACAGAAACGCTGCTGGCGGCCAAAGATGCCGAGCACGGCAGTGACGAGGCCCGTGAAGCGTTGATCGCCGAAACGGCCGACCTGTGGTTTCATAGCCTTGTCATGCTGTCGCACCTAGATCTCGACCATCAGCGGGTACTTGATGAACTCGCTCGGCGGTTCGGTATTTCTGGCCACGACGAGAAAGCGTCCCGATCACAACGTTAACCCTGCTCCGATGAGGAAATGCATATGTTAGGTGGTATCAGTATTTGGCAGTTGCTGATTGTTCTGGGCATTATCATCCTGATTTTCGGCACCAAAAAACTGCGTAACGTGGGCACCGACCTAGGCGGTGCCGTCAAAGGCTTCAAGAAAGCCATGCACGAAGAGGAGAAAGAGGGCGACAAGAAGGACGCCGATCAGCCTCACGCCAAGGTGAGCCACGAAGAAGCGGGCAACACCTACGACGTGCAGGCCGAAGAGAAACGCGCTGCTGCCGACCGCAACGAAGAGCGCAAATAACCCATGCTGGATATCGGCTTTCTTGAACTCATGCTCATTGGCATCGTGGCGCTGCTGGTGCTCGGCCCTGAGCGGCTGCCTAAAGCGGCACGCACCACGGGGCTATGGATCGGCAAGATCAAGCGTACGGTATCCGGCATGCAGCGTGAGATCAGCGCCCAACTGGAAGCGGAAGAGCTGCGGCAGAAGCTGAACGAGCAGCAGAAAAAACTCGACGACAGCCTGAAGAAAGCCAAGCAGGACGTCGAAAGCATTGCCGAGCCACACCGCGAGACGACGGCCAACCAGCAAGCCACCGAGCAGCGCGTGGCCAGCGCCAGCGCTCGTCTAGACGACGCTCTGAAAACGGTGCGGGAAGACGCCCCAGCCACTGACCAGGCCGATCATCAAAAGGATAGCAACCACCAATGAGTATGTCTGGCGATTCCCAGGAGCCGCATAACGACCAAAGCCAAGCGCCCCTCATTGAGCACCTGATCGAACTGCGTTCGCGCTTGATGAAGGCCATCGTGGTGATCCTGGTGGTATTTCTCGGGCTGTACGCGTTTGCGAACGACATCTACAGCTTCGTGGCCGACCCGCTGATGTCGCTGCTGCCGGCAGGCTCGCAGATGATCGCCACCGAAGTGGCCTCGCCCTTCTTGGCGCCCTTCAAGCTGACGCTGGTAGTGGCGGTCTTCATTGCCATCCCGTTCGTGCTGCATCAGGCCTGGGCGTTCGTCGCACCGGGGCTGTACGACAACGAGAAAATGCTGGCCATCCCCATTTTGGTCTCCAGCGTGGCGCTGTTTTATGCCGGTGCGGCCTTCGCTTACTACGTGGTATTTCCGCTGCTGTTTGAGTTCTTCACCCAAACCGGCCCGGAAAACGTCGCGGTGATGACCGACATCAACCAGTACCTCAACTTTGTGTTGAAGCTATTCTTTGCGTTTGGGGTGGCGTTCGAAATTCCCATTGCGACGTTTCTGCTGATTTTGTCCGGCGCCACCACCGTCGAGAGCCTCTCCAAGAAACGTCCCTATATCATTTTGGGTTGTTTCGTGATCGGGATGCTGCTGACACCGCCGGACGTCATCTCCCAGAGCCTGCTGGCCATTCCCATGTATCTGCTATATGAAGTCGGCCTGCTGTTTGGCCGCTTAGTACGTAAGCGCCGGGCAGAAGCAGACACCGAGGAGCAGGAGTCGTAATCTAGCTACATTACGCAACATAAAATGCCGCTACAGTCATCAGCCGTAGCGGCTTTTTCTTATTTCATTTAGCAAAATTCAAGAAGACTCAATTAATTCAATAGCTTCTTCTATAATTAAATGGTCATGTGCATGGAAACATCTATCATATTTATTTTTATTTGAAGATACTTCATTTACAACAAGCACCAATGCATAAAGCATTTCATTAACGTTAGGGTCTTTGTAATTTTCACCTCTAATACCAGCTATGAGGCCTGCAGCAGCAAGCGTAATTTCCTGTGGAGTGAATTGCTTTAAACTATTTTGCCTATCGTCCCATGCTTTTTGCACTAATGAAGTAGCAACTTTTTGTGGATTCCCAGAAAATACTCCTTCCTCAGAGCGAAGCTCCAATAGATTTTGGACAAGAGTCGCAGCTTTAGACTTTAAAAAAATTTTCTTAAAAAACAAAACTTTACTCCCTTTCAAAAATCACTTATCCAGCATCTATCGGAGCCATTAGTTAGTTAAATCCATCATTTCGTCGATACGATCCACCAGCTTGAAAATCCCCGTCGCGGCTTCGCTGATACGCGTGGCGAGCATGTACGCCGGGGTCGTGACCACACGGTGCTCATGATCCACGACGATATCTTCCACGCCACAGCTACGGTGCAGGCCGCCCATGGCGCTGATCGCACCCGCCACGCCCGGATCATGGCCAATGGTGACCGCAATGCCATCGCCCAGCAAGCGCGGTACCATCACCGGGGCAATACACATCAGACCGATGGGCTTGGCATCCTCTTTGAATCCGGCGAGCGCCTCTTTCACGCTCTCCAATACCTGCATGTTGTCGCTCTGCAGGGCGAAATCAGAGAGGTTTTTGGCCACTCCGAATCCCCCCGGCACGATGACCGCATCGAAGTCGTCGGCCTCCAGCTCGGTAATCGGGCTGATATCGCCACGGGCCAAACGCGCGGACTCCTGCAGTACGTTGCGGGTTTCCCCCTCCACCGGCGATTGGTCCAGGTGATTGATCACATGGTGCTGCGCCACGTCCGGGGCAAAGCAGCGATAACCGATGCCCAACTGATCCAAGCGCAACAGCGTCAAGGTGGTCTCGTAGATCTCCGAACCATCAAAGACGCCACACCCCGCTAATACGACCGCTACCTGCTTCGTCATACCTCTCTCCTTATCCAGGCCATCCATGTGGCTGAATGGCTCACTTTAGTCAGTCTCCATCGCTGCCACAAGGCGGCTTTCGCTGCATGGCATGACTGATATACTCACACCAAGCCCTGAACGGGGCACCCACATTGCGATTGCTTGGAGAGAGCCGTTGACTACCTCAACCCCACGCCACTTCCCCGCCACCCGAATGCGCCGCATGCGCCGGGACGATTTTTCGCGCCGCCTGATGCAAGAGTCGACGCTGACGCCCAACGATCTCATCCTGCCGGTCTTCGTTCTGGAAGGCGAGAATCAGCGTGAAGAAGTCGCTTCGATGCCCGGTGTCGAGCGTCTGTCGATCGACCTGCTGATCGAGCAGGCCCGTGAAGCGTATGCCCTGGGCATCCCCGCGCTGGCGCTATTCCCGGTGATTGGCCCTGAGCAGAAAAGCGAGCTGGCCGAAGAGGCGTACAACGCCAGTGGCCTCGTACAGCGCAGCGTGCGTGCGCTCAAACAGGCGCTGCCCGAGCTGGGGATCATTACCGATGTGGCCCTCGATCCTTATACCAGCCACGGGCAGGACGGCATTCTCGATGAGCAGGGGTACGTTCAAAACGATCGCACCGTCGACACTCTGCTCAAACAGGCGCTCTCCCACGCTGAGGCGGGTGCCGACGTGGTCGCGCCTTCCGATATGATGGATGGCCGCATTGGTGCCATTCGCCAAGTGCTGGAGCAGGAGCATCTGCACAACGTGCGCATTATGGCTTACAGCGCCAAGTACGCCTCCAAGTACTACGGTCCCTTCCGTGACGCGGTCGGTTCGGCGGCCAACCTGGGCAAAGCGGACAAGCGCACGTACCAGATGGACCCGGCCAACGGTGACGAAGCGCTGCACGAAGTGGCGATGGACATCGCCGAAGGGGCGGACATGGTGATGGTCAAGCCGGGCATGCCCTATCTGGACGTGGTACGTCGGGTCAAAAGCGAGCTACAGGTGCCCACCTTTGCCTATCAGGTGAGCGGCGAGTATGCCATGCATCGGGCGGCATTCGACAACGGCTGGTTAGAGGCAGAACCGGTGATTTTGGAGTCGTTGATGTGTTTCAAGCGGGCGGGAGCCGACGGCATTTTGACCTATTTTGCCCTGGAAGCAGCGCGCCTTCTTCAGCGCTGAACGTCGCTTATGCCATTAAGATGACAAATCGGTGACACCAGTTTGTCATCTTCCCCCTGCATACTGATTTAATTATCGTTATGAAGCTATGATGGGTAAAAACCACTACTGCGGGGGGCAACCATGGACGACAACGCAACAGATTCCACGTCGACACTATCGTCGACGTTACAGCCCAGTGAGACGTCGAGCAGCGACGTCGATATCGCTCCACTGCGCATCAACCGCACGCCAACCGGGGTCCAAGCCAAAGAGTCGCACACCGAAGCCGACCTGGATGACCCTCAGCTCTACTTCAACCGTGAGCTCTCCCATTTACAGTTCAATATCCGTGTTTTGGAGCAGGCGCTGGACGACGCACATCCACTGCTGAACCGGCTGATGTTCCTGCTGATCTTCTCCTCCAACATGGATGAGTTCTTCGAAATTCGCGTCGCCGGGCTCAAGCATCAAATGGCCCTGGGCGACGACACCACCGCCGCCGATGGCCGCTTACCCAAAGCCGTGCTGGCCGAGATTTCCGAGATCGCGCACCAGCAAATTGCCCGCCAGTACGAGATTCTCAACGATACGCTGCTACCTGCGCTGGAAGCTCAGGGGCTGCGTTTTCGCCGTCGCGACCAGTGGACCGACGCGCAAAAAACCTGGGTGCGTGATTTCTTCGACAACGAAATCATGCCGGTCATCAGCCCCATCGGCCTCGACCCCTCCCACCCGTTTCCACGGCTAGTCAACAAGAGCCTCAACTTCATCGTCGAGCTCGAGGGGAAAGACGCCTTTGGCCGCGCAGGGGGGATGGCGATTCTACCCGCCCCCCGCTCACTGCCACGCCTGATGGCGCTGCCGAAAGAGCTGTGCGCCGAGGGCTTCTCCGAATACGTTTTCCTGTCGTCGATGATTCATGCCCACGCCGAAGAGCTCTTCCCCGGCATGCGCGTGCGGGGCTGCTATCAGTTCCGCCTGACCCGCAACGCGGACATGACCGTCGACCCGGAAGAAGTGTCCGACCTGGCCTCCGCCCTACGCGGCGAGCTGTTGGCCCGTCGCTACGGTAGCGGCGTGCGTTTGGAAGTCGCCGACAACTGCCCCGACGACCTGACCAACTTCCTGCTGCGTCAGTTCGATCTGGAGAGCGGTGATCTTTATCGCGTACAGGGGCCCGTGAACCTGACCCGCATGATGGCCGTGCTGGGCGACGTCGACCGCCCCGAGCTGCTCTACCGCCCGTTCACTCCCAGCGTGCCCAAAGCGCTGAAAGGCAGCAGCCTGTTTAGCGCCATCGCGAAAAGTGACATTCTGCTTCACCACCCCTTCCAATCCTTCTCACCTATCGAAGACTTACTGCGGGAAGCCGCCCGTGACCCCGACGTGCTGGCCATCAAGCAGACGCTCTACCGCACCGGCTCGGACTCGCCCATCGTCACCGCGCTGGTGGATGCCGCCAGCCAGGGCAAAGAAGTCACCGTAGTGATCGAGCTGCGGGCGCGCTTCGACGAGGCGGATAACCTGCAGCTAGCGTCACGTTTGCAAGAAGCAGGCGCGATCGTGATTTACGGCATCATGGCGTATAAGACCCACGCCAAGATGCTGCATATCGTGCGTCGTGAGAAGGGCGAGCTGCGCCACTACGCGCACCTGGGCACCGGCAACTACCACTCCAAAACTGCCAAGCTCTACACCGACTACAGCCTGCTGACTGCCAACACAGCGCTATGCGCCGATGTGCATAAAGTCTTTCAGCAGCTCTCGGGCATGGGCAGGGCGCGCAAGATCGATACGCTGCTGCATGCGCCCTTCACGCTGCACGAGCGCTTAGTCGAGATGATCGATCGGGAAGCGCAGGTGGCACGTAAAGGGAAACGCGGCCATATCATCATCAAGTGCAACTCGCTGACAGAACCCAAGTTGATCAAAGCGCTATACCGCGCCTCTCAAGCGGGCGTGGAGTGCGATCTGATCATTCGCGGCATGTGCTGCCTGAAGCCGGGCATTCCCGGTGTATCCGACAACATTCGCGTACGCTCGATCATTGGCCGCTTCCTTGAGCACACCCGGGTATTCCACTTCCATAACGACGGCAAGCCGGAAATCTGGTGCTCCAGCGCCGATTTCATGTCGCGCAATATGTTCCACCGGGTCGAGACGTGCTTCCCGCTGCTGGATAAGAAGCTCGCCACTCGGGTACGTAAAGATCTAGAGACCTACCTGGTGGATAACTGCCAGAGCTGGCTCTTGCAGAGCGACGGCAGCTACCAGCTGCAGGACCCCGGCAGCGGTGATGCAATCAGTGCTCAGGAAACGCTGCTGTACGCCTACGCCTCGAAGAGCTAATGCAAAAACCCCGCTGCACTTAGCAGCGGGGTAATAAAAGCCGAGTAACACGCTTGGCTTAAGCGTAACGCTGGCGCAGCTGCTCAGCGGCCTCCACCATATTCGCGAGGGCTGGCTCTACCTCGGCCCAGCCACGGGTTTTCAATCCGCAATCCGGGTTGACCCACAGACGTTCGGCAGGGATTTTCTCCAGCGCTTTCTCCATCAGTGCCACCATCCACTCCACCTCGGGAATATTCGGGGTGTGGATATCGTAGACACCCGGCCCGATCTCGTTGGGGTAAGCGAAGTCCTGAAACGCATCCAACAGCTGCATATCCGAACGCGACGTCTCGATGGTGATCACATCGGCATCCAGCGCGGCAATGGCGCCAATGATGTCGTTGAACTCCGAATAGCACATATGAGTATGAATCTGGGTGCTGTCGGCTACCCCTGCGGCACTCAGCTGGAAGCTCTCGACGGCCCAATCCAAATAGCGCTGCCACTCGCTCTGGCGCAACGGCAGCCCTTCCCGCAGCGCGGGCTCATCGATTTGAATGACATGGATACCCGCTTTTTCCAGGTCACACACTTCGTCGCGCAGCGCCAGGGCGATCTGACGGCAGGTGGTGGCGCGGGGCTGGTCGTCACGCACGAACGACCACTGTAAGATCGTCACCGGCCCGGTGAGCATGCCTTTCATCGGCTTTTCGGTCAGCGATTGAGCGTACTCGCTCCAGCGCACGGTCATCGGTGCAGGGCGCGTCACGTCGCCAAAGATGATCGGTGGCTTCACACAGCGGGAGCCGTAGCTCTGCACCCAGCCAAAGCGGGTAAACGCAAAACCGTCGAGCTGCTCGCCAAAGTACTCCACCATGTCGTTCCGTTCGGCTTCGCCGTGCACCGGTACGTCCAAGCCAAGCGCTTCCTGGCGTTCCACCGCATAGGCGATCTCTTCGCGCATCCGCGCTTCGTAGTCCGTCTGACTGAGTTCCCCCGCTTTGAACGCCCGACGAGCGGCACGAATGGCATCCGTCTGCGGGAACGAGCCAATCGTGGTGGTGGGAAACAGCGGCAGTGCCAGCAGCCTGCGCTGGGCCTGCACACGCTGTGCATAGGGCGACTGACGCTGGCTGTCTTGTGACGTGACGGCGGCCAAACGCTCGCTCACAGCGGGTTGGTGGATACGCGTCGATTCCCGGCGCGCGTCCAAGGCGCGGGTTGCTTCGCTCAAACGCTGCTCGTCTTCCGGCGTGGCGCGGTTATCAATCAGTCGCGCCAGCGTGACCACTTCATCCAGCTTCTGGCGAGCAAAGGCCAGCCAAGTCACCAGCTCGGCGTCCAGCTCGGTCTCTTGACGCAGATCGACCGGCACGTGAAGCAGCGAGCAGCTAGGTGCGAGCCACAGCCGCTGTCCCAGTCGCACTTTCAGCGGCAGTAAGCGCTCACGCAGTGCCGCCAAATCGGCCCGCCAGATATTTCGGCCATCCACTAAACCTACCGAGAGCACCTGATGCGGGCTTAACCGATCGATCACGCTCTCCACCTGTTCGGGGGCACGCACGGCATCGATGTGCAGACCCTCTACCGGTAGCCGCGTGGTGAGCGAAAGATTGTCGCCCAGCGCGCCGAAGTAGGTAGCGACCAGCAGCTTCAGCGGAGCGGACTGCAGGCGATGGTAAGCACGCTCGTAGGCCTGCTGCCATGCCAGTGGCAAATCCTGTACCAGCGCGGGCTCGTCGAGCTGTACCCACTCAATGCCCTGAGTCGCCAGGCGAGACAGCGCTTCGCTATATACATCCAGCACGCTATCGAGCAATTCGAGACGGTTAAAATCACTGCCCTTGGTCTTACCCAGCCAAAGCCACGTCAGCGGCCCGGTCAGCGTCACTTTGGGCGTAAAGCCCGCTTTAAGCGCTTCATCTACCTCGTCAAACAGTCGCGTGGAGGCTAAGGTAAATGTCTGCCCTTGATGAAGCTCCGGCACGAGGTAGTGGTAATTGGTATCAAAATATTTAGTCATCTCGCAGGCGGCCGCCGGGGTACCGCTTGGCGCGCGGCCACGGGCCATGCGAAAGGCGGTGTCCAGATCGACACGGCCTGCATTGACCTCGTCTTGGGCGTTAAAGCGCTTGGGTACCGCTCCCAGCATCACGGAAACGTTCAGCACCTGATCGTAAAAAGCGAAATCCCCCACGCTGACCATGTCCAAGCCCGCAGCCTGCTGGGTTTGCCAGTGGGCCAGTCGCAGCGCTTGACCGGCGGCTTCCAGCTCGTCACGGCTGACGTCGCCCTTCCAGTAGGCTTCCGTGACTTTTTTCAGTTCGCGCTGTGCGCCGATGCGAGGATAGCCGAGAATATGAGAAACTGTCATGATGAATCCTTCCAACGTGAATGATTTCACACAGTTTGAGCGCCGCATAAACGTGAATCAAACTAAAGATTTTAATATCAAACATGAAAAATACTCACAATGATTGAATTACGCCATCTGCGCACCCTGCTGGCCCTGCGCGAAACCGGCTCGCTCGTGGAAGCCGCCGAGCGGGTGCATTTGACGCAGTCGGCTCTTTCGCACCAATTGAAAGATCTGGAAAGCCGTGTGGATAGCGCGCTCTTCGTGCGCAAAACTCGGCCAGTGGAGTTCACGCGGGCAGGGCTACGATTGCTGGCGCTGGCCGATGAGATCCTGCCGGAAGTCCGTAAAGCCGAGCGGGACCTGGCTCGATTGGCAGGCACCGAGCAGGGGCGGCTCCACATGGCCATCGAGTGCCATAGCTGCTTTCAGTGGCTCATGCCCACGGTGGATTACTTTCGCGACCACTGGCCGGAAGTGGAGATCGATATTCCCAGCGGGCACCACTTCGACCCGCTGCCTGCGCTTTCCCGAGAGCAGTTGGATCTGGTCATTACCGCCGACCCGCAACCGCTGGAAGGGGTGCATTACGTGCCGCTGTTTCGCTACGAGGGCCTGCTTGCCGTTGCCCGCCAGCACCGCTTCGCAGGGCAGCCCTATATCACCCCGGACGCCCTGGCCGATGAAACGCTCATTACTTACCCGGTGGAGCAGTCGCGGCTAGACGTGTTCACGCAATTTCTGGCCCCGGCCAACGTGCGCCCCAAAGAGATCCGCACGGCAGAACTCACCATCATGATGATGCAGCTGGTCGCCAGTGGCCGCGGTGTGTGTGCGCTGCCCAACTGGGCGCTCACCGAGTATTTGGAGCGCGACTATGTCAGCGCCGTGAAGCTCGGCGACCAGGGCATTTGGAGCACGCTCTATGCGGCCATAAGGGAAGAGAGCGCAGACGCGCCATGGATGCAGGACTTTTTGCGCACTGCGAAAGAGACCTCTTTCGCAGTGCTTTCGGGGATTAAACCGGCGAGTCGCGACGAGGAATCAGCAGCGTAAAGCGCGCGCCGCCCAAGGCAGGGCTGCTGTCCACGGTGACGCTACCGCCGTGGCCAGCCATGATTTTCTGTACGATTGAGAGGCCCAGACCATAGCCGCCGGAGCTGCGGGCACGGCTATCATCCAGCCGCGCAAAGGGTTTGAAGATATCGGCCCGCGCTTCGAAAGGAATCCCCGGCCCGTCGTCTTCCACATCGATACGTACGAGGTGCGGCTCATCCCACAGGCGAATCACCACCTGAGATTTGCCATAGCGGCACGCATTGCCCACCAGGTTCTGTAGCGCGCGCTGTAGATAGCGAGGTTCGGCCAGCAGCTCGATATCAGGCCCCGGCACGAGGGTCAGCTGCTGGCCGCTGTGTAGCGGCGCCAGCGTGTCGATCACTCGCTCGGCCATGGCCCGACAATCGACCAGGGCCATTTCGAGCTCGGCACCGTTGACCGTCTCGCCACCCAAGCGGGCGTAAGTCAAAATTTCGTCCACCAGCTCATCCAGCTCGGCGATATCGGCATCGATGCCCTGTAGCTGGCGCTGAATGGCGGGCTGGTCGGTCATGTCTTCGACCATCTGCACGGCAAAGCGAATACGTGCCACCGGGGTGCGCAATTCGTGAGACACCGCGCGAATCATCTCCTGCTGGCCACGTAACAGGCTCTGCACTTGGTTCGCCATGCCGTTGAAGGCCATTCCCAAGCGGCCTAGAAAGTCCCCGCTCTCCACTTTGACACGGGTTTCCAAGCGCCCGCTGGCGATGCGCGTGGCGGCTAGCTCCAAACGCGCCATGCGCGATTCGATGCTGCGCATGATCAGGTAAACAATCAGGCTAAGCACGACCATCAACGCCACCAGCAGCGGCAAGTGCAAGTTCAGTGGCAGCGTGTCTCCTCGGGAAATCGGGCCTGCTTGAAGCCACTGCTCCGCGTCGTCGGCGTCGTTCGGTAACTGATACAGTAAGGTAATGGAGAGTTTGTCCGACATGAGGCGGGTAATCACCCCGCCCAGGGTGAGTTGAAACTGCTGTTCGGTGGTCAGGTCGTCAGGCAACGCATTGAGCAGACTCAGCGGCCAGCTGCCAGGGCGCAGCCGTGTGAGCGCCGTGAGCCGCTCCTCGGCGGGCATCTCGGCCAGCCATTCGCCCAACAGCACCATGCTGCCCTGCCACTGACGCTCGCTCCAAGACCCAAACGTGGCCTCCAGCATCCACTGCTCACCGCTGCTGGACGTCGGCAGACGCTGGCGCAGTTGCCACGGCTCTTCTGACACCAACACCGTTCCCCGCTCGATGCGCGCTCGCTCGAAATAGCCAAGCGGTGCCTCGCTGAGACTGCGTAGCGCCAGTTGCATACCCAACTGCTCCGAAAACTCCCCAAGCAGGACTTCACGCTCCTCCATGGGCACGTCGGCAAGCTGTTGGGTCATCAAGGACATGGGCAGCGCGGCGAGCTGCTCCCGGTAATCTTCACGGCGTACCTGCTCGATGAAGGAGCGCCCGCCCAGCGCGATGAAAAACACCACGCAGAGCGCCAACCCCAGCAGCAGGTAGAAGCGCAAAAACGTGCCGTGACCAAGCACTCGCCGCATGCGACAACCTCTCTTAGCTGTCCTTGACGAACAGATAACCTTTGCTGCGCACGGTTTTGATGCGGTGCGGCTGATTGGGATCGTCGCCGATCTTGGGTCGTATACGCGAAACGCGCACGTCGATGGAGCGGTCCTGACCGTCGTACTTGATGCCGCGTAGGTCGCTAAAGATCTCCTCGCGGGTCAACACGCGCCCTGCGTTACGCGCCAACAGCCACAGCAGATCGAACTCGGCGCTGGTGAGATCGATACGCTCGCCGGAGAGCCACGCTTCACGGGTGGCGTTGTCGATTTCTAGGTTTTCGAACTTCAGGCGCATCTCACCATCAGGGGCGGGGCCATCGGCACGCCGCAGCAGCGCGCGCATACGCGCCAACAGCACGCGCGGCTGTACGGGCTTGGGCACGTAGTCGTCTGCCCCCATTTCCAGCCCCAGCACTTGATCGAGATCGTCCGTGCGGGCGGTCAGCATCATGATAGGCCCCGCAAAATTGGGTCGCACGCGGCGGCAAATCGCCAAGCCATCTTCCCCCGGCAGCATGAGATCCAAGATCACCAGATCGGGCTGCAGCGTTAAAATGCGATCGACCCCCTTGGCCCCATCCGCTTCCAAAGTGACTTGAAAGCCATTCGCCTCCAGGTAGTCGCGGGTGAGCTCCGCCAAGCGCTGATCGTCTTCGATGATCAGCACGTGGTCCTGGTCGGGGTAGTCGGGGGTGACCGAATCCTGTGCCCCAAGTGCTTGAAATTGCTGTTCCAAGTGATCTACCATCCTTTTTCTTCACTCCGCTTAGGCAGTTTGTATTATCACCCGCTCACCCGTTGCAAAAGCAGGTTGTGATAGCTCCCAGGATACCTTAAAACCTCGCTAACGCCTGCCCCTTGATCAACGTTCGCCGGGCTTACCTTGCTGGGCACCCTGCGCCAGCTTGATTCTTCAAACATCAGGCGCTAATGTGAAGTGGCAAACTGTCGACAATCTGGCAGGAGGAGATCCCTATGGGAGATGGCAAAGCCAAAAGTGTCATTAAACGTGTCTATGTACCCACGCAAGTACGTGACCTGCCCAACGGAGAAAAGCTAAAGATCCCCGGGCACTATAAGGCACCGCCTAGCGATGCCAATGGCGCAATGGATGATTAGCCGCTGTTCACCGCGGTCTATATAGAAAAAAGGCAGGCCACTAGGGCCTGCCTTTTTTATACGCATACTGCCATGACGTTCGCTACCCTTTAGGGCCAAACAAGAACCAAGCAATCAGCCCAACGAGGGGAAATACCAGCAGCGCGATAATCCAAAGCAGTTTGGCCAGCCCACCGGCCGAACTCTTGGCGACTTTTACGATGGCCCATACGACAATGACGAGCCAGATCAAACCTAATAAACCGCCGACTTCGATACCCATGTGTCTCTCCTTGCGTGTTAACGTCCATGAGCCTTCAGCTAAGCACATGCGTGGGCTAAACACAAACGGACGCTAAGGTTCTGGCAGCTTGAGCACCATCTCTCCCCCGCGTATTTCGATGGCTAACTGATTCAAAAAGCTCATGCCCAATAGGACCGTGTCGCGCTCCATACCGGGGCTGATGGAACCCTGCACATTGCGCATGCGTATGCCACCCAACGCCACTTCGTCTAGCTGAGTCAGGTTGCCCTCCACGCGACCATTGGCCGTGTTGAACCAAGCGCGCCGTCCAGGCGCCAAGCCCAGACGCTTGGCCAGCTCGGCAGGCACCGCCACGTAGGTGGCCCCGGTATCCAGCAAAAACGTGACGGGCTCTCCGTTGATGCGACCTGGTGCTTCAAAATGCCCCGCTCGGTTTCGCTTGAGCGTCACCGGGGCGTTATCCGGGGCGGTGTTCATCAGGTGCACATTCGGCTGCCACATCTGCTCCAGGCCGCCTTGAATCCACCAAGTGCCCACTGCCATGAGCAGTACCCAAAATAGCAGCATCATCACGATGCCGCCGCGCTGTGGCCGGTGTGTCACCATCGCTCACCTCGACGCATCAGGCGCTTTTCCAGGCCACCGCTGCCTCACGGCCACGGCGCTCGTTGACGCCTACGCAAATCAGCATGGCCGTTATGAACAGCCCCACACATAAAAGAATAGACGCTTGCAGGCCGATCAGCGTTTGCAATACGCCGAGCATGACGATCCCCAGCACCCCGGCGAGTTTGTTCGCCAGCCCCCAGAAACCGAAAAATTCCGCCGACTTTTCCAACGGCGAGAAGACCCCCACCAGCGCACGGCTCGCCGACTGGCTGGACCCCAAACTCAACCCGGCCAAACAGCCTACGATCAAGAACACGTGCTGTGCTTGCCACTGCCACACCCACTGCTGATTGAGCCATGCGGTCAATGCGGGAGTCGCCCAAATGGCCACGATCGCGGCCACCCACAGAGCCAGGGTCATTTGGTAGGTGTGCTTGGCCCCGAGTTTATCCTGCAGAAAGCCAAACCCGATGGCCCCAGCCGCTGCCGTGATTTGTACGATGATGAACATGATGTTGCGCACGCTCTCATCCCACCCGATCACTTGCGCGCCATAAATAAAGGCAAAGGCGATAATGATGTAGACCCCCGCCATGGAGAACAGCAGAGAGACTAAAAAGATACTTAAATCTTTGAAGTAACGAAGCTCTTGGAACGTGCCCCATAACCGCTGCTGGGCAATGTGACGATAGGAGACACCGTGGGGTTTGGGCACGCCGCGCTCTTTAAGCCATAAGAACGTGGGAAGGGCGGCCACCAAGAAGAAGCCCGCCGCAAACGGCCCCACCCAGCGAATGCGCTCGTAGTTCTCGGCCGTGGCCTCACCCAGCACGACGAGGGTAAACCCAGCCGCTACCAAACCACCGATATAACCCAACGCCCAGCCAAAGCCGGAAATTTTGCCTAGCGCATCCGGCGGCCCCAATTCGGGTAAGAAGGCTGCGATAAACGACTCCCCCATGGAGTAAGCGTAGTTGGAGAGCACGATCAACAAGAGCCCCAACACCACGTAACCCGGCTCGACAAAATAGAGCATCGCCGTCGTCGCCACCGTTGCCATATAGCTAAATAGCAGAAAGCGTTTCTTTTCAGCACGGTAATCCATGATGGCACCGCATAGTGGCGCACTGATCACCACCATCAAATAACTAATGGCGAGGGCAAGACTCCACAAAAAGTTGGCGAGTCGATAACCATCGTTACGATCCCCCACGATGACCGTGGTAAATAGTTCGCCAAACACCACGGTAATAATGAGCAGCGTGTAGGCCTGATTAGCAAAGTCAAACATGGCCCAGCCGAAAATTTCGCGCCGGGTAGCATAGGCAGTGGCATTAGGCATGGCGGGTGCGGACGGCATATCAGCGTTCTCTTAAAAAGAGTCATAAGAGTATCAGTTAGCAGTATCGCACCGCTATCCAGGTCGTTAACAGATTAGAGGTGACAGACACACAAAGTTACTCTAACTTTGCTAGATTCATTTAATAACAGGGACGCAGTTAGATGGCGCATGGCAACGTTATAAAAAAGCGTTTACTCGCCACCCTTTCGCTGCTGTTAGGGTGTGCTGGGGTCACCGCCACTCTGTTTGCCGACCGTATTTTGGCTGACGACTCAACGGCATCGCTGTCATCTCTGACGTTTATCACCGAAGAGTACCCGCCTTACAACTATTTAGACGGTGACCGCATCGCGGGCACCTCCGTCGAGCTACTTCAGGCCATGCTGGCCCAAATGGGCACCTCCCTGGATAAGAGGGAGATACGCTATTACCCCTGGGTACGCGGCTACGAACTCGCCTTGCAGCGGCCAAATACGGTGCTGTTTTCCACCACTCGTACGCCGAGCCGAGAGTCGCGCTTTCACTGGGTAGGCCCCATTGCCCAGGACCATGTGGTACTGCTTGCACGCCAGGGAGCGAACATTCGCGTGACCTCGGTGGACGATGCCGTCGAACAGGGGCTGAGCGTGGCGGTCATTCGCGAAGACATTGGTGCCCAGGCACTGATCGAAGCGGGCTACCCAGACGCGCTGGTGCGACCGGCCATGGATAATCGCAGCGCGCTGCATATGTTGCTTCATGAGCGCGTCGATTTGTGGGCGTACAGTACCGATGTCGCCCAGTGGATTGCCGAACAAGCCGGCTATCCTGCAGAGATCGTGGTGCCGCTCTACACGCTGAGCGAATCTTACCTATACTTTGCGCTGAACCCTGAGACGGACCCGCGTCTCGTTGCCCAGTTGCAGCAGGCCTTCGAGCGCGTCACGTCGCTCTCGCTGGCCACACAGGCAGGTAGCGATGGTTAATCGATCGATCTTTCCCGCCAAGCCCTACTGGCTGGTCATTGCGTTTGGCGCGCTGCTGATGGGCATGAGCCACGCCAGCCGCGCGCAACTCCCGTTTCTCACGATCAATACCGAAGAGTACCCGCCGTTTAATTTTCAAAATGCCCAAGGCGAGGTCGATGGCACCGCCACCCGACAGCTACGCCATGCGTTGGAGAGCGCCGGGATCGAGGCTCGCTTTCGCCTGCTACCCTGGGCACGCGCCTATACCGAAGCAAGGTTGAGGGAGTATCACTGCGTCTACTCCACCACCCGCACTCCCGCCCGGGAACCGCTATTTCATTGGGTAGGGCCGCTGGTGATCAACGAGTGGTCGGCTTTCGGCTTGGTGGAGCGTCAACTGGACCTAGCCGCGCTTACCCACTTACACGAGTGGCGCGTCGGCAGCTTTCGCGAAGATGCCGTTGGAGATTACGTCGCCAGCCAAGGGGTCGACGTGCTGCGCGCGCCCACCGAACGGGAGAACATGGCTCGGCTGGGCGCCGGGCTCGTGGATGTCATCGTCACCGGACGGGCCACCGCTGAACAGCTGGCAGAAGAAGCAAACATCGCCATCGAACACTTGTTCACCTTCTATTACGCGCCGCTCTACCTCGCCTGCCACCCTAGCGTCGAGCGCAGCGTGATCGAGCAACTGCAGCGCCACTTAGACACACCTCCCACCCCCCGTATGGAGCCTCTGCCTTGAGTGTCGCCAAGCCCTCTCTCGCCAGCGGTCGCTTGACGCTCAAGCAGGCACTGCTGACGCTGATGATCGCTATAATGATCAGTTTGGTATCTGGAAGCATCGAGCTGCTTGGGCACGCCAGCAGCATGCGCGAAGACGTGCAAAAGCGCACCCTGCAACAACTGGCCATCGTCAATGGCGCGGCGGCCGAGGCAGCCTTTCAGCTCAATCCCGATTTAGCGCATCAAATCGCCTTTGGCTTGTTCAGCAATAGCGACATCGCTCAAGTGGCGATTCGCGACGATTTTGGCCGGGCGCTGGCGGAGTTCTACCCCTCTCAACCCACGACCACCAGCTGGCTCGGCCAGCGGCTGTTTGGCGATATCGTCGACCATGAGATGCCGCTGCGCTACTACATGGGCAGCGACATGCCCGAAGCGACGGTCGGCCATATCTCGTTGACCCTGGATGCCACCTACCTCACCCAGGAATTTTTAGCGCGGGGCTACACCGTCGTCGGTAGGAGCGTGCTGGAAGCCTTTTTACTGAGCAGCTTGGTCATTGCGCTATTTCATATTTTCATCACGCGCCCGCTGTTGAAGGTACATGCCGCCATCACCCAAACCGACCCGGCGCGCCCAGGCCAGTGGCCCAAACCCACGCTGAAAGGCCACCATGACGACGAGTTGGGCCATTTGGTCGAGAGCTTGGACCACCTACTCAATGCCTTTCAGTCAGGGCTGGAGCAGCGCGACCATCTTCACCAGCTCTCCCAGTACGACGGATTGACGGGGGTGGCCAACCGTCGCCACTTCGATATGTTCATTGCTCAGCAGTGGCAGTGGGCACATCGCGCCAAACGGCCGCTCTCGGTGATCTTCATCGATATCGACAATTTCAAAGAGTTTAACGACCACTACGGCCACGCCATGGGCGACGATACGTTGCGGGCGGTGGCAACGGCGCTGAACCAATGCATCGACCCCAGCCGCGACCTGCTGGCACGCTACGGCGGTGAAGAGTTCATTTGTGTGCTGCCTGGCAAAGCCAGCGGCGAGGCAAAGTGCGTCGCCAACTGTCTGCGCCAGGCGGTTCTCTCTCTTGCCATTCCTCACGCCTACTCCAGCACCCACTCCCACCTGACGGCCAGCATGGGCGTGGCCACCATGACGCCCGAGCAGCCGCTCAGCACCGACGACCTGCTCGGTCTTGCCGACCAGCAGCTCTATCTGGCCAAACGGCGCGGGCGTAACCGTGTCGAGATACACGAACGCCCGGCGTAGCCGGGCGTTTTTTTGCTCTCCATGGGCACGTCGTCACAACAGCCAGTGGGCAATCACCGCTGAGATCCCTACTACCATGGCAGTGACCACCGCGATGGTGACGATGCGATCTAGCCAGCGGTCGAAGGCAACCCCTTTGGGCTGCCTTCGCGTTGCCCCGTGACGTCCCTGTCGAGCCATTAGCACGCTGTTTCCATGGGTGCTTCCTCTATTGAAGCCGTTGTTTAACTATTGATGCGCCGGTTGACCACGCTGGGCGCACGGCGCAGCCGCTCCTCTTCACCAAGCTGCTCGGCTTCGAACGCATCGGCCCCTACCGGGGTTTCACCGTGGCGACGGTAGAGCTGGGTCAGCATGGCTTTGCGGTCTGCGCGCAGTTCGCGCACCAGCACGATGACCATCATATACAGAATGAAGGTAAACGGTAGCGCTGAGAGCACGGCGGCCGACTGCAATCCAGACAGCCCCCCAGCCACGATGAGCGTCAGACAGATCGCCGCAATAAGTACCCCCCACACTACCCGCTTATAGAGCGGCGGATTGATGGAGCCGTTGTCGGTCATCTGCGCCACAATATACGAAGCGGAGTCGGCTGACGTCACCAAGAAGATGAAAATCAGCAGCATGGCCACGACGGACAGCACCCCGGAGAACGGCATGAGATCGAACATCTCGAACAGGGCAACGGTGATGTTGGCCTCGGTCGCGGCCGCCAAGCCAACATCGGCACCGCTCATCTCCAGGTTGAGTGCGGCACCGCCAAATACGCCGATCCACAGGCACGCCAAGAGCGGCGGCACGAACAGCACCCCGAAGACGTACTCTTTGATGGTACGGCCACGGGAAACCCGCGCAACGAAGGTGCCAACGAAAGGCGACCAAGCAATGACCCATGCCCAATAGAAGATGGTCCAGCTACTGGCCCACTGATTGTCGCTGTAGGGCGAAATTCGCAGGCTCATGCCAATGAAGTTCTGAAGATAGTCACCGATCCCGAGCGTGATGGTCTCAAGAATGGCAATGGTCGGGCCAGTGAACAGTACGTAAAGCATCAGGCCAATACACAGCGCCATGTTCAGGTTGGAGAGCCGTTTAATGCCTTTATCGAGTCCTGACCAGGTCGACGCCATGTACGCACAAAACATCACGAAGAGAATGACGAATTGCCAAAACCCGTTCTCCGGCAGGCCAAAGACCGCGTTGAGACCGCCGTTCATTTGTAAGACGCCAAGCCCCAGCGACGTCGCCACTCCCATGACGGTGGCCACCACGGCAAAGACATCCAACCAAGACGCATAAGGGCGAATACGAGGATGCTTGGCCGTGACCGACGACAACACTGACGACACCAGCCCCGCCTGCCCTTTACGGAATTGAAAGTACGCAATGATCAGCCCGACGACAGAGAACGCTGCCCACTGGTGAATCCCCCAGTTGAAGTAGCTGTACTGGATGGCGTAGCGAGCAGCCGCTTCGCTCTCGCCGGGCACATCTCCGTAAGGCGGATTGAGGTAGTGCGTCATGGGTTCCGCCATGCCGTAAAACACCAAGCCTACCCCAAAACCTGCCGCCAGCAGCATGCTGATCCAGGAGAAAAATCCGTAGCTCGGCGTACTGTCCTGTGGGCCCAGGCGCACTTTGCCGTATTTACTCAGTGCCAGGCCAATCAGAAAAACGACAAAGCCAAACACTGAAAAAAGATAAAACCAGCCAAACAGTTCGGTGATGGATGTCAGCGCCGACTCCGCTGCGTTACCAAACGCTTCTGGAAAAGAGGCCCCCACCACCACTAAACCGAAAATAATCACAGCCGATGCGATAAACACCGACTTACCTCCATGGTTTGTCATAGCACCACCCTGGTTAATGAACAACATACGTTCATAAAAGTCATCGCTTATTAACGCTCATCGATAGCAGCTCATAAAACATTAGCTCATAACAACATGACGCATAATGTTAGTGCACTCGTTTAAACCTTAACATTCAATGCTAACGATCGCATGTTAAGTCATTAAGTCAGCAAATTAGTCAATCCTAATTGATTCTTATGACGGCCCTTTGAATAGAAGACCGAAGAAACAGTGAACTTGCTCGTGGTGCGAGGTTCCAAAGGAAGCAAACGAACGATGGAGGCTTTCATGCCACAGATGAATCGCGAACAACGTAATGCCGCTTGGCAGGCTGCCCACCAGTGGCGCGCCCGCGCTGCTCAGACACAGCCCAACGGTCTCATGGGCAGTCTCAAACTGCTGCTGACGTGGCTTGCGTTTGGCGCGCTGATGATCGTTGGCGTCGTACTTGGCCTGTTTTTCCTACTCGTTGGCTGGGCGATGATGCCGTTTGTTCGCCACAAGATGAAAAAACGCATGGAGCAGATGCGCGCCGATCAGGCGCAAGACATTGGCGGCGGCTATGCAAGTGAACGGCCCACCGGGCAGCAGGATGCGCTCGAAGGGAGCTACGAAGTCAAAGAGGAGCCTCGCCGCTCATCTCGCTACTAGTGTGTCGTTAGGCCCCCAACACCGCCAGCTGCCGCTACGGGGGCGGCTGGATCCAGGCAAATGCCGCGGCCAACGTTAGCGGCATGACGATCAAGCTGCCTAAGTTGCCAATCAACACCAGCGACGCCACCTTGTGCGGTGCCAGCTGGTACTGCTCCGCCACCAAGTAATTCAATACGGCTGGCGGCAGTGCGGCAAACACGAGCAGCGTGGCCGTCTGCAGCGGCGTCAGCGGCATCAGCCACATGAGCGGGAGCGCCACGATGAGCCCGGAGAGTGGGCAAAGCACGGCTCCCAACAAGCCCGTTCGCCAATCACTAAAGTCGATCTCCAGCAGGCGCACGCCCAGGGCAAACAGCATGAGCGGAATACACACGCCCCCCAGCATATGCATGGCTTCCAGCAGCCAGCCCGGCAGCGGCACGCCCCCAACATTGACCAAAAGCCCCGCCACACTGGCCGCGACGATAGGCATCTTCAACATTCTCCACAGCGACGTGCGCGGGTCGAGCATGTAAAGCCCCACCGAAAAGTGCAGCAGCATCTCCACGATGAAGACCACCACCGCCGCTGGCAGCGCTTCCGGCCCAAAGGCCAGCACCAGCAGCGGCACCCCCATGTTGCCGGAGTTATTGAACATCATCGGTGGCAAGAAGACCTTTTTGTCCAACCCCAGCCACTTCACCACGGGCCATAGCACGACCCCTGACCCCAGCACCACCAGCGCGGCCGCGCTGGCGAGCCACGCGTACTCCGCCAGCGGCGCTTGGCGGTCGGCCAGTACCGCAAATACCAGCAGAGGAACGAACAGCTCCATATTGAGGGTGTTCAGACTGCGTATATCGGGCGTGCGGAAACGTCCATAGGCGGCACCGCTGCCGGCAATCAAAAATACCGGCAGCAACGTGGCTAGAATGTGACCGATCATTGGTAAGACGCCTCATTCTGAGGCCGTGCAGACGGGTGAGTGCACATAGGTTCGTCCTTGTTCTTATTGGAGTCGCCGCCCTGGGGAGGTCGTTATCAGGCTAGCTTTTTACCGATGCTACTGAAAAATGCCTGGCGCGCCAATCAGGGCTCCAGAAAACGCTGCCACAACGTGGTCACCACCTGACGATGTTCTGCAAACTCGCTGACTTGCCCCAACGCCTTGTCTCCCGTCAACGCCGCGCGATGCGTTCGGATGCGGTAGGCCAAATACGCGTCGCGAAGTTGCTCGGCCTCCTCCTGGGTGATGTGCCCACTCTCCGCCAGGGTCTCCAGAATGCGAATATTGTCGCTATAGGTGATCAGCGCTGGCGTTTGGTGTGAGAGCGCCAGCACGGCGTACTGACACAGAAACTCGATATCCACCATGCCACCGGCGTCGTGTTTCAAGTTAAAGGTCGCGTCGGGGCCACTCTCCACCTGTCCTTTGGTACCCAGGTGGTCACGCATTTTGTGGCGCATGCTGACCACGTCGTCACGCAGCGATGCTGGGTCACGCTGACGGCGTAAAATCTCGCCACGCAGGGCATCGAACTTTTTGGCCAGCGACTCGTTGCCTGCCACCACGCGCGCGCGCACCAGCGCCTGATGCTCCCAGGTCCAGGCGTTTTGGTGCTGGTAGTCGGCGAAGGCATCGAGGGAAGTAACCAGCAGCCCCGCATTTCCTGAGGGTCGCAGGCGCATGTCCACTTCGTACAGGCTGCCTGCGGGGGTTACGGCGGTGAGCAGGTGGATGATGCGCTGGCCTAGGCGGGTGAAAAACACCGGAGTATCCAGAGGACGCGGACCGTCGGTACTGCCTTTGCCGTCGTTATCGTGCAGGAACACCAGATCCAGATCGGAGCCATAGCCCAACTCGATGCCGCCCAGCTTGCCGTAACCAATCACCAAGAACGCCGGCTCTTGGTGATGACACCCGGCGGGAGCGCCGTGCTTGCGCGTCACGTGTTTCCACGCCATGGCCAGCACCGCATCCAAGATCACTTCGGCGATGTAGGTTAAGTAATCGCTTACTTTCATCAGGTGGCGCGTACCGGCAATATCGGAGGCCGCCACGTGGAGCATCTGGGCGTGCTTGAAAACCCGCAGCGCCTCTAGCTGTGCTTCCTCGTCCTCTTCGGGTATGCGGTTGAGCGTTTGGCGCAGCTCATCGGCCAAACGCGCCTTGTCTGCGGGCGTGTAGAGCGTATCGGGGGTCAATAGCTCGTCCAGCAGGATCGGGTAGCGTGCTAGCTGCTCGGCAATCCAAGGGCTCGCCGAGCAGAGTCGCATAAGATGCTCCAGCGCCTGAGGGTTTTCCCGTAGCAGCGCCAGGTAAGCGGTACGGCGCAACACGGCCTCGATCAGCGGCTGCACCCGCGTCAGCGCGGTGTCTGGGGTCTCGCTCTCGGCAACGGCACTCAGCAGGAGCGGCATGAGCGCATCCAAACGCTCAAAGCCAATGCGCTGCATGCTTTGCACGGCCCGGGAGCTGGAGAGGCTCTGCACGCGCTTGAGCGCTTTTTCCGATTCGTTAAAGCCCGCTTCGCTGAGAAGGGCCTGAGCCTCATCCTCTTCAAGCTCACCGCGCCACAAAAGCCGCCACTGGTGGAGGCTGGCGTCGCTTTGCTCTTCATCGGCCTCTTCTTCAGGGTCCGCGATCACCGCGTCGAAGTGCTGGCGCACCCGCTCGCGGACCTCATCGAGTTGGGCGATAAGTCCGGGCCAATCCTCGTGCCCCATGGCGAAAGCGACGCGCTCGCGGTCCTCATCGTCGTTGGGCAGCATCTGCGTTTGGCGATCTTCCAGCGCCTGAAGGGCGTGCTCCAGATCGCGCAGGAAGGCGTAATCCGGCAGCAGCTCGTCTACCACGGCTGGGGGCAGCAGCCCAAGGTCGGGTAAGCGCTTGAGCGCTGTTTGCAGCGAGGTGACCTGCAGCTCGGTATCACGGCCGCCGCGAATCAGCTGAAACGCCTGCACCACGAACTCCACCTCGCGAATGCCTCCCGGCCCCAGCTTGATATTGCTCTGCATGCCTTTGCGCTTCACTTCCCGGTTGATCATTGCCTTCAGCTCGCGCAGCGATTCGATGGCCCCGAAATCCAGGTAGCGGCGATACACGAACGGCCGCAGGCTCGCCAGCAACTCATGCCCGGCGTCGAGGTCCCCAGCAATGGGCCGCGCTTTGAGCATTGCGTAGCGCTCCCACTCTCGGCCTTGGTCTTGATAGTAGCTGGAGAGCATCGAGAAGCTGCCCACCAGTGGGCCACCGTCGCCCAGCGGGCGCAGGCGCATATCCACGCGGAACACGAAGCCATCCGCCGTCATGGCATCCAGGGCAGCGATCAAACGCTGACCAAGCTTGGTGAAGTACTCTTGATGCTCGAGTGGCTTACGGCCACCTTCGGTCTCGCCCTTTTCAGGGAAGGCAAAAATCAAATCGATGTCCGAGGAGAGGTTGAGCTCCCCGGCGCCCAACTTACCCATTCCCAGCACCACCAGCCGTTGAGACTCACCCTGTCGTCGGGCCGCAGGCGTGCCCCAGCGGGGGGCATAAAAACGCTCCAGCCAGCCAAGCGCCGCGTCGGTGCACACTTCCGCCAGCCAAGAGACCGACCGAGCGGTGTCCCACATGGTGGCACCGTCGGGGCGATTAAGATCGCGCCAAATAATGCCCAGCATACGCGCGCGGCGAAAACGGCGCAGGATACGGTGCAACGCGTCTTCGTCCTCGGCGCTCTCCAGGGCATCATCCAACCACTGAGTCAGCGCTTCCTTACTGGGGGCGCTATCCAACTCTTCGGCAGCGTCCAGCTCGGCCAGCCAGAGGGGAAAGCGCGCCAGCGTATCGAGAGCAAAGGTGGAAATCGTCACCACTCGGGCGAGCGCTTCCCGGCGGGCAGGAGAGAGCGACTCCCAACTGCTGGAGGGTAGCGGCTGCTTGGTCATCGAGGCGATGTTGTCCGCTTGGCTCAACGCCTCGCTCAGGCGTTGGTGTGCCCCAGCGGCGGCAGGTGCGAGTGCTTTAGGAAGCGTGGCCGTGGGAAATAACGCATCGTGGGTATGCATGAGCACCTCTTTGCCAAGCGGTTGTTATGATTATTAACGACATTCTGGGCCGATTAGCCCATCCATTTTTCCCAGCCTAACAGCCCCCAGGTCAGGCCCGCCATCATCAGCGACAGCATCACCGCCGCCGAGCCAATGTCCTTAGCACGCCCAGATAGCTCGTGGTGTTCGGTGCCAATACGGTCGACCACGTTTTCAATCGCACTGTTTAGTAGTTCGACGATCAGCACTAAAAACAGGCTGCCAACCAGCAGCAGCCAGCTTACTGGGCCTTCGCCGATCCACCAGGCGAACGGCAGCAGCACGGCGGTAATCGCCAGCTCCTGGCGAAAGGCAGATTCGTTGCGAAACGCCGCTTTTAGCCCCTTCCAGGAGTAGCGTGTGGAGTGCAGTAAATGGGTTAACCCCGTGTGACTTGGCTTCATGCCCGTTGTGCCTCAGCTAAGCGTTTCATTAATTGGCCAATATCATTGCATCTAGATCTAACGACAGCGGGTCGAGCACCTCGGGCCAGCTGAGATAAGGTGTGCTGCCGCTCCCGTTCACCAGCACGCTGAACACGCCCCAGCGCCCTTGGGCCGTACGGAAATAGCCTGCCGCAGCGCGCACGGCAAACGGCTGGTTGAGCGTGCCGGTTTTCAGCATGACGTTATGTTGGAACGTGGATGAACCGCGACGAATAAAGCGCATCACCCCATTGGCGGGCGATTGAAAAGAGGCTACGAAACTGGGGAACAGCGCGCTTTGACGGAACATGTCCTCCAACATGACGTTGACACCGTGGGCCGAGGTGCGGTTATCGGTGGTGAGTCCACTGCCGCTGTGTAGCGTGATCGGGCCATGCCCAGGCAGGCGCTGGACGTAGGTTTCGATGGCCTGCCCTGCCTGACGCAGCTGCGCCTGGGGCGTTTCCACCAAGTTCAGCGCCAGCACGTCGGCCATGTAGTTGTTGGAGTAGTTCATGGTGCGCAACAGCAGCTCTTGTAGCGGCTGGCTATCCACGGCGGCCAGGCGCTGGGCGTTGCTCGGCGGCTGGCTGGCGCTGACGCGCCACGGATCACGAACGCTGACGCCCGACTGGTTGAGCATGCTGAGCAGTACCTGAGCCGTCTTCTCTGCGGCATCCCCCGCACCACGGTAGACATCCCGCGCCACTGCGTTGGTAGAAATCTGCCCCGTCAATCGCATGACATCACCGCGCTCGTCGGTTAGCCGCTCTGCGCTGATCTCGGTACCGCTATTGGCCGGACGCGTGACGACCTGATTATCGATCACGATCAGCGGGTCTTGGCTGTCGCACAGGCCTACCCGGGCAGGTGCCCCTGGCTGGGCGGCCGGCGCGACATTGACACACCAAGTGCCAAAGTTGACGCCTGCCGAGGTGAGCGGCGCGCTGTAGGCATTGGTCACCCGGGTGCGGGCATTGCAGCGGTCCGTGGTGATGCACTCCACCGGCCCGAAGCGCCACTGGCTAACCACCAGCGCGCCGTCAACGCGGTCAACGCCCGCCAGCCGCAAGCGTTGAACGAGCCGCCATAGATCTTCGGTGGTCAGACCTGGGTCACCGCCACCTTCGAACACGAGATCGCCCCTCAGCACGCCATCCTGCACCGCGCCGGTACTAACGAGTTGGCTAGTGAAGCGGTGCTGGGGGCCAAAGCGATTCAGCAAGGCCGCCGACATGTACGCTTTGGTGACCGAGGCGGGCGAGAGCTGACGCTCAGGGTTCAGGCTGCCCAGCAACGGGTTGCTGCCGCTATCGGCATCCAGAAGGCGCGCTTCGGCACTGATCGAAAACCCTTTTGCCTCGAGCTGGCTCAATCGGGTGAAGTCGGCCCAAAGCGCAGAACTGGCGCAGAGTGCCGCGGTCGTGAGCCCTGCGACGACACCGTTACGCAGCCAGCGTGCGGAAAAATGGAGTAAACACGTCACGTTGAGCTACCTCAATGCACATTCATTTTGGAAAAGACCTGTAGCGTCACCACGCCCGTCACGATCAGGGTAATGCCCAGCACGGCGGGCAGGTCGGGCTTTTCGCCAAACACCACGATGCCTACCAGCGTGACCAGCACGATACCCAACCCTGCCCAAATGGCGTAGGTCACCCCTACCGGCAGGGTGCGCAGCACCAGGCTCAATAAATAGAACGCAACGGCATAGCCCCCCACCACCAAGAGACTTGGCAGCGGCCGGGTAAACCCCGCCGAGGCTTTTAGCGCACTGGTGGCGATCACTTCCGCCACAATCGCTAGAATCAGATACACAAACGTCATGGGCGCTCCAAGTCGATGCACAAACGCCAGAGCGTTTGGCCACTTTGGTCATATTTGGCTTCAAACGGGGTGAGATAATCACCGTTAGGTTGCAGCGAAGTGACGCTGGCCGTCTGACCGGTGACGACTTCGACGGCCTGGGCAAACTCTTCCACATAGAGCTGCCAGTTCGAGCGCAGCTCCAGCCGCCCGCCCAAAGCTAACAGTGTGGGGAAAACCGGATGGCCATGCCAGCGCATTTTCAAGTGGGCCGACTTGGGATACGGGTTGGGGTACAGCAAATAGTGACGCTCGGGCGCCCAGCCGGCTTCCAGGGCCAGACGCCAAAAATCGACCAAATCGGCGCGCACCAGCAGCGCATTGTCCGGCGGCTCGCCGTGCTCGCGTCCCAGCCGATCTTCGCTGCGATCAACGCCGATCACACGATGTTCTGGGAACTGTATGGCGAGTCGCCGGGTCGATAACCCGACCCCGCAGCCAGCGTCGAGAATCAAGGGCGCCGTGTGCTGTTGCCGCCACGCATCGGCCTGCTCGAACGCACGACGCGTGTGGTCGGCAATGGGTTTGCGCAGCGGATGCGCGAGGGCGCGCGCAACTCGACGCGCCACATCGTGATGCGGACCGGGTTGATTGGACGTCACTGGCCGTGAAGTGTGCTGCATGCCATCCCCTGGGTTAAAAAAAGCGTGATTCTATCAGTCTCCCGCGCGCTCGGCATGACGCCGTTGTACGCCCGGTGCTATGATCACGCCCGAGCTATTTGTTCAGCTCACTATTAAGCTCGGATCGGTCACCGTTTTCGGCCTGGTCCGACAATAACTGTTATTAAAAACCACCGCACCACGAGGAACCCGGCTTGTCACACTTACCGGTGATTGTCGGCATGGGCGGCATCAATCCCGCCGGCAGAACCTCGGGCCATCAGGCCTTCCGCCGCACCGTGCTTGATGCTCTACCCGCCGACCAGCAGCGCCAAACCCTGGAAGGCTTAGCGGCACTCATGCGCCTTGCCGAGCACTCCGACAACGGATGGCACGACAGCGCAGGGCAGCCCATCGACGCCCCGGCCCAACGGCTGCGTGATCAGGTGCTTAACCACACGCTGATTCGCCGCAACGAAGACCCGCGCTTTCTCGCCCCCGGCCTACCCGCGAACCGACGAGCCGACTTGGCCCTGGCCGAGCCGCTGCGCGTGACGCTGCGCCGCCGCCAACTGCCGGAACAGCTACCCGACGGGTGGCAGGTGCGTGAGATCGACGCGCGGCAGGTCGAAGTCACCCTTCCTGCCGGTGCTTTCGACGTGCTGCTGCCTGATGCACAGGAACCCAAGGTCCGGGCCGCGGCCCAGCTGCCCAGCGGCTTCGATCCCGCCAGCCTGTACCGCAGCGTCCACCATCCGCGCGGACTCTCGATGGCGGTCTTCGGTGCCAGCGACTGCCTGGGTGCCAGCGGCCTCTCTTGGGAAACCCTGCGCCAGCAGCTCAACCCCGACCATATCGCTGTGTACGCGGGCAACTCGATTGGCCAGCTCGATGACCAGGGCTGGGGCGGCTTATTGAAAAGCTTGGTGACCGGCCAGCGCGCCACCTCCAAGCAGATGCCGCTGGGCTATGGGCAAATGCCCGCAGACTTTCTCAATGCCTATGTCCTCGGCAGCGTAGGCGGCACCGGTGCAGCGCTGGGTGCGTGCGCGAGCTTCCTCTACAACCTGCGTCTGGGCATCGAGGATATCCGCGCTGGCCGCCGCCGAGTGGTCATGGTGGGCACGGCCGATGCGCCAATCACGCCGGAGATCATCGAAGGTTTCCGCGCCATGGGCGCGCTGGCCGATGACGCCAGCCTGAAAGCGCTGGATGCCTTGGAGCTGCTCACCGATGCTGATTACCAGCGCGCCTGCCGCCCGTTTGCCCGCAATTGCGGGTTCACCATGGCCGAAGCGAGCCAGTTCCTGCTGCTGATGGACGACAGCCTCGCCCTCACGCTAGGCGCCGACATTCTGGGCGCGGTGCCCGAGGTCTTCGTCAACGCTGACGGCTACAAGCGCTCTATCTCTGCGCCCGGCATCGGCAACTACATCACTCTGGGCAAAGCGGCCGCGCTGGTCAAAGACATGCTGGGGGAGACCGCGCTGAAAGAGCGCACTTTCCTTCATGCCCACGGCACCAGCACGCCGAAAAACCGCACCACCGAATCCCACGTGTTCGATGAAATCGCCCGTGCGAACGGCATCGAGCAGTGGCCGGTGGTGGCGATCAAAGCGTTCATCGGCCACTCGCAAGGCTCTGCGGCGGGCGACCAGATGGCCAGCGCCCTGGGCAGCTTTGCCCACGGCTTGCTGCCGGGCATCCCGACGTTGGATGCGGTGGCCGATGACGTGTATGCCGAGCGGCTACGCTTTTTCACGACGCCGCAAGCGTTTACTGCCGACGCCGCCTTTATCAACGCCAAAGGCTTTGGCGGCAATAACGCCACGGGTGTCGTGCTCTCGCCCGACGTCACCGAGCGCCTGCTGGTCAAGCGCCACGGCCGTGCGGCCATCGATGCCTGGAAAGGCCGCCGCGAAACCGTCCGCGCCAACGCCGCGGCTTATCTCGCCGACGCCGACCGGGGACACTATGCACCTCGCTATCAGTTTGGCGAAGCGGTGCTGGAAGGCCCAGAGCTTGAGATACACGCAGACCGCATCCACATTCCCGGCTACGATCAGGCGGTGTCGCTGGCCGCCGACAATCCGTTTGGTTCGCTAGACGAGGAGACGCCGACATGACCACCCGCCGCGAGAATATCGCCGTCTACCCAGGGACGTTCGATCCGATCACCAACGGTCATTACGACCTGATCGAGCGCGGCGCGCGCATGTTCGACAAAGTGGTGATTGCCGTGGCGGCCAGCCCTGGCAAACGCCCCAGCCTGGATTTAGAGACGCGCATTGCGCTGGCGGAGTCGGTGTGCGCATCGCTGCCCAATGTCAGCGTCATTGGTTTCTCGACGCTGCTCACTACCATGATGCACGAGCAGGGCGCAACCATCATTCTGCGCGGCCTGCGTGCGGTCTCCGATTTCGAGTACGAGCTGCAGCTGGCCAACATGAATCGTGCTCAAAACCCGGAGCTCGAGAGCGTGTTTCTCACCCCGGCGGTGGAAAACTCTTATATCTCCTCGACCATCGTGCGGGAAATCGCCAAGCTGGGCGGCGATATTTCGCCGCTGGTGCATCCGCAGGTCGCAGAGGCGCTGCGTAAGCACTACACTACCTAGCTATCGATATTGTTGAGTAAAACACTCGGGTATCTGATTGCCCGAGTGATACGCCATTCGTGAGGTATGCCCATGGCCCTGATGATCACCGACGAATGCATTAACTGCGACGTCTGCGAACCGGAATGCCCCAATGACGCGATCTCTCCCGGTGAGGAGATTTACGTGATCAACCCCAATTTGTGCACCGAGTGTGTCGGCCACTTCGACGAGCCTCAGTGCCAGCAGGTGTGCCCGGTGGACTGTATTCCCCTCGACCCAGAGCGCCCCGAGACCCAAGAGCAGTTGATGGAGAAGTACCGCATCATTACTGCCGCTTAACTCGCCCACTCAAGATGCGCCTGAACATCTGTATAAGCGAAGGTCACTCTGAATGCGTATTTGGACCCTCGCTTGGCCCATCATACTCTCCAACATCACCGTGCCCCTGCTGGGGCTGGTGGACACGGCCGTGGTCGGGCACTTGCCCGATTCCCGCTATTTAGCCGGCGTTACCCTCGGTGCCACCCTATTCAGCTTCCTTTATTGGGGCTTTGGCTTTTTGCGCATGGGCACCACCGGGCTGGTGGCCCAGGCCATTGGGCGTGAGGCGTCGAGCGACGTTCGCAACCTGCTCGGCCAGTCGCTCATCATGGCGCTCGTCATCGGCACCCTATTGATCGTGTTTGGCTCGCCGCTGATCTCTCTTGGCCTGTGGTTACTGGATGGCAGCGCCGAGGCCACGCCGCTGGCCCGCGAGTATGCCGAGATTCGCCTCTGGTCTGCCCCTGCCGTACTGGCCAACTACGCCATTCTGGGGTGGTTCTTAGGGCAGCAGAACTCCCGCGTCACGCTGATGATTCTGCTGCTGACCAACAGCGTGAACATCCTGCTCGATCTGTGGTTCGTCGTCGGTCTAGGGATGACCAGCAACGGCGTCGCGCTGGCCAGCGTGTTTGCGGACTACAGCGCGCTGGCGTTTGGCGGCTATTTGGTGCTGCGCCAGCTGGGGCATTTGGAAGGCCGCTTTCAGCGCCAGCGGCTGCTGGCACTGAAGGCGTACTCGGCACTGTTCAACGTCAACGCCAACCTGTTCGTGCGTACCCTGGGGCTGCTGTTTGCCATGGCATTTTTTACGGCGCAAGGTGCCCGCCAGGGCGATACCGTGCTTGCCGCCAATGCCGTGCTGCTGCAGTTCATCATGCTCACCAGCTACGCCTTGGATGGCTTTGCCCACGCCGCAGAATCGCTAGTAGGGCGCGCTTACGGCCGCCGCGACTGGCGGGAGTTTGCCGCTACGGTGCGCGCCACGGCTCACTTCTCGTTCTGGACCTCCGCTGCGGCGGCACTGCTGTTTGCAGTGGGGGGTAACCAGCTCATTGCCCTGCTCACCGGACTCGATGACGTACGCGCCACCGCTGCCATCTATCTACCGTGGATGGTGGTCATGCCGCTCATCGCCGTGTGGAGCTATCTATTCGACGGCGTGTTTATCGGCACTACGGCGGTGAGGGAAATGCGCAACAGCATTTTTGCAGGCCTCGCCGTTTACCTACCTACTTGGTGGTTCTGCCAGGGACTGGGCAATCACGGCCTCTGGCTGGCGTTTACGCTCTTCACCCTGACTCGCTCGGCCGTGCTCATTGGTTACTACCGCTACTACCGGCTGACCCGCTGGCGTGCGTCCCCCCGCGTGTCTCACCTTTGATCAGCAGCGTTGAACGCCACAACGGGCAGGGCTAGCTAACTGCGCTACCGTAGTGTGATGCGACAATGCTAAGCGCCCTGCGCATTGGCCGTTGAGGGATGAAAATTGTGCCGCACCGCCGTATATTAGCCGCGCACTTCCTAATAACGAATAAAGTGAGCACTCCATGCTAAAACTCATATCAAAACCAGCGGTTAAGCTGGTCGAGCGTTATTTGCCAGACCCGTATATCTTCGTCCTCTTGCTAACCCTCATTGCCGCCGTCGCCGCCATTGCGGTAGAGCGTCAAACGCCCTTGGCCGTGCTGCGTATGTGGGGTGACGGCTTCTGGGGCTTGCTGACCTTCTCGATGCAAATGCTGCTCGTGCTGGTCACCGGCTTTATGCTGGCAAGCTCGCCACCGGTAAAACGCATTCTGCAAAAAATTGCCGGTACCGCGAAATCACCCGGCGGCGCGATCATTCTCGTCACGCTGGTGTCACTGGCGGCTAGCTGGATCAACTGGGGCTTTGGCCTGGTGGTCGGCGCGCTGTTCGCCAAAGAGCTGGCGCGTGTGATCAAGGTTGATTACCGCCTGCTGGTGGCCAGCGCCTACTCGGGCTTCGTGGTGTGGCACGGCGGTTTGGCCGGTTCGGTGCCGCTGACGATTGCCACCGAAGGCCACTTCTCTGCGGACCAGATCGGCGTCATTGGCACTGGCTCGACTATTTTCGCCTTCTTCAACCTGGCTATCGTCATCTGCCTATTCATCGCCGTACCGCTGGTCAACCGTATGATGCTGCCCGATGAGAAAGACAGCGTCTACGTCGACCCCAAACTGCTCGACGACGAGCCAGAGCCCGTAGGCCGTATCACGCGACCTGCCGAAAAGCTCGAAAACAGCATGCCGCTGGCGCTGCTGGTGGGCGTGCCGGGCCTACTGTTCCTGCTCGACCACTTCATTCTGCGCGGCGGCGGCCTGAACCTGAACGTGGTGAATTTCATGTTCCTGTTCCTGGCGATCGTGCTGCACCGCACGCCCCGCAACCTGCTCACTAGCCTGAACGAGGCCATTAAAGGCGGCGCGGGTATCGTGATTCAGTTCCCCTTTTATGCGGGCATCATGGCGATCATGGTGCAGTCGGGCCTTGCACAGAGCATGTCCGAATGGCTGGTCTCGTTTGCAACCGCGAACTCGCTGCCGTTCTGGTCGTTCATTAGCGCCGGTATCGTGAACCTGTTCGTGCCTTCCGGCGGTGGTCAGTGGGCGGTACAAGCGCCGGTCATGCTGCCTGCCGCAGAAGCGCTGGGGGCCGACATTGCCCGCGTGGCCATGGCGGTGGCCTGGGGTGATGCCTGGACCAACCTGCTGCAGCCGTTCTGGGCACTGCCAGTGCTGGCGATTGCAGGTTTAAAAGCCAAGGACATTATGGGTTTCTGTCTCATTCAACTGTTCATCACCGGTATCATTATTTCTGTAGGCTTGGTTTGGTTCTAAGCCTCTAAGCATTACATCTACGCCCGCCCTTGCTATGTCTAGCTGAGGGGCGGGCATTTTTCGCTTTTAAGGTGACGTTTATGTCCGACACTTCCTCCGAACACAGCGCACTCCCCGGCCAGCATGAGCTCTCCATGACCGTGTTGATGACGCCGGATATGGCCAACTTCAGCGGTAAAGTCCACGGGGGTGCTATCCTTAAAAAGCTCGATGAAGTGGCCTACGCCTGTGCCAGCCGCTACTCCGGCCACTACGTGGTCACGCTATCGGTGGATCAGGTATTGTTTAAACAGCCGATTCACGTGGGAGAGCTGGTCACCTTTCTTGCCAGCGTCAACCATGTCGGCCGCTCCTCCATGGAAATTGGCATCAAGGTAGTGGCCGAGGATATTCGCCAGAAGCTGATTCGCCATACCAATAGCTGTTACCTCACCATGGTGGCCGTGGACGCCGACGGCAAACCCGCCCGGGTGCCACCCCTGCCGCTGGAGACCCCGCTGCAGAAGCTGCGCTTCGAAAAAGCCGCGCTGCGCAAGAAGCTACGCAAACAGGCAGAGCGTGAAGAGGAGCTGACCCAGCAGCATCACCAGCAGCGCTAAGCGCTGCTCTACCCGCGACGACAAGGAGTCATCATGCCCATCAGGCAGCGCTATCCCCACCTGCCCAAGGCCGTTGAGTATGCGCACATCGGCTGGGATCTGCTGATCCTCGCCGCCGTTATTATTAACCTTAGCCTGCTGCTGTTTGACTCGCTGTTTCTGATTGGCCCGATCAACCAATCGATTGCCGCTATCGCGCCCGGTTTTCACCGTTTTTACGATACGGCGATTCACAGCCGCTTCATGGCCATTGATTTGGTCTTTGTCAGTTTCTTTATTGCCGATGTGCTGCTGGGCTGGGCCGTGGCGATTGCCGAGCGGCGCTATCACCGCTGGTTCTTTTACCCGTTTGTGCACTGGTACGACGTGCTGGGCTGCATTCCGCTCAGCGGGTTCCGTTGGCTGCGCGTGTTTCGCGTCATCTCGCTCCTGCACCGGTTACATCGGCTGCGCTTGATCGATGTGACGCGCTGGTCGGTCTATCGGTTTTTTGCCAAGTATTACGACATTTTGCTGGAAGAGCTCTCCGACCGTATTGCGCTGCGCCTGCTGGGCAATGTTCAGGAGCAGATCGTTGCCAGCGACTCGCTCACCGAGCGCGTCATCGAGCGGGTGATCATGCCGCGTAAAACCCAGCTCATCCACGAAATTGCCGAGCGCTTAGAGGCCACGGCAGGCCGAGCCTATCAGCAAAATCGCACCGCCATCATGGCGGCCATCGATGATCTGGTGAGTCGCACGCTGCGGGAGAGCCCGGAAATTCGACGGCTTCACCGCTTACCCATGGGGCAGACCGCGTCCAGTGCGATGCAGGCATCCATTAGCAACGTGGCCCAGCGTTTGGTGGATGAAATGGCCCAGGGCATGCACTCCCCCGCCTTCCGCCAGCTCGTTGAGCGCACGGCTGAAAATGGCTTTGACAGCTGGCTAACCGTCGACGACTCCAGCGCAAAAGTGACCGAGCAAGTGCTTTACGATGTGCTCGAAATGCTTAAAGAGCAGGTACGCCACCAAGGCTGGAAAGACCGCTACGACTAACTAGACCGTTGCGGTTGCCAAGGGCGGCTGCTCAAGGCTCGCTCGAAGGATCGCCAGCGCACGCTTGAGCGCCGTTTGGTCGGCGGCGGCACCGATGCAAATCCGCACCGCCTGGGGGGCGGGGGCGCTGCCCACGCAGAAGGGTTCCGCGCTGGTCACTTTAACGCCCTGCTGATGGAGCCGTTCGCACAGCTCTAGCGCCCGCACGCCATCGGGCAGCGTTAGCCATACGTTGCTGCCGTTTGGCTGGCGGCTCAGCGAATAGCCCGCCAGATGGTCCGTCACGATCTGCTGCCGCGCCGCCAGCTCCTGGGTTTGCCACGCCAGCAGCTCGTGTGCGGAGGGCTGGCTCACCCAGTGGCAGACCACATCCACCATGAGCGGTGGCACCATCCAACTTTGCGCCCTCAATGCCGCCGCCAGCCGCTCCAACAGCGCAGGCGGCGCGCGCAGCACGCCCATACGCAGCCCGCCTGCCAGCACTTTCGCCGTGCTAAACACAAACAGCGTGCGCTCTGGCGCGAGCTGATACAGCGGCGTGCCGCGCTGTTCAACGGGTAGGTACTGCACGCCATCCTCCAGCAGCCATATATCGTAGCGCCTTGCTATCGCCACGAGCTGCCCCCGGCGCGCTTCGCTCAAGCAGAGGCCGGTGGGGTTGTTTTGATCGGGAGTGAGGTAAATCAAGCGGGGCGGCTGGCGAGCGCACTGTGCTTCCAGCGCCTCCATGCACATCCCATCTTGATCAAAGGGGATGGCGACCACCTTGAGATGCGCCTGCTGGGCGGCACTGATGGCTCCTGGGTACGTCAGCGCATCCGCAGCGACCAGCTCCCCCGGGCGCAAAAGTGTGCCGAGCGTTAGGCTAATGCCGTGCTGCCCGCCTTGAGTAATCAGCAGTTCCTCCGCGTTCAGGGGCATGCCTAATCGTGTGAGCCACTGAGAGAGAGCGGCGCGGTGGTGGTCGCTACCCTGGGAGCTTGAGTAAGCAACGCTGCGCCTGAGCGCATCCGCCGAGGTGCTTAGCGCACTCAGTGCCGTGCTCATCGCCTGCTCTCGCAGGGGGTGGGGCGGCGGTAGGCTGAGGCTTAAATCAATCGTGTCGTCATCGGCTTGCGTGGCGGGCTGACCGCCAAACACACGGGCTGGCCCGCGCTGTTTCACGTAGGTGCCGCTGCCTACCCGAGCGCTCACCCAGCCGCGTTGCTCTGCTTCAGCGTAGCCACGGGTGACGGTGCCCACGGTGACGCCTAACGCATCCGCCAATCGTCGCTGAGGCGGCAGCTTGTCATCTGGCGCTAATTCACCGCTGGTAATGGCATCGCCTATCGCCTGGGCAATCGCCCGATAGCGTGGGCCGCTCATGTGTTCAATGGAAGGCACCCAAATTGTCATGGTGACAATAAAACCTTTGACGTAAAAATTAGCCACATTATGCTAACAAAAACGACCAACAACAACTCAATCATCACAATTGTATGGATACAAAAAATGAACAGTGAATGGCTAATCCTTGGCCCAGCAGCGCTCTATATGATGTCGATGACGCTCACTCCGGGGCCCAACAACATCATGCTTACCGCTTCTGGGGCCAACTTTGGCTTTCGACGTACGATGCCGCATATGTGGGGAATTTTAGGAGGCTGTTTCTTACTGTTTGCCAGCATTGCACTGGGGCTAGGCGTGCTGTTCGAACGCTTCCCTGTGGTGCAAACCACGCTGCGCTGGATAGGGAGTGCTTATTTGCTCTACCTTGCCTGGAAAATCGCCACCGCACCGCCGCCCAATTTACACGGTAGCCAGCACGGGGTACCGCTGACGTTTTGGCAGGCGGCCATGTTCCAATTCGCTAACCCAAAAGCGTGGGTGATGGGGCTGGCGCTCATGGCGGGCTTTTTACCGGAAAGCGGCCAGCCGGTCATCAATGCTTTCGTACTGGCCGGGTTTGCGGAGCTGGTGGCGCTGCCCTGCATTGCCCTGTGGGCCGCGTTTGGCAGCGCCATCGGGCAGTGGATCAAAAGCGACCGAGCATGGCGCGGGTTCAACATCACGATGGGCGTACTCACCGCCGCCTGCGTGTGGCTGATTTTGCGTTAGCCGCAGCGCAGCGCCTCGATCATGTCGTTGCTTTCCAAGTGAATATTGAGCCGATCGTCGCGGTAGTCCATGGTCGCGGCGCTGCCGGGACGCAGCACACGCACCTGACGGGCACCGCTCTGCTCTTCGAGCGTCGCCACGTTGGCCTCATCAAAGGGCGCACCAATCGCGTACTGCACGGCGCTGGCATCGCATGTTTGGTTGGTCGGCGCGGTGGGATCGACCGTCGGCGGCTTCGGCGCGGCGGTTTCACTGGGTGTGCTGCTACATCCGGCGAGCAGTAACACGGCCAGCGCGCTGCCCACGCGTTTTAGATGGCGTGGCGGGGTGGTCATCCTACGATTGACGGGCATCATGATCGCTCTCCCTCGATGACGTTTGTCTGATCACTTGTTTCGCTGTCTTCATACGCAGTGCGGGCCAGACATTGCTGCCTAGCCCGCACGTTGCACAACAAGCTGTTAGATCGAACCTTAACTTGCGGCGTCCTGAACGGCTTGACCGCCCTCTTCAACGTCTTGTCCTGCCCCTGCGATGGTGTTGCAGCCCGCTAGAGCACCCGCAGTGATGAGCAGAATAAAGCTCGTCGCCAGTAGTTTTTTCATCGTGTTCTCCTTAACAAGTCATTCAACATCGGGAAGCTCCGGCGGTAGCCTTACCGCCTGGGAGTGTTTTTAGCGTAACAGATTTTAATAATTTCGCCTGTTTTCGCTGAGTTATCCGCTGCCTGCTATGATGCTTGCCAAACCGTTTGGCTTAGGAGCACTCCGCTTGGCAACCTTTGAACTCGACCCACGCTTAGAAGCAGATACCCTACCTTTAGCGGATCTCCCGCTCTCCTGCGCGCTGTTGATGAACGATGCCCGCTACCCCTGGGTCGTGCTGGTGCCCAGAGTGGCCTCGGTCAGCGAAGTGTTCGAGCTGAGCCAAGCGGAGCAAGCGCAGCTTTGGCGGGAAGCCACTCAACTGGGCGCGGCCATGAAAGAGGCCTTCCAGGGCGACAAACTCAATATCGCCACGTTGGGCAACGTGGTCAGCCAGCTACATATCCATCTGGTGGTGCGCTATACCGATGACGCCAGCTGGCCCGCGCCGGTGTGGGGCAACGGCACTCCCACGCCTTATGAGCTCGCCCAGCAGGGGGAACGCCGGGAACAGCTGCTAGCGCACATTGAGGGGCTGTCGCTTTAAGCTCAACCGCCCAAAAGCGATCCTCGTGCTGGCGGCTCGTTGAGTAACGGGCCGCTGGCGGGCTGTGCCGCACCGGCCAGCGCCAAGGAAATCCCCAGCGCAATAATCACCGCCCCACCGGTGAGTGCCGCCCAGCCAGCGGCTTTTTCGACCCGCTGCTGGCTCTGCTTTTGTAGCCGCTTGGTGGCCCATCCTCGGGCCACGATACTCGCCAGGGCCAGTATCGACACGGTAATGCCCGTGCCCAGCGACATCGCCACCACCGATGCGACCCCTACGTAAAATTGGCCCAAAAGGCTCGCGGCACCTAGCATCAAAATCGCTCCGCTGCAGGGGCGCATACCAATCGCCCCGACGGTCATCAAGGCCGTACGCCAATCCAACGCCTGCTCGGGTTCAATATGATGGGCACCGCCACAGCAGTGGCTGTGGTCGTGGCTGTGATCATGCGCATGTACGTGCTCCATGACCGGCTCACTCTGCACGGCATAGGCATGGCGCAGCTGTTTCACCGCCCGCCAGCAGAGCCAAGCCCCTAATAGCGCTACCAGCAGAAAGCTGGCCTGCTCCACCCAAGCCACGCTGCCCATGGCTTGACGCGTCACCCAGCCTAGCCCGTGTACCAATACCGCCACCATCGCAATGGCCGTCACGCCCTGTAGTAGCGAGGCAGCAAACGAGAGCCCTAGCGCCCGGCGAGTCGCACCGCCATGAGACGCCAAATAGGTGGCCAATACTGCTTTACCGTGTCCCGGCCCTGCGGCATGAAACACGCCGTACGCAAAACTGACGCCGAGCAGCGTGATCCATGTGGCGGTGGTGGGCGTTCGTGACAGCTCGGTAATCGCCAGAGTCAAACTGCGGTGTAGCTCTCGCTGCCACGCCAATAGCTGCAGGCTCACCCCCTGTAAATTCACCTGCATGGCCCACACCAGCAGCGCCACGCCCATGAGCGCCACAGCGCCGATGGTGAGTTGTCGTCGCGTTAACGGCATGCCACCTCCAGAAAAGATATAAAGTAACACTTTATACACGACTCGACCGACGGGCGGCTAGCGACAATCCACGCGGCCCGTTTCCGCAAAGTGACGGCCTAACCCTGGTTCGCCCTCTTCGTCCGTATCCAGCAGCGCTGCCTGCATGACCAGCTCAGGGTCGGGGTCGGCGGGTAGTACGCTGAGCGCGCAGTCGGGTTCGCCGTTGAGAATCAGCGCTTGTGGAGAGGGCTCGTCGCCCTCCTCCTCGTGTACCATCTCGATGTAGTACGTGGGGTCGAAGACTTGATACTCCAGCACCTGCCCGCTGAGGGGTTGAGGCGTGGCCAGCGGCAGAATGAACATAAACGTCAAACGGCCGTCCCGCTCCATCGCGGTGTACTCGGTGACCTCGCCAAACGTCTGCGGCTCGTCGCCGACCCGCACCTCGGTAAAGTAGTGCTGAGGAGTCAAGTTATCGCGAATCTCACTGCCCAACTGATCCAGCCCCTGCTCCAGGCTAGCGCCCGGCACCTGCTGCAACTCCTCCATCACTACCAGGCTATAGAAGGGGTCCATCCGCCATGTTTGATGAAGCCCGGTAACAGCACCGTCATCGTTGGTAATGACACGCACGCTCATGTCGATCCAGCCGTGAGGGTGGGCCTGTGCCATCGAACTGATCAACAGGCTGCCCACCAGCAGCGCTTGGCCGGTACGACGCAGCGTGGCAGGTGACCATGCATTCATCACGGCAATTCTCCTAATTTGCGCTGTAACTCCACGAGCCAGGGATCTAGCACATAAGGCGGTATCGGCTGGCTACCGCGCAGTGCTGACACGCTGACCAGACTTCCCCCTTGAGCTTCGCTTACTTGAAGCTGAATCCGATATCCGGGCCAGCGTGCCAGGCTTGCCTCGGCGCGCCCTAAGGTCAAGTCAGCGTGGCGTATCACATAGCCCTGCTCCATCATCAGTGTTACCGCCTCGCGGAAGGTGTGCTCCATTGGCGCGCTATAGCGCAGCTCGCGCGGTTCAAGGGGTTGCGTGGTGGCACAGCCTGCCAGCCATAACGCGGCGCACAGCGTGAGCGCTACCCATGAGGTATGGCGGAATGGTGTCATGATGCCCCCTGCGGTGTGACGGATGACGAAAAAGCTTTCTGGAAACGGCCACAGAAGTCATCGTTACTGGCACTATAGGACTCTCGCAAGTCGCCCAGGTGGTCAAAGCGGCGAATGTTCCGTGAGATGCGCAGATGGCCATCGCGGGCAAGCAGCGATACCCGCTCTACTTCAACGGGCTGCTGGCCAAAACCTGGGCCGAAGGCGCCTCCCACGCCAATCCCTACACTGCGACCAATACCAAACCCGCCAAACAGGCGGAAGCCGCTGCCGTAGCCATAGTCGTAGTCATAGCGGTCGTAGTAGCCGATCAGCTCGCGCTCCCGGGAGGCACTCACTAGCCCAAGCTCCGTATCAGTGGTCTCCAACGAAAATCCCCAGGCTTCCAGCACGTCGATGCTTTCCGTCAAAACGCTCAGCGTTTCATCTGGCGAAGACTGGCCGGTGGGGAAGTAGCAAGCCGCCGCTGGCGCAGGCTCCGCTTGGGGCAGCCGGTCAGGAACCGTCTGACAACCCGCCAGTGCCAACAGGCAGGTAATGCTAAGGGGTATGGCCTTCATGAAAAATCCTCTCGCTACCGTCATGGCTGGTGTGTCACCAAGCAGCACGCTAAGCTCGCCAACAGGCATTAAAAAGAACGACAACACGCTGAGACAACGTTTTAAGGAGGTTGTGCGATGAATGTACTGCTTTGTCCTGATAGTTTTAAGGATGCCCTGAGTGCCGAAGAGGCCGCCAAGGCCATGGCACAAGGTATTCAACGGGCAGCGCCCAACGCCATCACACAGCTCTGCCCCCTGGCGGATGGCGGCGAAGGCAGCCTGGACGCCTTAATTGCCGCCACCCATGCCGAGCGCCGTACGCTCACGGTGCAAGACGCCCTTGGGCGGCCACGCCAAGCCGCCTGGGGCTGGCTAAGCGAGCAGCGTACCGCGTTTATCGAGCTGGCAGAAGCCAGCGGCCTGCAGCACCTGACCCGCGAAGAGCGCAACGCCCTGCATACCACCACCTTCGGCGTGGGCGAGCTGTTTCTTGCTGCCCTAGATGCAGGCGCCACCCATGCCCTGCTGCTGCTCGGAGGTAGCGCCACCAACGACGCCGGTGCCGGTATGCTCCAGGCGCTGGGCGCCACGCTACTGGATGCCCAGGGCCAACCGCTGCCCCCAGGCGGCGCCGCACTCCAGCAGCTTGCGACCATGAATCTTTCGACGTTAGACCCGCGCTTGGCCGACTTACGCGTAGAGGCCGCCGTGGATGTGGATAACCCACTGCTGGGCGAACGCGGCGCCAGCGCCGTCTTCGGCCCACAAAAGGGCGCGACAGACGCCGATGTGGCAACGCTAGACCGCGCGCTCGGCCACTTTGCTGACCTAACAGCCAAAGCGCTCGGCAAAGATGACAGAGCACTGCCGGGAGCAGGGGCAGCAGGCGGCATGGGGTTTGCGGCGCACTGCTTTTTGAACGCGGCGCTAACGCCGGGCATTGAAATGATCATGCAGCAGGCGAATTTTGCCCAATTACTGAACGATGCAGATGTAGTGATTACGGGCGAGGGCCGCCTAGATGGCCAGAGCCTAGCGGGCAAAACGCCGATTGGTGTCTCCCGCGCCGCTAAACGCCAGGGCAAGCCGGTCATTGTGCTCGCGGGTAGCCTGGGCGACGGCTGGCAAGCCTGCACGGAAGAGGGCGTCACCGCTGCCTTTGCGCTGGCCGATGGCCTTATGACATTAGAACAGGCGCTACCCCGCACGGCAGAGCTTCTGGCAGACCGCTGCGAAAGCATCGCACGCCTATGGCTTGCAAGCCGCTGAGCGCGCCTTTGAGTGGGCCTTGGAGCGAGCCTTGAAGACAAGCCCCTTGAAATGACGCGCCTGCGCCTACATCTCTTTATTCATCAGCGATGAGTCAGCCGTCGCCAGCTCACCGCTCTAATGGTAGGGCGCTATGGCTGCGATGCAAAAAACCTGTTTTGCAGCGCCACCACAGCGCTCTAAGCTACATCAAACGATTTGATGGCCGTACTTTTTCAGCGCGGCTCCAACCATGGAGGAGCACACAATGGACGATATGAACAGCATTGGCCTACACGAAGGCAGTGCCAGCCAGCTGGCCGAGAAACTCAACCACCTGCTGGCCAACTACCAAATTTTTTACATGAACGTGCGTGGCTATCACTGGAACGTGAAAGGCAATGACTTCTTCGAACTGCACGCCAAATTCGAAGAGTTCTACACCGACCTGCTCACCAAAGTGGACGAAGTCGCAGAGCGTATTCTGACCCTGGGCCACAAGCCGGTTCATGCGTACAGTGATTACGCCAAGCTGTCGCGCATTCAGGAAGACAAAGACGTTCACGACGGTAAAACCTGCGTGCAGGGTGTGCTCACCGGCTATCAAACGCTGATCGAACTGCAGCGCGAATTGCTGGCACTGGCGTCTGACGCCGACGACGAAGGCACCGCCGCCCAGGCGGGCGACTACATCCGCGAGCAGGAAAAAACCGTGTGGATGCTTAACGCCTATTTGGGAAAATAAGCGAGTTCAACAGCCTCGATGAAGTCTGGGACTGTAGATACCTATAAAACGGCACCTTTGCGGTGCCGTTTTTATTGCGTTTTTGCTGATTGAGCGCGGCGCTACTTCGCCAGCGTTTCCACCAGATCGCGCAGCATGGCCCAAAACTCCGCCACGGACGCGATTTCCACTCGCTCATCCGGTGAATGCGCGCCGCGAATCAGCGGGCCAAAGGAAATCATGTCCAGGTGGGGGTATTTGCTGCCTAAAATGCCGCACTCAAGGCCTGCGTGAATCACTTTCACCTCGGGTGCGTGGCCCATCAGCGCCGCATGGCGCGCCTTGAAAGTGGCCAGCAGCGGGCTATCCGGGTTGGGTGCCCAGCCGGGGTAGCCGTTCTCGACTTTCACCCGTGCACCCATTAGCCCAAACAGCGCCTGAAAGCGCCCGGCCATTGCCTGGGCAGCGCTGTCGTGCAGTGAACGTACCAAAGCGCAGAGGTGGAAGCGCCCCTGCTCGACGCTTAACACGCCCAGGTTATTGGAGGTTTCGACCACGCCGGGCACGTCTGCGCTCATACGTTCGACGCCGCACGGGGCGGCATGAAGCGCGGCCAGCAGCATGGCGCTAGCGTCCAGGGTCAGCGGCTCAGCGTCGCACTGTTCGGCACGGGCGGCGGTCAATACCAAGCCGCTATCACCGCTGCCTAGCTCGGCTTTGAGAGTAGCGGCCAACTTCTCGACAGTTGCCAGAGCGGCGTCCATGTCGTCGGCGGGCAGTGCCACCTGGGCAAAGGCTTCGCGGGGAATAGCGTTACGCAGCGTGCCGCCCTGGTAGCTCACCAGGCGGGCATCGTACGCCTCCAGTGCCCACAGCACGCGCACCAGCAGGCGGTTAGCGTTCCCCAACGGCTGATGGATATCCATGCCCGAGTGGCCGCCTTTCAGGCCGGTGAGCGAGAGGGAAAGCAGCTGCTCATCGTCTCGCAGCGCGGCGCTGGGCAGCTGCGCATCGACCACCACATCCGCGCCGCCCGCACAGCCGATATACACCTCACCACGGTCTTCGCTATCCAAGTTGAGCAGCAGCGAGCCTTCCAACCAGTTTTCAGCAAGATTCAGCGCACCGCCCATGGAGGTCTCTTCCTCCAAGGTGAACAGCGCTTCTAGCGGGCCATGGATCAGTTCTGGGTCTTCCAGCACGGCCAAAATGGCCGCTACGCCCATCCCGTTATCTGCGCCCAGCGTCGTGCCTTCGGCGTGAAGCCAGCCCTCTTTGACCACGGTGCGAATGGGGTCGCGGGTAAAGTCGTGCTCATGCCCCGCATTGGCCTGGGCCACCATATCCAGATGGCCCTGCAGCACGATTCCCGGCGCGCCTTCACAGCCAGGGGTGGCAGGCTTGCGGATACGCAGGTTGCCGAAGGCATCCTGGTCGTGGGCAAGCCCTTGCGCCTCCGCCCAGGCTTCCAAGGTAGCGACCAACGCGGCCTCATGACCGGAGGGCCGCGGCGTGTTACACAGAGTACGAAAGTGCTGCCATACAAGGCGTGGCTCGAGCGCTGCTAGATGTGCGTTCATGGAAACTCTTCATTATCGATAACCGGCTTACTTTACCGCTCTGGCTCACTGGGGAAAAGCGCGCACGCGGTGATCACCTGTCGAGCTGCATCGCGCAAGCGCTGCACGGCGTCGTTCTGCGCCTTGGCCAGTGGTTGATTTTGGTAGGCCCAAGCGGCGAGCTGCTGGTGTGCCTGCTGCGCCTCGCCCAGCGGCTGACGGCTGGCTTCTCTCGTCAGCGCCTGTAGCGCGGGTCGGGCCAGAGCGGGGTCGCGACGGGCATAAGCTACGTCATGAATGGCTTGGCGCTCGGCCGTGCCGAGCGGCTGGGCGGGCAGTGCAGCGAGCAGCAGCGCCACGACCGACGCAGGCAATGCGGCCAGCTCGAAGGCCAGCAGGCTAGGCAGCGAAGCGGCAAAGCCGCTCCTCAAGGTGTCCAGCACCGCGCGCCCCTCCGGGTTGAGCGCCCTGGCGACCATCACGGCGTATTCGCCGGTCGCCGCTTCGCGGGTCATGCCTAAGCGCACTGGCACGAACCCTAGCGCCCGCCAGAAGCGCAGCAGCGACGCTTCCGCCCCGAAGGTGGCGCCATACAGGGACACCCCTTGCTGGGTGGCGCTATCGATATCCTCTTCTAGGAGCTGCCTTCCTAGTCCTTCTCGGCGGCGCTGAGGGTGCGTGGCAATACGCGCCACCCGCCGCCAGCGGGCGGTTAGCGCCTCACGGCTGCCGCAATGGGCCGCCAGCGACTGCGCCAACAAATGCCCCTGAGGTCTGCGCTCGCCTCGCGCTACCTGCTCGGCAAGCGCGGCATCAAAGCCGCCCTCCTCTCGCGTGACCAGTACCGCTTGGGGGTCAGCCCCATCGCTGCTTAGCATCATGCGCAGCGACGTGCCGGGGCCATCCAGCAGCTGGCGTAAATCGCTCGGCGTGGTGCGGTAGTGGGACTGCACCAGCAGGCCAAACAGCTTTTCCAGCAGAATGACCTGCTCCGCTAGCTGTGCTTGGCTAATCACCATGCTGGGAAGCCGCTCGCCCTGGTGTGGCTCTGCTTTGGGCAGCGGTGCATCGAGTAAAAGCAGGTGTTGAATGACGGCTTCCAGCGGGTCGCCGGCTGACCAACGTATTGGCGTTTGCAGCGTCAATTCACGCCACTGGGGCGCTTGGCGGTCTAGCACATCGCGAAAACGCAGCGCAAAGCCGCGCCCCGAGCCTTCGTAGCCATGCACCGTCGTGGCAAACGCAATGCGCGGAAAAGCCGCCAGCCAGCGGGCCAGCAACGACGCCGGAATGGCGGCAGCTTCATCCACCAGCAGCGTACTGCCGCTGCCCCCTAGCGCGCCTTGCTCGATCTGTTCTGTCAGTACATCCGGCGGCAAGAAGCGCAGCCGACTGCCGTTGGCAAGCGACACCTCGGCAGGGCCGTGGCGCTGTAGCGCCGGGCACAGCGCCGCCACACGGCTAAAGACGCTCTCCACGGCGCTCAGCCGAGGCGCGGTGAGCAGCCACTCGCCACCGTCGCTTTGTTGCAGTAGCCGTGCGCAGGCAATGCCCAGGGCAGCACTCTTGCCCCGCCCCCGGTCGGCGGTCACCACCAGCGGTCGACGGCGCTTGAGCTTGACCAGCGCGCTCACCGCCAAGGCTTGGTCCGCAGTAAGACAGTCGGTGTCTTCACAGGACTCAGGGGCGCTCGGCCGTTTGGCCAAGGTCGGCAATCGCAGCGCTCCTCCCACCGGCCAGCGCACTACCTCGGTCGACGCCCCCAGCAAGCGGGCCATACGCGTGAGGTAGTGGGCACTGAGGTGCTCCCAAGGCCAGGGGTAATCGGCAAAGCGAGCGTAGTTGGGATCGGGCTGGCAGCCCCATGACGATGGCGTGACGAGTACCAGTAAGCCGCCCGCGCTCACCGTCCCCGCCAGCGCACCCAGCGCATCGGGGTCTAGCCCTTCGTGGCCACTGGCATCGAGGATCACTAGCTGGTGCTCGGCACCCAGCCGGGTACGCGCTTTACGGCTAGGTAAACTGGTAGCGACGGGGGACTGTTGGGCATCGCCCACCCAAAGGGGTGCCTGCCAGTCGGCGGCCTGCCACAGCGCCAGTGCCTGCTGACGGGCCTGCGCTGGTGCACCGCTTAACCACACCAGCCCGCGCCAGCCCCGCTGCTTTAAACGGTGGGCATGACAAACGAGCGTGGCAGCCTCCCTGTCGACGTGTTTGCGGGGTGAGGTGGGGTCGGCGTGGCGTGACCCGCCCATAGCGGCTCCTTAGGCAAGAATTCTCTTACAACTTTGGTTGAACAAACCCGGGCTTTTCAACGTTTTCTCACCCTTCAAGACAGAGTAAAGAGCGTAGAAGTACCTTTTAAAGCAATGTTTTAACGGCTTTTTTCACATTTTCTCTGCGATGGCCGCCGCGTTAACTTCCTTGATTTACTGATATTGCGTTGCAGCGGGTGGAGTGTGCTAGCTTAGCGATGCAGCGCAGCGTTGTTTTACTTTACGTAAACGTCAGCCTGCTCGCTGTACTTTCCTGCTTTCAGGTCTCCAACACTAATAACGCTAACCGCCAAAGTACCAGGAAACATACAATGAAAAAGACCACAAAATTCGCACTCACCAGCCTTGCCGCTGGCGTCGCCTTCGCCGCCCTCACGTCTACCGCTCAAGCGCAGGAGCAGTGGACCATGACCACCACGTGGCCGGAGAACCTCGACCTGATCAAGATCGATCAGCATTGGGCCGAGCTGGTCAATCAACTGGCGGGCGATGAAGTCCAAATCAATTTCCGCGCAGGCGGCACCTTGATGCCTGGTACCGAGGTCTTCGATGCGACCGAAACCGGTGCCATTCAAGCCGCAGGCGACTGGCCCGGCTACTGGGCGGGCCTGAATCCGGCGTTTTCGCCGCTAGCCACCACCACCAGTTTGTTCAACGGTGTCGATTATCTGAACTGGATCCAACAGTGGGGTGGCTTCGAGCTCTACCAGGAGATCTACGGCCAGTACAACATGGTGTACCTGCCCTACGGCATCACCAACAACGAATCGGGTTTCATGGGTCGCACGCCCATCGAGAGCATCGCCGACCTGGAAGGCAAGCGTCTGCGTCTCTCCGGCCGTGACCAGGGCCGCGTGCTCGAAGAGCTGGGCGGCTCCCAGGTCACGCTAGCCGGTGGCGAAGTGTACCAAGCCATCGAGCGTGGGGTGATCGACGCAGGTGAGTTCTCCACCCCTGGCGTTGACTTCAATGCAGGCTTTGCCGAAGTCGCCGACTACTGGGCCACCCCCGGCTGGCACCAGTCGGCGAGCGTGTTCGGCGTCATGATCAACAAAGACGCGTGGGACGCACTCTCCGAAGAGACCCAGGCCAAACTGCGTATCGCTGCCGAAGCCACCATGGCGTGGTCACTCTCCTGGTCTGAGCGCGAGTCCACCGAAGCGACCCAGAAGTTCATCGACGCGGGCGTGACCATCAATCAGTTCTCGGAAGAGGACCTGGCGCGTATCCAAGAGATCACCAACGAGGTCATCGTACGCGGTGCCTGTGAAAACCCAGACCACGCCAAGGTCTACCACTCCATGATCACCTACCTGCAAGAGTACGCCGCATGGCGTGATGTGACGGCCCCGTTCAACATGAGCCGTACCATGGACAACCTGCCCTCACTGGAAGAGATCGAAGCCTGCCTGTAAGGCACTCACTATAAAAGCGTAACACGGCCGCCCCTCCCCTTGTTGGGGCGGCCTTAGCTCAGTTGCGGAGATCTTCCATGAATGCGATTGCCAAGGCGATCGATGCGATTAACGAGCTGTTTGGCCGCATCATTGCGCCGTTAATTGCCATCATTACCCTTATCGTGCTTTACGACATCGTGTCGCGCTTTTTCTTTGGCCGCCCCAGCGACTGGGCGTTCGATGTGACGAAAATGCTGTTTGGCGCCCACTTCATGCTCATGGCCGCCTACGGGCTGCGCCATCATGCCCACGTGGAAGTCGACGTGGTGAAACGGCTGCTATCCCGCAAGAAACAGGCCGTATTGGATCTCATTGGCTACCTGGTCTTTTTCGTGCCGTTCATTTGGCTGCTGCTGACCTACGGCTGGCGCTTCTTCGAGCGCTCCTTCAGCCGTGGTGAAACGACTTACGGCATGGTCTCGATTCCCGTTTACCCGGTGAAAGGGGTGATCGTCGTGGCCGCCGCGCTGATTTTGCTGCAGGCGATTGCCATCGTCCTACGCGCCATCATGCAACTGCGTGAGGAGAAGTCCGCATGAGTGCAGAACTACTAACGCTAGTGATGTTTGGCGGACTGCTGGTGGGGCTGTTTATGGGCCATCCGCTCGCCTTTGTGCTAGGCGGTATGGCGGTCATCGGCGCGTATCTAGGCCCCGGTATCAACACTCTCGGCATCATCATCAACAACGTCTATGGCAACGCCATGGACAACTATGTGCTGGTCGCCATTCCGCTGTTCATTCTGATGGCACGCTTTCTCAACGACTCCGGCGTGACGGAGAAGATGTTCGACGCCATGCGTCTGCTGTTGGCCAACGTGCGCGGCGGCCTGGCGCTGACCGTGGTGGTGGTGTCGGTACTATTGGCGGCCACTACCGGCATCGTCGGGGCGTCCATTGCGGTCATGGGGATGATCGCGCTGGTGCCGATGCTCAAGTATGGCTACAACAAAGAGCTCAGCGCGGGCGTGATCATGGCGAGCGGCTGCCTGGGCATTCTGATTCCGCCCAGCATCATGCTGATCTTGATGGCCAGCTACTCGCCAGTGTCCGTGGGCGCGCTGTTTGCCGGAGCGCTGATTCCTGGGCTGCTCTTGGGGGTGATGTACGCGCTTTACGTGGTGCTGATTTGCTGGCTGAAACCCAGCTATGGCCCCAAAGTGCCGAAAGAGGAGCGCGCCGAGGTCAGCACCAGAGAGCTGCTGATCATGCTGGGTAAATACGTCGTACCGCCGATGTCGCTGATTCTGGGCGTACTCGGCGCCCTGTTCACCGGGATCGCCACCGCGACCGAAGCCTCGGCGATTGGTGTGTTCATCGCTTTCCTGCTGTTCCTGATCTTCGGTGACCGCAAGCTCTCGACCTGCTACAACACGCTGATCGAAGCGGGCAAAACCACCACCATGGTGATGCTGGTCCTGGTAGGCGCCACGGCGTTTACCGGCGTGTTCTCGATTGGTGGCGGCATGACGGTGATCAGCGACTTCGTGCTGGCCATGCCGGGAGGCACCTTTGGCGCGCTGCTGCTGATGCTGTTCCTGGTCTTCATTTTGGGCATGTTCCTGGATTGGACCGGTATCGTGCTGCTGAGCTTCCCGATCATGCTCCCCATCATCTCTCAGATGGGCGTGGACGTGCTGTGGTTCGTGGTGATGGTGGCCGTGGTCCTGCAAACCTCCTTCCTGACCCCGCCGTTCGGCTATGCGCTGTTCTACTTGAAAGGCGTCGCGCCGCCTGGCGTCGAGATCGTCGATCTCTACAAAGCGGTGGTGCCCTTCGTGATCATCATCATCTTGGCGTGTATTTTGATGTCGATCTTCCCTGGCCTGATCACCGGGCTGCCAAGCCTGATGGTCGGTTACTGATCGCGTCATCCTCGGACGCTACGCATCCCTCCGCACCGCGGAGGGATTTTTTTTGCCCATAGGAATGCTGGCTGCACCCTTCTAGCCCAGGTGATACTATTTGCAGCCGCTATTTTTTCGCATTGACGAGCCACGCTGCCTCTCGTCCAAGGAGTCCACGACGTGTCTACGCCTGCTCGCCGCTCACCCTCGGCTCTGCTGTCAGGTTTCGCTTCACGCTTTACGCTGTCGCTCAGCCCGTGGTCCGTTGCGCTGTTCTTGATCGCGCTGATCGTGGCGCTCCCCATCTTGGTCGTATTGGCGCATATCGTGATGCCCACCGAGGGTGTTTGGCAGCATTTGGCCAGCACGGTCCTACCCCGCTACCTCTCCAACACCTTCTGGTTAGCGCTGTGGGTAGGGCTAGGGACGCTCGTGATCGGCACCGGCACCGCCTGGCTGGTCGTCATGTGTCGCTTTCCTGGCAAGCGTCTGTTCGAGTGGGCGCTTTTGCTGCCGCTGGCCGTGCCGACGTACGTGATCGCCTACGCCTATACCGACTTTCTGCAAGTGGCCGGGCCGCTACAAAGCCTGCTGCGGGAGTGGTTCGACTGGCAGGTGGGCGATTACTACTTCCCCAACGTGCGTTCGCTGGGCGGTGCCGCTACGCTGATCACCTTCGTGCTCTACCCGTATGTCTACCTGCTGGCCCGGGCGTCGTTTTTAGAGCAGTCGGTGTGCGTACTGGATGTCGGGCGTACACTAGGACGCGGGCCCTGGCGGCTATTCAGCAGCGTGGCGCTGCCGCTGGCGCGCCCGGCGCTGGTGGGCGGCGTCTCGTTGGTGTTGATGGAGACGCTCAATGAGTTCGGCGCGGTCCAGTTCTTTGGTGTGGACACTTTTACCACCGGTATTTACCGCACGTGGTTTGGCTTGGGCGAGCCGATTGCTGCGGCCCAGCTGGCCGCCTGCCTACTTACCTTCGTGATTGCCTTCGTGCTACTGGAGCGCTGGTCGCGGGGGAAACGCCGTTACTTCCACACCACCAACCGCTATCAGCAGTTACCCGAATATCGGTTGCACGGATGGCACGCCGCCGGGGCAACGCTGGCTTGCCTGTTGCCAATCGGCGCTGGTTTCTTGCTGCCCAGCGGCATTCTGTTGGAGATGGCGATCACCACCGGCGACAGCCTGTTTGGGACGCGCTTCATCGGCTTTGCCATGAACAGCCTGAGCCTCGCGACGGTAGCAGCGCTGATTGCCGTGGGGCTAGCGGTGCTGCTGAGTTACGGCGTGCGGCTACACGACTCCCCCAGTGCACGGCTGTTTACCCGCATCGCGGCGATGGGGTACGCCATTCCGGGGTCGGTGGTGGCCGTGGGCATTTTGATTCCATTCGCCTGGCTGGATAACGCGCTCAATACCTGGCTGCATACTCATTACGACATCATCATCGGGCTGGTCTTCAGCGGCACGGCATTCATCCTGATTTACGCTTACGTGGTGCGTTTTTTGGCGGTGTCGTTCAACGCGGTCGAGGCAAGCCTGGGGAAGGTCACCCCGAGCATGGACGCCGCCTCACGCACGCTGGGGCAAACCGCTGGGGGGACGCTGCGGCGCATTCATACGCCGCTGATGCGCAGCAGCCTATTGGCTGCCGGCATTCTGGTCTTCGTGGACGTGATGAAGGAGCTGCCCGCTACGATCATCCTTCGCCCGTTCAACTTCGATACCCTGGCGGTGCGCGCCCATAGCCTGGCATCCGATGAACGTCTGGCGGAGGCCTCCACGGCCTCGTTGACCATCGTGGTAGTGGGTATTTTGCCGGTGATTCTACTCAGCTTGGCGATGCGCCGGGCGCGCCCAGGCAGCCAAGCCGAGTAAGTAGACGCCTTACAACACCAGGCGCTTAACGCGGGAAGATGAACACCTGGGAGTGGTCGAGATCGATATCGATCGGCTGACCCTCCTGGGGGAGGAAGACACCCGGCACACGGGCGTGGAGGTGTGCCTCCTGGCCATCCACGCCGTGGGCGCAGAGGTGTATCAAGCTCGTGCGGCCAAGCAGTTTCGCCATCACCACGTGGCTGTGGCTATGGGTATCGGCCGGCAGGTCGCGCTCTTTGATGCGCAGCGCCTCCGGGCGAATCATCACCTGCGCGGCGCTGCCTTCGGGCAGCCAGCTCGCATCCACGTCTCCTACCGGGGTGTGTACCACACCTTCCTGAACCACGCCGTCCAACTCGTTTACCTCCCCAAAAAAGGTCACGACGAATGGATCGACCGGCGCGCAGTAAAGCTCCCGCGGCGTGCCCGTTTGGACGATCTTGCCATCGCGCATCAAGGCAATGCGGTCAGCCATGAACATCGCCTCTTCCGGGTCGTGGGTGACCAGCAGCGTCGCAGACCCCAGCTTTTTCAGCACGTGCAGCGTATCGTCTCGAATCCGGTCACGTAGACGGGCATCCAGGCTAGAGAAGGGCTCATCCAGCAGCATCAGTTTGGGGGTAGGCGCCAGGGCGCGGGCGAGCGCCACCCGCTGCTGCTGGCCGCCCGAGAGCATGTGAGGATAGGTCTCGGTGTAATCGGCCATGCCCAGCTGCGCTAATAGCTCCAGTGCCCGGGCGCGGCGCTGGCCAGAGGGCAGATGCTTCAAACCAAAGGTGACGTTTTCCAGCACGCTCAAGTGCGGAAAAAGGGCAGAGTCTTGAAACGCCAGCCCGACATTGCGCTTCTCCGGCGGCACATGACGCTTGCCCGGGGCAGCGATGGCCTGCCCTTCTAAGCTGACGGTGCCCTCTTGAACCACTTCGAGCCCTGCGGCGATGCGCAGTAGCGTGGTTTTACCACAGCCAGACGGGCCAAGCAGGCAGACCACCTCGCCCTGGGCAATGTCGAGGTCGATGCCTTTGACGACGTGATTGGCTGCAAACGTGTGTTGCACACCGCGCAGCGACAGCGCCGGTGCGGGAGCGGCCACGTCAGAAAGGGAGACTGTTGCCGTCATTCGTTCACCCATAGTTTGTTCACAACGAGTACGCAGGGGCGAAGCCGTTGCAAACACGGTTAAAAGGTATTTGCATTCTATTTTCTATTGGCAAGAGATGCACGTTTGCCCGGCAATGCGCCGCGTTACAAAAATAGATGCGTGTCATTATCATTTCACTTGACGCGTTCCGACCAAGGCGTTTCAATACGCTACGGCGCTAATGCAACTTATTATCATAAACATTCAGGGTATTTTTTATGAAAAAGGCACGTCTTTCGGCTTCCGTTGCCGCCATCATGGCCGGTTCCGCGTTTGCCACCAGCGCACTCGCTAACGAAGTCAACATCTACTCTGCTCGTCACTACGACTCTGACGAGATTCTCTACCAAGCGTTCACCGACGAGACGGGTATTGAAGTGAACGTACTGGAAGGCGACGCCAACCAGCTGATGGAGCGTATGCAGCGTGAAGGCGTCGCGAGCCCTGCCGACGTCATGCTGACCGTGGATGCGGGCAACCTGTGGCGCGCGGAGCAAGACGGCATTTTTCAAAGCGTAGACTCTGACGTGCTCAACGAGCGCCTGCCGGAGTCCATGCGTCACCCGGAAGGCATGTGGTTTGGCTTTAGCCAGCGCGCCCGTGTGATCTACTACAACCGCGAAAACTTCGACCCGAGTCAGATCGCCACCTACGAAGACCTGGCCGATCCGCAGTTCGAAGGCCAAGTGTGCATCCGCTCTTCCAACAACATCTACAACCAGTCCCTGCTGGCGTCGATGATCGAGCACCACGGTGAAGAGGGCGCGCAAGAGTGGGCCCAGGGCGTCGTGAACAACATGGCTCGCGACCCGGAAGGCGGTGACACCGACCAGATTCTGGGCGTTGCTAGCGGTGAGTGTAACCTCGCGGTCGGTAACCACTACTACTACGTGCGTCTGCTGCACTCTGACGATGCCGCCGAGCGTGAAGCCGCGCGTAAAGTGGGCGTGATCTTCCCCAACCAGGATGATCGCGGTACCCACGTGAACGTCGGCGGTGCTGGCCTGGTCGCCAACGCGCAAAACCCGGAAAACGGCATTCGCTTCCTGGAGTTCCTGGCCTCTGACCAAGCGCAAGAAGTGCTGGCCGAGCGCAACTACGAGTTCCCGGTGGTCGAAGGCGTGAAGAAAAACCCGGTGCTGGAGTCTTGGGGCGATTTCGCCAAAGACGACATCAACATCAGCATTCTGGGTGAGAACAACCCGGAAGCGGTACGTATCTTCGACCGCGTTAGCTGGCGTTAAGCGCGGCTTGGGCACACGCTTTTGAAGCCGGTGCTTAAGTAACGCACTAAACACAACCCCCGCAGCGACCGCTGTGGGGGTTGTGTGTTATGGGCGAGTGCTCTCTCGTTCGTTAGTGAGCTTCATCCCAATTCGCGCCGCTTTGCGCTTCTACGATCAGCGGGACGTTGAGCGATGCCGCCGCCTGCATGCGTGTCTGCACCTGCTCGATAAAACTATCCACCTGGGCCTCGGCCACTTCGAACACCAATTCATCATGCACCTGCATGACCATCAGCGCGTCGAACTCCCCCTCCGCTAGCCACGCATCTACATCGATCATGGCCTGCTTGATGATATCCGCCGCCGTGCCCTGCATGGGCGCATTGATGGCCGTACGCTCGGCGCCTTGTCGGCGGTTGCGGTTTTGCGAGTGGATCTCCGGCAGGTAGAGCCGCCGCCCCATCACGGTTTCGACAAAGCCATCCTCCGCCGCCTGGGTACGAATACGGTCCATGTAGCGAGCCACCCCGGGGTAGCGGTCGAAGTAGCGATCAATGTAGGTCTGCGCCTGGTTGCGGTCGATGTGCAGCTGGCGGGAAAGCCCCCAAGCGCTCATGCCGTAGATCAAGCCAAAGTTGATGGCTTTCGCACTGCGGCGCTGGTCGGCAGAGACCTTGTCCAGCGAGGTGCCAAAGACTTCCGCCGCCGTCGCGGTGTGAATATCGCGCCCTTCGGCAAACGCCTCCAGCAGCCCTTTGTCCTCCGATAGATGCGCCATGATGCGCAGCTCGATCTGAGAGTAGTCCGCCGCGACGATGCGGTAGCCAGGGCGCGCCACGAACGCCTGGCGAATCTTGCGCCCCTCCTCGGTGCGGATGGGGATGTTCTGCAGATTGGGATCCGACGACGACAGCCGCCCAGTCGCCGTGACCGCCTGATGGTAGCTGGTGTGAACCCGCCCAGTCGTCTTGTTAAGCAGGCGTGGCAGCTTATCGGTGTAGGTGGATTTCAGCTTGGCCAGCCCACGGTGCTGCATGATGACTTTAGGCAGCGGGTAGTCCAGCGCCAGCTCTTCGAGTACCGCTTCCGCCGTCGACGGCGCGCCTTTCGGGGTTTTCTTGATGACCGGGATTTTCTGCTCGTCGAACAGAATTTGCCCTAACTGCTTGGGCGAGCCCAGGTTGAACTCGCGGCCCGCCAGTTCGAAAGCGTTGCTCTCTAACTCACGGATACGCTGTTCGAGCTGCTGACTCTGTTCGTGCAGGCGCTCGGCATCGAGGGCGACGCCGTTGCGCTCGATGCGTGACAGCACGTTGATCAGCGGCAGCTCGAGGCGGTCGAGCACCTCGGCCAACCGCCCTTCCCGTTCGACCTGCGGGCGCAAGGTATCTTGCAGACGCAGGGTGATGTCCACGTCCTCACAGGCGTAAGGCGCCGCCTGCTCCAGGGCGATCTGGTTGAAGGTGAGCTGCTTGGCGCCTTTGCCTGCGATCTCTTCGAAGGAAATGGTTTTCTCGCCCAGGTACTTCAACGCCAGCGAATCCATGTCGTGACGCGTGGCGGTGGAGTTGAGCACGTAGGAGGCCAGCATGGTGTCCGCAAGCGGCCCCACGACATGAATGTCCACGTTGGCGAGCACGGAGATATCGTACTTTAGGTTCTGGCCAATCTTGGTCTTGGTGGGGTCTTCCAGTAGCGGCTTCAACGCCTGAAGAACCGTATGGCGGTCCAGCTGGGTCGGGGCGTCCAGATAATCATGAGCCAACGGAATATAGGCGGCCTCGCCTGCCTCTAGGGCAATCCCAACGCCGACGATATCGGCATCCATATAGTTCAGGCTGGTGGTTTCCAGATCGAAGCAGAAGCGTTCGGCCTCGTTGAGCCGTTCGAGCCACGCCTCCAGCTCGGCCTGCTCGGTAATCACATGATCATGGCGCTCGGTCGGCGCCGTCTCCGTCGCGCTGTCGGCTGCTTCCGAGACGGGCTCGCCCCCTGCCACATCGTCCACGCCTTCGTCGTTACCTTCCAGCAGCTCGGCGAGCCACTGCTTGAACTCCATCTCTTTGTACAGCTCGACCAGCGCTTCGCGGTCTGGGTGGGCAATGTCCAAATCATCCAATCCCACCGGCAGGTCGCAGTCGGTTTTGATGGTGGCCAGCTGATAAGAGAGAAACGCCTGCTCCCGGTGCTCTTCCAGTTTTTTGGGTAGCGTTTTCGCGCCACGAAAACCAAGGGTGGTCACGCGTTCTAAATCGCCATAAATCGTGTCCAAACCGCCGCCCATACCTTGCAGCAGACCGATGGCGGTTTTTTCGCCCACCCCCGGCACGCCGGGGATGTTATCCACCTTGTCGCCCATCAGCGCGAGAAAGTCGATGATCAGTGCGGGGGGCAGGCCAAACTTCTCCTCCACGCCCGCTTCATCGAGGGTTTCCTCTTTCATGGTGTTGACCAGAGTGATGTGGCCGTTCACCAGTTGGGCCATGTCTTTATCGCCGGTGGAGATCACCGCGTCACGGCCAGCCTGAGTGGCGTGGTGCGCCAACGTGCCAATCACGTCATCCGCTTCGACCCCTTCGATGCATAGCAGCGGCAGGCCGAGGGCTTTGACACAGGCGTGCAGCGGTTTGATTTGGCTACGCAGGTCGTCTGGCATGGGCGGACGATGGGCCTTGTAGTCGCTGTACAGCTCATCGCGGAAGGTTTTACCCGGCGCATCGAACACCACCGCCATGGGGCTATCGGGGTAGTCTTTCATCAGCCGTTTGAGCATGTTCAGCACGCCCTTCACGGCCCCGGTCGGCTGACCGTTAGAGGTCGTTAGCGGCGGCAGCGCATGAAACGCGCGGTAGAGGTACGAAGAGCCATCGACGAGCACGATTGGGGCACGGGCCATAACCAAATTCCATAGTCAGCAAAACGGTAAGGATGTCTGTTCTCTATGATACGCGTTCAGCGCCGGGGCTGCAGAAAAGAGCCGTAAAACACGAGGCGCATCGCCACACAACGCTGCCAACTCGCGCGGCAAGCCGCTACAATAATGGGCTTAGCAACCTGGGCGAGATCCTCATGGCAGTATTCACCCCGCTTAGCGACGCACAGGTCGCCGCGTTTTTGGAAAAATTTGATGTTGGCAGCTTTGTCGCGCTTCAGGGTGTGGCAGGCGGTACGGAGAATTCGACGTTTTTCGTGACCACCGACCGCCGCGAGCTGGTGCTGACCCTGTTCGAACAGGGCGAGCACGAAGAGCTGCCGTTTTTCGTGGAACTGCTCGACTACCTAGACGAGCACCGCCTGCCGGTGCCGGGCACCATTCACGACCGTGAAGGCGTTGCCCTGCACAGTTTGGCGGGCAAGCCCGCCCTGCTGTTCCCGCGCCTACCGGGCAAACACCCCAGCGCGCCCAATCTAGCTCAGTGCCAAGCGCTGGGCACGACGCTGGGGCGGCTGCATAAGGTGTCGCAACGCTTCCCTGGACACCGCCCCAATCCCCGCGACCTGCACTGGCTGCGGGCGGTCCACCACAAAGTGCTCACTTACATCAGCCCGGATGATCAAACGCTGATGAAAAACGAAGTGGACGACTACGAAAGCGCCTTCAACCAGCATGGCGCGCTGCCCCAGGGGGCACTGCACGGCGACCTGTTCCGTGACAACACGCTGTACGAAGGCGACAGCCTCGGCGGCATCATCGATTTTTACAACGGCTGCACCGGCGACCTGCTGTTCGATCTCGCCATTGTGATCAACGACTGGGCCTCCAACGAGGATGGCTCGCTGAATGCCGAGCGCTACCATGCGATCTTGAGCGCCTACCAGGCGCGTCGTCCGCTCACCGAGACCGAGCGCACCCTTTGGCCGACCATGCTGCGGATGACGGCACTGCGTTACTGGCTGTCGCGGCTTTTGGTGGTGTATGTCGACCCGCCGGCCCACGACTTGACCCCCCATGACCCCGAACGCTTCCGCGTGATCCTCAAGGCACGCATCGCGTGGGGCGCACTTCCCATTCCAGAGGCATCTTCATGAGTGACATGGCAACGACCAGCAGTCCCGCCGTACGTGCCCGCCGCACTTGGAACATGGACCAGTGGGGCAGCGGCTACTTTGACGTCGACGATCACGGCCAAGCCCTGGTGCGTCCGCTAGGCAGCGATGCAGAAGGCCCAGCGCTGCCTATCAGCGCGCTGGTGCGCCAGCTGCAAACTGCCGGGTTGCGCTTGCCGGTACTGGTGCGCTTTAGCGATATTCTCCACGACCGCGTCGAGCAGCTCTGCGGTGCCTTCGATGCCGCCATGCAGGACGTGGACTATCAGGGCGGCTATACCGCCGTTTACCCCATCAAAGTGAACCAGCAGCGCCGCGTCGTGGAAGAGATTCTGGCGACCTCCGAGCGCGGTAACGGCCGCGTCGGCCTGGAAGCCGGTAGCAAGCCGGAGCTGCTGGCGGTGCTGGCGCTGTCGGATGGCGGCTCGTCACTGATCGTGTGCAATGGCTATAAAGATCGCGAGTACGTGCGCCTAGCACTACTGGGCGAGAAGCTCGGCCACAAAGTGTATCTGGTGGTGGAGAAACTCTCCGAGCTGGCGCTGATTCTCGAAGAGGCTCGCGAGCTGGACGTGACGCCGCGCATTGGCCTGCGGGCACGGCTGGCCTCGGTGGGTAAAGGGAAGTGGCAGAACACCGGCGGTGAGAAATCGAAATTCGGTCTCACCGCTAGCCAGATTTTGGAAGTGGTCGACACCCTGCGCGCCGAAGATGCCCTGGCCAGCCTGCAGCTCGTGCACTTCCACCTGGGGTCGCAAATCGCCAACATCCGCGACATTCAGCGCGGCCTGCGGGAGTGCGCGCGCTTCTATCAAAACCTGATGAGCCTGGGCGCGCCCATCGACACCGTCGACGTAGGTGGCGGCTTGGGCATCGACTACGAAGGCACTCGCTCGCGCAGCTACTGTTCGGCCAACTACTCCATGCAGGAGTACGCCCGCAATGTCGTCAGCGCCTTCTCCCAGCTCTGCCAAGAAGCCGATCTGCCCCAGCCTCACCTGATCAGCGAATCCGGCCGCTCGCTGACCGCTCACCATGCGGTGCTGATCACCAATGTCATTGGTGAAGAGCGCGTCAACGACACGCCGCCTGAGCGCGCCACCCAGGAAGAAGACCCGCAGGTTGAAGAGCTATGGCGGGTGTTCGAGCAGCTGGCCGATACCCAAGAACCCCGGGTGCTGGTCGAGGCATGGCACGACCTGTTGCAAGCGGTCAGCGAGTTACACGACCGTTTCGTTCTGGGGCTGAGCGACATCAATGCCCGCGCCGAGGGCGAGCGGCTCTACATGGCCGCCTGCACGCGCCTGCGCGGCAAGCTGGATACCCGCAACCGCGCCCACCGGGAAATCATGGACGAGTTGGCCGAAAAGCTGGCGGATAAGCTTTTCGTCAACTTCTCGCTGTTCCAGTCGGTGCCGGACGTGTGGGGCATCGAACAGATTTTCCCGGTGCTCCCGCTCACCGGGCTGGACAAAGCGCCGACCCGTCGCGCGGTGATTCAAGACATCACCTGCGACTCCGATGGCCGGATCGATAGCTACGTGGATGGCCAAGGGGTGGAAAGCACCCTACCGCTGCCCGAGTGGGCCAACGAGGACGAGCGCTGGCTGGGCTTCTTCCTGGTGGGGGCGTACCAAGAGATCCTGGGTGACCTGCACAACTTGTTCGGCGACACCGATTCCGTCGATGCGGCGCTCGGCGCGGACGGCGAGTGGGTGCTCTCTAACCCGCAGGCGGGGGACACGGTAGCCAACGTGCTGGCGTACGTGAACTTCGACGCCCGCGTGTTGAAACAGAAACTCACCGAGCAGTTGGTCACCAGCGGCTTCTCCCCTGAAGAGCAGGCGCACTTTGCTGCCAGCCTGACCGAGGGGCTCGAGGGCTACACCTACCTGGAGTAACCCCACCGGCACGTCCGGCGATAAAAAAAACCACCGAGTATCTCGGTGGCTTTTGCGTCACTAGCGAGCAGCTCAGCTGCCTTACTCGACGACGCTGGTGACGATCTCCAGGCCGCCAGTGAGTGTCAAACGCAGCGAGGCCCCACGGGGCAGCTCGCCAACGCCGGCTGGCGTTCCGGTCAAAATCACGTCGCCCGGCTCCAGGGTGAAGTGACGACTCATCTCCGCCACCAGCGTGGGAATGGCAAAAATCATGTCCGCCCCTTCGCCGTGCTGACGCTCTTCACCGTCGATTTCCAAGGTGAAAGCCAGCGCGTTCCAGTTAGGCACGCGGCTCAGCGGCAAAAAAGGCGACAGCGGGCAAGCGCCATCAAAGGCCTTGGCAATTTCCCAAGGGTGACCTTTCTCTTTTAGCTTGGTTTGCACATCGCGCAGGGTAAGATCCATTGCCAAGCCAATACCGGCGATGGCACGCTCGGCTTCATCCTGCGTGGCGTGGGTCAGACGCTCCCCCACCAGCAGCGCCAGCTCGACTTCGTAATGCACATCTCCCCGCGAAAACGGCGGGTCGAGCGGCTTGGTTAAATCCACGACGCTAGTGCCGGGTTTGATGAACAGCAGCGGCTCGCTGGGAACCGGGTTATCCAACTCTTTGGCATGGTCGGCATAGTTGCGGCCGACACAGACGACCTTGCCCAGCGCGTGGGGAAATTCCTGACCATCGGTAAACTGTGGAACAAAACGCATGGCGGGTCTTCTCCTTCTCATTATGCGTGCCGCATTCGCAACGACAGGCGCATTAGTCTACCCCAGCCATGCCCATGTTCCACAGTGTCATCCGCGCATTTCCACTCGGCGTCGACGTTTGAGACGCTTAAGCCTCAGGGTACCCGCGCTCCTCGGGGCCATGCGCCAAGAACGAGGGACGCTGTTTCGGCGCGGCAAACGGCGCGACGCAGCGGTTATCGGGCCGGTTGAACACAAAGAACACGTTGCTGCGCGGGTCTGGCGACAGGTTCGCGTTGGAGGCATGCAACGTGTTGCAGTCGAACAGTAGCAGCCCGCCCGCCTTGCCCTTCGGGGCCTCGATCCCGTACTTGTCGACCAGATGGGTCAACGCTTCCGGGCTAGGAACGCCCACCTCCTGGGCTTTCAACGAGTGTTTATGGTTATCCTCCGGGGTTTCTCCCAGGCAGGGCACGAATTCCATATGCGAGCCAGGGATCAGCATTAGCGGGCCATTGAACTCGTGGTTGTCGGTCAAGATCAGCGAAGCGCTGACGGCGTGCATGTTCGGCATGCCGTCTTCGGCGTGCCACGTCTCGAAGTCCGAGTGCCAGTTGAAGCCTTTACCGGCAAAGCCCGGCTTGTAGTTGATACGCGACTGATGCACGTAGGGATTGTCGCCGATGATCTGCCGGGCCGCGCCGGCCACGCGTTCGTCGCTGGCCAATGCCCCCAAGCGTTCAGAGAGCTGATGCACGGCAAACAGCGAGCGAATTTCATGGCTTTCGGGCTCGGTGATGCTGAACGCCTTGTCCCGGTAGGCGTCGTTACTCAACAGCGCGTTCATCTCCTGGCGCAGCGCTTCCAGCTCCTCGCCCTCGATCAGATTGGGGATGAACAGATACCCGTTGCGTTCGAACTCGTCGAGCTGAGCTTGACTCAATGGCCCCGGCAACGTACGCCCTTTTACGACACCATCCTGGCGGGGCTGGGTGAGTGATTCAGGCGCTTGGGCAAGGCGCGTGGGATAGGCATCCGCCACCTTGGCATTGCCCGCCGTGGGCACATCGGCCATCTCGCTGTACTGTTTGTGGGCGGTTACGTTCTTTAGCGGTGTATTGCTGACTGTCATCTAATCCACTCCTTGTATGATTAAACTTCAGTTAAAACGTGTCTCATTTAGAAACACAGCGCAGTAGATAGGGTAGCCAACCCCTCTGCGCTTGCAACCTAGGATGTCTCCTTTCATAACGTGGGTTATGACATTTATTCGTGGGCATCTTACAATGCGCCCAGTCGCTGCTGCAAAATACGCTTATAAATTATCGCTATTTCTTATAACTTTAACACTTACTAAACACACCTATCGTGGCAGCCGCCATCAAACAGTCGACCTAAAAAAACCAGAATAGCCTTTTCAAGCGCCACTCTGGTTATTTTAACTCTACGGTGTGCTAACCAAGGCACAAATGCCCGTAAATAAAATCCCGATCAAATCCGGTATTGCGCACCATCTCTTCAGGCTTTAACAACTTCACACTATTGCGTGTTTTGCGTATCAGCTTTTTCTGCTCTAACGCAGTCATACAACGGCTGACATGCACACTCGTCATTCCTAATAACTCTCCTACGACATCTTGCGTTACCGGGAACGAAAACACATTACTGGTTAGCAGACCTTTAAAGTCAAAGCGCGCATACACTTCAAGAAGAAAGTGTGCCACGCGCTCTTCCGACCGATGATGCGTACAACTTCTTAACCGCTCGATAGTAATATTATCGTTCACCATGACATACGACGTAATCGCTTTTCGTATTTCCTCATGGTGTTTAAACAGGTCGTGCAAATCATCCACCGATACTTTTTCGAGTTTGCAGTGCGTCAATGAGACGATCACGATATCGTGACTTTCGAAAAAGCTCTCTCGCATGCCGATAATATCACCGGGCATGAAGACATTGCAGATGTCTTGACCGCGGGTACTGGTGGCGTGAGACAGGCTCAACCATCCCTCTTTCACGACAAAGATGTCAGCGCGCCCTTCGCAGAGCGAAAACACCTTTTGATTGCGCCGCAGCTCCACCGGTTTGTGCTTGATATGGGCCAACGACTCCCGAGCCTCGGCCCCTAATTCACCATATAGATTCAAGACACCGACGATATCTATACAAGAGCTGTCATCACCGTCGATGCCGTGTAAACCTTTGCGATTTCCATCTTCCACTTGCTTATACTCTTCTGCAGTAATCTTATTCATCTCTACACTCCTTTGTAGTTAGACAAACGCTATACTCACCAGGAACCAGTTATAATACTGATATATAGAAAGGAAGATAACGCGACAGAAATATAGACAAATGTAAATAACTAAACAAGACAGTTTCTATAGCACGCCACCATAAAAGCCAGCAAAACATTGATTATTAACATTTGTTAAACTATCGACACCTCATTCTCGTCGGCCGCTTGACGCTAATCTTATATCAACTATCGACCTTAACAAAATAAAGAACAAAAAAACCTAGAGATACATTCATGGGTGAATCTTATCAAGTATTCTCGTGATATACATTAATTATCGCCACTTTAAACACCTAAATACTGGAAAGTAAAAAACGTCTTTCATAGGCTCCAGTCTGGGGTTATAGGGATCGATAGCCCACTCAACCATTCAGGGAGTCGCACATGAAACGCAACGTTTTCGTCATTGCTTTAGAAGATAAGCAAACACGCGCCATGCAAACACTGAGAGAGCGCAAGGACTTGGAGATACATGGATTACTAGACGTCAGCACTGCCGTAGAGTCAGATAACGTCTCTTTTAATCATCTGCTGTCACTAGCCAACGAACAACTCACCGCTTACCCCGGCACCGTCGATGCGATCATTGCACAGTGGGACTTTCCCACGAGCGTCATCGTGCCGATTCTCTGTCAGCAGCACCACCTCCCCTCCCCCTCAATCACCAGCGTTTTAAAATGCGAACATAAGTATTGGAGCCGTTTAGAGCAGCAAAAGGTCGTGCCCGACGTGGTCCCCAAGTTTTGCGGCATCGACCCTTTTGCGGAGGACCCACTCTCCCAGGTAACGCTCGATTATCCATTTTGGCTGAAACCAGTGAAGGCGTTCTCTTCTCATTTAGGGTTCAAGATTGAGTCGTCCTTACACTTCGAACAGGCCATTAAGGAAATACGCGCGGGCATTCGTCAACTTGGCGATGCCTTTAATGAAGCACTTGCTTATATAGACGTACCCGAGGAGATTATTCACTTAAATGGCAATGCGTGTATCGCCGAAGAGATCATTAGCGGTGTGCAAGGCGCCCCGGAAGGCTCGGTGTTTAATGGCGAATTTAATATTCACGGCATTATTTCCCAACCTAAAGCCGAGAACTCCATTGCCCTCTTTGATCGCCTGGAGTATCCCAGCAACCTGCCTGAGCACGTTCACCACAAAATGGTGGAAACCGCCAAAACCTTCCTGGCCCATATTGGCTACAACAACGGCTGTTTCAACGTGGAATTCATGTGGGACGAGGCGCGAGAAAAGCTCTGGCTCATCGAAGTCAATACGCGCATTTCGCAATCTCATAGTGAGATTTTCGTCTTGGTCGATGGCATGTCGAATCATGAAATCGCCGTGGATATTGCCCTGGGTCAGCGGCCATCGCTGCTCAACCGTCAGGGGGTCGCGCCCATTGCTGCCAAGTGCTTCATCCCCTTTGCCCACCACGATGGCGTGGTCAAACGCATTCCCAGCCAGGCAGAGATCGCCGCGCTCAAGGCGCGCTTGCCACATACCGATGTCGTGATCGATGTCGAACCTGGCCAGCAGCTCAGCCACCTGATGCACCAAGATAGTTTCTGCTATCGCCTAGGCACGCTCTACGTCACCGGCAACACCCACGAGGAGATCGAGCAGAACTACCAGTACTGCCTCGATGTTCTCAACTTCGACATCGAGCCCATCGATGCGTAAGGAGACCAACATGGAGATCGTTGACGATTTCCCCTACCCCATCCGTGAGATCGAAAACCTGTTCATCCCCATGCGCGATGGACAACAGCTAGCGGCCAGGGTGTGGCTCCCCGTCACCCCTGACGCCACGCCGTTCCCCGCCATCATGGAGTACATTCCTTATCGTAAGCGCGACGTAACACGGGGCCGCGATGCCAGCAACCACCCCTACCTAGCAGGCCACGGCTATGTGTGTGTGCGGGTGGATATGCGCGGCAGCGGCGATTCCGACGGTGTGCTCACCGACGAGTATACCCAACAAGAGCAGCAGGATGCCGTGGATGCCATCGCTTGGCTGGCCGAGCAGCCCTGGTGCGATGGCCACGTCGGTATGATGGGGATTTCCTGGGGCGGCTTTAATAGCCTGCAAGTGGCGGCCAAACAGCCTCCTGCCCTCAAGGCGATCATCAGCCTGTGCTCGAGCGACGACCTCTATGCCGACAACATGCACTACATGGGCGGCTGCCTTTTGGGAGACAACCTGTCCGAGGCGACCGTGATGTTCGCGTTCAATGCGCTTCCTCCCGATCCAGAGATCGTAGGGGAGCGCTGGCGGGAGATGTGGTTCGACCGTATGGAGCACAGTGGACTATGGATCGACCAGTGGCTGCGTCACCAGCGCCGCGATGCATACTGGTCCACCAGCTCGGTGGGCGAACACTACGGGGCGATTCAGTGCCCCGTGTATGCCATCGGCGGTTGGGCCGATGGGTTCACCAATACCGTGTTGCGCTTGATGGAGCATCTGGCGGTACCGCGCAAAGGGCTGATTGGCCCTTGGGGGCATAAATATCCCCACCAAGGGATTCCCGGCCCGGCCATCGGTTTTTTACAGGAGGCGCTGCGCTGGTGGGATTACTGGCTGAAAGGTAAGGAGAACGGCATCATGGAGGAGCCGATGCTGCGCGTCTGGCAGCAGGATAGCGTCCCACCGGATAACAGCTACGCCGACCGGCCAGGGCGCTGGCTGAGTGAAGCTCAGTGGCCTTCGCCACGGATTCAAACGCAGCGCTACTACCTTCAGCCCAACCGCTTGACCCTCGAGCCACGCTCCCGTCATACCGCGCCGCCCACCCTCGGCCTGCAATCGCCCATCAGCGTGGGCATGTCGGCGGGCAAATGGTGCTCTTATGCTGCGACGCCCGATCTTCCCGGCGACCAGCGTGAAGAGGATGGCGGCTCGCTGGTATTCAGCAGCGCCCCCCTAGAGGAAGCGCTGGACATCTTCGGCGTGGCGACACTGTCGCTAACGGTTTCTTGCGATCAACCTCAGGCGATGCTAGCGGTGCGCCTTTCTGACGTAGCGCCGGATGGAAAAGCCACCCGTGTCACCTACGGGCTACTCAACCTCACCCATCGAGAGAGCGATGAGTACCCCAGCGACCTAGTGCCAGGCCAACAGTACACAGTGCAGATCTCCATGAACGGCATTGCCCAACGCTTTCCCAAGGGGCATCAGCTTCGCCTGTCGATCTCGACCTCCTACTGGCCATTGGCGTGGCTGTCGCCCGCGCCCGCCCAGGTCGATCTCACCCTGGACAACTGCACGCTCCACCTACCCGTGCGCACCGCCACCGATGATGACAACACCGTTACCTTTGAACCACCCCAAGCGGCCAAACCGCTGTCCATCACCACGCTTGCGCCCAGCCAGCATAACTGGTTGTTGCACCGCGACTTGGCCACCAAACGCTCTACACTAGAAGTCATCAACGACCAAGGATGCTTTCGCATCGACGATACGGGCACCGAGATTCACCGCAGCGCACGGGAGTACTACAGCACCGTGACCGATGACTTCACCTCCGCCCGTGGCGAGACGCTCACCGAGAGCCACTTCAAGCGCGGCCGTTGGGACACGGAAGTGTATACCCGCACGGTGCTGACCTGCACCGCGCGTCACTTTCTGGTCCACGCCCAGCTAGACGCCTACGAAAACGCCTACCGGGTCTTTTCCAAGAACTGGTCGTCGAAGATTCCTCGCGATCATCTGTAATCATCCCCGCCAGCCCGAGGGCTACACGCACCATCACCGCCCCACGTTGCGATACGTCAGGGGCGGTGTTTAATGGGCGCAAAAAACCCCGGTCAGGGCTACCGGGGAAAAGGGCGTGGCTAGGTGACGCGCTCCGTATAGCGACGCTCGTGGTTACTTCTTGGCCTGCACGTCGTTGTCGTCCGCGCGTGCCAGGAAGGTGCGGGTAGTATCGTCCAGATGCTGATCCAACCAGTCCGCCATGGCCTGCTCCTCTTGCAGAATCTCACGGCACACACGCACCACCTCTGGCTGATTGGCCTGCTCGGCCGCCGCAATCAGCGCCTTGTAGTTGGCAATCTCAAAGCATTCGAAGGCATAGCTCGCAATACCGCCCTTGACCACCTCATCGCCTGCCATCATGCCACCCAGCGACTGGCCAAAGGCCGTCAGCTTACCGCCCATGTCTTTGACGGCAGAGGTGTCGATCCCCAGCTCATTCATCAACCGCTCCAACTTTTCAGCCTGATGCTCGGTCTCATGAAGATGCTGATCAATGCGGGCGCGCAGCGTCGGGTAGTGCTCGATTCGTTTCGCCTGCGCTTTCAACATCTCTTCCGCCTGCTTTTCCATCGCATGAGCATCGCGTAACCAATCTTCCAAATACTTGGCTTCCATCGTGCGCTCTCCTTGTTCATTCACGGCGTGGGTAAATCGCTCTTACTTGTTGGGGTCGATCTGCTCTTTCTGCGCCCCCGACTTCTCTTTGGCACTGCCCAGGCTCGGCTCTTGGCCTTCGGGCGCAGGCTGATTGCGCACGCTGTACTGGCTGCGACCATCCAGCGATATGCCTTCCGACCAGCGGCCTTTCGGCGCCTCTTTATCCAACAGCGTGTTGAGGTAGTAGTAAGAGTGCTGCATCGCCTCGTTATCTTCCGGCGTAGCGTTGGGAATCGGCAGCTGTTTCTCGAAGCCGCCCAGCTCTTCGATCACCGCCAACCACTGCTGCTGATGGTACGTATCGCGAGCAATCAAGAAGGAGAGAAAATCCTTCATACCGTGATCATCGGTCCAGTTGTATAGGCGCGATGCCAATACGCGGCCACCGGCTTCCGCCGTGGCGTTAGCCAGCATATCAGCGGCGATATTGCCCGTGGCGTACACGTGGCTCATATCAAACGGCACGCCGTTTGAGTTTACCGGCATGGCTGAAAGGCCTGATGAGAGCAGGTGGCGCGGGTTAGCACCGCCCAGAATGGCATTCATGACCGGGTCTTTGGCCGTGGCCTCTTGGTAGGAGACCGGTGCGCCTTCTAGATTAAGCGCCACTGCGTGGCCCAGCATTTCAATGTGGGATAGCTCTTCGGTGGCGGTGGACATCAGCATATCGCGAATACGATCATCGCCGCGGGCGCCCATCGCCTGGAAGAAGTACTGCATGGCCACACGGATTTCACCTTCGATGCCGCCAATGGCCTGCTGCAGTAACATGGCAAATTCAGGGTTGGGTGTATCGACCTTCACGGGATACTGTAGCTTTCCAGAGTGGTGGAACATAGCGCGACTCTCCTTCATTAATTGCCAGGGAGTGCACTCCCTGGCAACGCATTTAAAGCGTTTGCTTTAACAGCTTCCGTGCTTCATCGGCAATGTCCTCGTAATGCTGAGCGACGCGATCAAAGAACGCTTGCGCATCTTGATCCGACTTCTCTTTCGCATCTTGAGAAAACTGCTGGCTTAGCTGAACACCTTGAGAGGCATGATACAGCGTGCTCACCATATCGAAGTTCTTATCGTTCACCGGACGATTCATCCTTGTCTCCTTGTGCCTTCCGTCTAAACGACGCAAGGCACACTTGAACGTGTAAAGACAAAACAGTGTCGGGTGCGCGCGTTAGCGGTTGTTACCACCGCCACTGTGACTGTTTTCGCCGCCTTTCTTACCGGCTTCCGAGGCACGCTTGGGGTCGTTGGCAAAGTTACCACCGCTGTTTTCACCGCCTTTCTGGCCAATATCCTCGTAAAACTCTTTGCCATGGCTTTCAGCAGTGGCTTCCCCGCCTTTTTGACCGATATCTTGATAAAACTCTTTATCGTGGGTTTTGGCGGTCGTTTCACCACCCTTTTGTCCTGCCTCTTCGCGACTCATTCCATTATCGTTGCGGTTATTCGCCATGATAAATCTCCTTTTCATGAATTCGGCAAAACCAACTCATTTACTCGTACTCGGTGTGTCACTCGAGTAACTTGAGATTAGCCAACCTCACTCTCTTATCAAGCCAACAGAAACACAAAGAAGCATCTTTAATCTTTATAACGGCGTAATCAGATATGTATCAAATAACTTTTCATTGGTGATTGGATAACGAAAGATAAAATAATTGACTAACTCCATCTATTGCCAACACACTTCTTTAAAACATCACCACCCAGAGTAAAAGGCTACCGCCATGCGTATCTCTCTCGCGATTACCGTTACCCTCTGCCTATGGCTAGGCGGCTGCCAACGCCACGTAGCCCAGTACGCACATACCGCCCCAGATGAATCGCTCATCAATACCTACTGGAAGCTACTGACCGTAAACGACGAGCCCGAGGTGGCCGCAGATAACGTTCGCGAAGCGCATATAGTGCTGCACGTGGAACGCACCCGCTTGGCAGGTTCCACCGGCTGCAACACGCTCAGCGGACGCTACCAACACACCGGCCAGCAGCTCACCTTCCATCCCATCGCCACCACGAAAATGGCTTGCCCTACTGCACAAATGCACAGCGAACAGGCCATGTTAATTGCCCTTAAGCAAACCAGGCGTTGGAACATTAACGGCAGCCTCCTTGAGTTAACTAACGCCCGTGGAGAACCGCTGGCGGTGCTGAAGGCTGTGCATCTTTATTAGTAGGCATTAAGTAAGGCAAGAAAGCGTCTTGAACGCCGCTACTTTGAATATCGCTTAGCAACTTGATAGAAGTTGATAAACGCAATCACTTCCAGGCGATTATTGTCACAACGGGATACCCACACCTAACGATTCTTGATAACATTCCGTTACCGATATTTGCTTAGGGTTCATGGATGATGAAAACACCCGCGCTGATTGCTCTGTTGGTACTGATGCCATTGGCGGCCCACGCTGAAATTTATAAATGCGTCGACAACGGCCACACCACCTTTCAGGACTCCCCCTGTGCGGGCGGCAACTCTGAAACGGTGAATACCAACAACCTCACAATTATTTCCGTGCCTGCGGTATCGTCTCGCCCTGCGGCTTCCCTATCCGCAAATGCTCCCGCCTTCCCACGCATTGCTGTGCCGTACAGAAATCAACATCAAACGGCTCTGGAACTTCGTAATAGTCGAGTTAAGACGCGTGCTCGCTACCCGTTGAGACGTGGCTGGTGAAGTGGGAGTATTCATCACTCTTTATTACAAACCGCGCTTGTCATAGCTTTCTATATTTTATTTTGTGCAGACCCCACACGCCTTGCTCGCTGTCCGAGGGGGATAGAGGCATAAAGAAACTCAAGATAGAACTACCGGAAGGACAGTTAACCCACGTACTACGTCACACGTTCGCGAGTCACTTTATGATGAACGGGGGAAACATCCTGGTGCTACAACAGATACTCGGTCATCAGTCGATCACCATGACCATGCGCTATGCGCACTTTGCACCAGACCACCTAGAGGAAGCGGCCAAGCTCAACCCCCTCGCCATGCAGGGATGAAAGCTACCGGGTAAAAGTGTCCAACCGTTGGACACTTTATGGACACATACGAAAAAGCCGCCTCGAAAGGCGGCTTAGTCACTGTCTCAAATGCTTTGCTTATCAACCACTTAAGTGGTGCCGACACCAGGAGTCGAACCCGGGACCTACTGATTACAAGATAACTCAATTTTATATAGCAAACAGAGATTTATTAAAAAAAGAACTATGCAAAACTGGTGATACCGTCCAATGTAAAACAATGGTTTATAGAAAGGAACTACGCAGCATTTAAGGCATTATTTATGGCATCTGCTAATCAAAAGATAAAGCGGTTTCGTTACTCAATACGGCAAACACCGACCGGCGAACCGACCATCGTCTTTGAGATACGCCATCAATTCCAAGGCGCTAAGATCGGCCTCACTCCCTCCGATACAGTCGAACTCTGGCTGACCTACGCTGAAATGCCACACGTCATTGACCACTTGATGGATGAACGCACCTGGGAAGCTCACCGCAAAGCCATCTTGAATCTGCTCGCTTCGCACTTCACCCCACCACCTCGCTAATCGCTGCCAAAAAGTGCATAAACGCGCATGAAAACGCATGAAAAAATAGTCCTTTAAAACCTCCTTGCCGCCCAGTAGTGACGCGGCCTGAGCAGCTGCTGCAAGGGTGCATAAAAACCACCACATTTAGCGCGCGGGCGGGGCGGGGTGACGATGGCGCGGCGTGGGTCGTCGCCGTGGGTGGGCAGGCGGGCCGTACAGCCCTCACAAGGAACGTTCTAGGCTTTCGTGTGGTCGGGACAGGCTTAGAATTGCGTCGCTTGTAGCGAATAATAGAGCTAATCATAAGACTAATACGACTCACTCAAAAACCTGCTTCACGTATGCGCGCACAAAAAAGCCGCCCCAGTGGGCGGCTGCGTTCAGTGGCTTGTTTCACTCTGCGTTAGGGTCATCCAGTCGGTAGGGGTCGAACTTCACTACCTCTTCACCAACGTGCTCGTTGATCTCTCTCATCGTCGCCTGCAGCGGTTCCAGTTCATTGGCTACGAACACCCGCGCTGCCTTTTCGATGTCGCCAAACCCCCCGGTGTTTTGCGGAATGATGCCCATCAACTGGGGCGGGATGCGATGGCCTGCCAACTGATCGTCGCGGGTGATGTTCTTGATGTTGTAGAACTCATCTTTGGCGGCCACTTCCGATACTGGGATGATCTGAACGCCGTCCTTCTTGCCCCTGGGGGAGTAAAGAAACAGGTTCCGGAAGTTGCCCGGCCCCTTGCTCTCTTTCAGCGCTTTACGCATCGCGTCGATGTCTTTCTGATCGTGGGCGGGGTCGTTCACGTACATGATGAATCCCGCGTGAGAACCGTTCAGATAGTACCGGCGCCGGAACAGTGTCGCGCTCTCATTCAACCAGGCGCTTTGCAGGCTGCCGATATAGTCCGGCACCCCATAGATGGTCTGGTCGATATCGGGCTCCAACAGGTGGATGGTCCGCCCTTTTGGCAGTTCCACGCGCTCCATATAGTTGGGATTCCACCAGTACCGATCCTCATCACCGCGCCGCATGTACTTGGCCGAGCGGTGCTGTAACCCTAGCAAGCGCCCTAGCCGCCCTCTCACCTCCTCCAGGTACCCGTTGCCGAACACCAGGTAATCAAGAGCGAGCGCGCTAAACGCACGACGGCTTAGCAGCGGGTGAGGCACAAACGTTTTTAGCAAGATGTTCCGCTTCACTTGCATGGCGCTGCCGTGGTGTGGGGTCGCACGATAGCTCTTGGCTAGAATGCTCAAAGGGATCGGCGGCTCGTACCACTCATCCGGCGTCAACCAGACGCCTTCATACCAAACGTCACGCATGCTGGTGACCGGCTCAGGGTCGCCAAAGGTGAACGCCTCCATCCGCCCATTGTCAGTGGCCACCGCTGGGGCGGCCGTTTCAGTCTGATAGGCGGGCACGCGAATACGCGGCTTAGCCGCAGCGGTCGTTGTCATTCGTACATCTCCATTAGGGATTGCCCAGCGCCTTCGTTGGCCGGGCCGTCGATAGGCTCAAAATGTAAGGCGTGCATCGTTGCCCACGCGAGATCCGCGTGGCCGGTCGCCTTGTTGCGACCCGATACATAGGTGAATTGGCGGCCAGAGCCGGTCAGCTCCTTTTTGATACACATGAACGACGCGGCGAGATCCGACCAACCGGCATCGAACTCCAAGCGGTCTTTGCGCATGATCTGCTGAGCCTGGAGCACCATTGAGGTTTTGAGCGCGACGTCGTAACGGTAGCGAACCACGGTCGGGAACCACTTCTCAACATGCTCAGCCACCGCGCCGCCAATGCCGGTGGTATCGATGCCGATATGGCCAATCGTGTATTTGTCGCGGAACGACTCGATGAACGCGGCTTGATCTTCGTAGTCCTGACCTTTGAGCCGGTGCCGCTCCAATACCCGGTGCTTTTCCTCACGAGTACGCGCGGGAAGAACCACCACCAGCCCCGCGCCGTCGCCATCCTCGCCCTGCCCGGTCGGGTCGTAACCAATCCACACCTCCCGATCACCCACCGGGCGCGGCGCAAATGGCCGGTAGTCGTCCCACACTTCCCAACTATCCACCATGCACGCTTTCATCGTGGCCAGCGGGAACGCACTTTGTGAGTCATCGACAAACCCGCACATCAGCAGGTTGTCGAACTCCTCCGGCGAATACTCCATGCGCAGCTGATCGAGGTCGAACAGATCACAGCCGCCTTCCATCGCATCCAGCACGGTCACGATCTGCCGCCAGTGCCCATCCGGGCACAGCTTGCCGTTTTTCAATGTTTCGTGGCTGACATCGAACTCGGCGCGCTCGCTCTTCTTGCGGCGCTTGTTGAACAGATCCCCATTCCAGAACGGGTATCCCTCGTGGCCAACGCTGGAAGGTGTCGAAAAATACGTCTGCCGCCACTTCTTGTGCATGGCCATGCCGCTGGTGACTTTGCGGAACTCAGCAAAGCGATGAATCCAGAAATACTCATCCAGATAAACGTCACCGTGATAGCCCTGGGCGGTTTTGCTGTTGGTGCCCAGGAAGTGCAGCTCGGCGCCGTTATCCAAAACAATCGGGTCGCCCTTCAGCTCGACATCGCACACCTCTTTGACGAACTGAACGATGTAGTTACGGAAGATATGAGCCTGGGCACGGCTGGCAGAAAGAAAGATCTTGTTACGCCCGGTTTTGAACGCATCCACGATGGCTTCACGCGCAAAAAACCACGTTGCGCCAATCTGGCGGCTTTTGAGGATGTTACGAATGCGGTGCTTATGCCCCGCCTCTAACCACACCTTTTGATACTCGAACAGTGAATCCAAGAAGGCGACTTCCAACGCCTCCATTAGCTCCTCAGTCAAAGAGTTTCGACGTGGCTTCTTCTTCGGCCCAGCGTTGCGCGCCTCGATGTTGGGGTTTAAGTCTCCTTCGCGCCCGGTTTCGTCATACTTCCGAATCCTAGCCAGGCGCTCCAGTTGGCGACCAAGCAAATCAATCTCTTTAAAGTCGCCCGGCTCTTTTTTCGGTTTGGCCACCAATTGAACCATTCGCGCCTCCAGCGAGTGTTCTACTCGCTCGATGGGCGTGGCATCTTCCCAACGGTCGCGCGCCTTCCAGCTATGCACCGTCGCGGCTTTTTCGTTAATCACCTCAGCAATACGCGCGACTCGCCACCCCTGCCAGTAGAGATGGCGGGCGGTCATACGCGGCGATTCCTCGGCGCTCAATATCGGAGTGGGGGCTGTCGTCGTCATGCCGCCAGCGTACCCGCCGCGCGCGAAGCCCACGCCTGCCGTGGCTTGTCTTACCAACCCCGCACAACGCCAAAGCGTTGAGCCAAACGCGCTACACGCGGAACCTGAGCCCACACGAACAGCCACCCGCTCAGGAAGCCCAACATGCCCAAGTCATTCCGCGTCGCCACCGAAGGCGCAACCACCGACGGCCGCGAGATCCAGCGCGAATGGATCGAACAAATGGCCGCCAACTATGACCCGAAAAAGTACGGTGCCCGCGTGTGGATGGAGCACATTCGCGGCCTGACCGCCGACAGCGTCTTCAACGCCCTCGGCGATGTGCTCTCGGTAGAAGCCCGCGAAGTAGAAGACGGCAAGCTGGCCCTGTTCGCCGAGATCGACCCCACCGACGAACTCAAGGCGATGAACAAAAAGCGCCAAAAGGTCTACAGCTCCATCGAGGTCAACCCATCGTTTGGCGACACCGGCGAAGCGTACCTGGAAGGCCTAGCCGTCACCGACTCCCCCGCATCGCTCGGCACCGAGATGATCAAGTTCAGCCGCGAAGCGGGCAAAGGCTCCCCGCTGGCCAGCCGCAAGCAGCACGAAGGCAACCTGTTCAGCGAAGCGGTCGAAGTCGTGCTGGATTTCAGCGAAGAGAAGCCACCGGCCGCCGAGGGCCTGAAAGCCAAGATCGCCAGCCTGTTCAAACGCCACGACACCAAAACCACTAAAGGTTTCGAAGCCTTCCGCGCAGAGCTAGAAGGCACGCTGGAAGTGGTCGCCGAGCACTACAACGCCCTGGCCGATGAACTGGAAAACCGCCCTACTGCCGATCAATTCAGCCAACTGCAAGCCGATCATTCGGCACTGCAAAAACGCTTCGATGAGCTTTACGCCAAGCTCGACAGCACCCCAGATACGCCGCCGCGCACACCGGCCACCGGTAACGCCGAACAGCTAACCGACTGCTAAACGCTAGACAACCAGTAGCCACCAGGGCCACCGCCACTAAATTCAAGGGATACACAATGCGCAACGATACCCGCAAAGCCTTAAACCAGTTCAAAGCACGGTTAGCCCAGCTAAACGGCGTCGAGAACACAAGCGAGCAGTTCAACGTCGAGCCCAGCGTTCAGCAAACGCTCGAAACCAAAATGCAGGAATCCAGCGAGTTCCTGAGCCAGATCAACATGGTCGGCGTTGACGAAATCAAAGGCCAAAAGGTTGGCCTCGGCATTTCCGGCCCCATCGCCGGGCGCACAAACGTAGAAGATAAAGACCGTGCCACACGCAACGTCACCGAGCTGAGCGATAACAGCTACGAATGTGAAAGCACTGAGTTCGACACCCACATCGGATGGGCCCAGCTGGACGCCTGGTCGCGCTTCCCCGACTTTCAAGCCCGCGTGCGCAACGCAATCATCCAACGCCAAGCGCTCGACCGCATCATGATCGGCTTCAACGGCACCAGTGCCGCCGTCGAAACCGACCGCACAGCCAACCCGTTGTTGCAAGATGTCAATAAGGGCTGGCTTCAGCAGTACCGTGATAACGCCCCGGCTCGAGTGCTTACAGGCGGGAAGACAGCAGGCACCATCGTTATCGATGGTACTGCTGACGATACGCAGCCCAACAAGATTGTCGGCGACTACGCCAACCTCGACGCCCTGGTATTCGATGCCGTCAACGAAATGATCGAGCCCTGGTACCGCGAAGACACCGCGCTGGTGGCCATCATGGGCCGCAAGCTGCTGGCGGATAAGTATTTCCCCATGATCCAGCAGCACGCCGAGACCCCCACGGAAAATCGCGCCCTAGACCTGATCGTCAGTCAAAAGCGGGTCGGCGGTCTGCAAGCGGCACGTGCCCCGTTCGTTCCCGACGGCTCTATCTTGATCACATCGTTGGCCAACCTGTCGCTTTACTGGCAACGCGGCAGCCGCCGCCGCTACGTCATGGACAACCCCAAGCGTAAGCGCATCGAAAACTACGAATCCTCAAACGACGCGTATGTTGTCGAGGATTACGGCTTCGGCTGCCTGGTCGAAAACATCACATTCGCTGAATAAGCGGCAAAGCCACCCGCTAGCTGAAAAGGGAAATAGATGAAAAGCCCAGCCCGTAAACACTACGAGCAAGTGACCGCCGCGAAAGCGGCGGGCGCTGCCACGCCAGGCGAGCAGCAACAAGGCGAGCAATACGAACTCCACGCGCACGCCCTGTATGAGGCCCGCCGCACCCTCAAAACCATCAAGTCGATCCAGGCAAAGATCGAGAAAAAGCGGGAATTGCTGCCCGAATTCATGCCCTACATCAACGGCGTGCTGAGCGAAGGCAACGGCGCAAAAGACGACGTACTCATGACCATGATGGTCTGGTGTATCGACGTGGGCGACTTCGAAAAAGCGCTGGAAATTGGAGCCTACGCCGTGAAGCACAGCATTGATACGCCCGACCAGTACGAGCGCGATACCGTCAGCATCCTCGCCGAAGAAATCGCCGAAGGCGTCCGCGCATCGCTTGAAAAAGAGGAAGCAGACGCCGACGCCCTGGCCAACGTCATGGCGCGCACCGTCGCCACGGTCGGCGACCACGACATGCACGACCAGATCAAGGCCAAGCTCCACAAGAGCTACGGCTACGCCTTGCGCGCCGCAGAAGATCCCGAAGGCGCGCTCGAGCAGCTCAAGCAAGCGCTGTCGCTCAATGAACGAATTGGCGTCAAGCAGGACATTCAGCAGCTCGAACGCCAAATCAAGAACGCCGGTGGCAAGGCAGGCGCCTAGCTACCCAACCGAGTCGCACCCCGACGGCAAGGGGGCATCGCCAAGCAAGGGCTTTTAGCCTCGCGCGAAGTGATCCACCCCCTTCTTTCTTAACAGGTGGCCAGCATGATCGCCCACGGCACTAACCCACCTAGCCCAACGCTAGAGCCCATCGCCAACAACGGCTTTTGGCCAGAAATAAACCCCAACGACTTCCGTGAAGAAGAGCGTGTGCACAGCGTCACGCCCAAGCGACTAACACAATCGCTGCGCGCCGCCATGGCTGATGTAAACCGCCAGTTGGCCGACTACCAAGCCGAACAGCAGGAAAGCGGCCGCGCCACGATTGACGAAGTACCGGTCGAAAACTGGCAGACCCCCGGCGATCTCCAGCTGCTCTACCGCCGCGCCGTCTACGCACAAGCACAGGCGGATCTCCTAGAACGCTACCGCGACGCCTCCGCCACCGGTAAAGGCGACGAACGCGGCGAAGCCAAAGACCTCGCGGCAGACGACTACCGCGCCGATGCCCGCTGGGCCATCGCTGAACTCGTCGGCCGCACGCACACCACGGTCGAGCTGATATGAACCGCGTCGTGCGCGCTCACCAGGGCGAAACGTTAGACGCTCTGCTCTACCGCGTGTACGGCAGAACCGCCGCCATCACCGAGCAAACGCTCACGCTCAACCCGCATCTGGCAGAACAAGGCCCGGTGCTCAAAGAGGGAACGCCGGTCACGCTGCCGCCACCACCGGACACCCGCGAAACCAAACAGCCACGCATCCAGCTTTGGAACTGAGGGAGCCCATGAGCCACCCGTATGAAATCACCACCGAAAGCGTCAAAGCCGCGCCCCCGGCCATCGTCTCGCTGCTGCACGTCGGCGGCATGACGCCCGCCGACTGGGTCACGGTCCTCACGCTGCTCTATCTCGCGCTACAAATCGGGCTGCTGGTACCGCGCTACCTCACCCGCCTGCGCACCTACTGGGAGAACCGCCGTGGGTCTTAAAACCAAACTCGGCGTTAGCCTCGCCGCCGGTGCCATCAGTATCGCCACCGCCGTGGTGTCGTTTTATGAGGGTTACGAGCCCACCGCCTACCGCGACCCCGTGGGCATCCCCACCATTTGCTATGGCCACACCGCCACGGTGCGCATGGGGCAAACGCTCAGCCAAATCGAATGCACCGCCCTGCTGCAGCAAGATCTCGGCCACGCCTTCGCGGTGGTGGATCGCCGCGCACAGGTCGAGCTTCCAGAGCCCACCCGCGCCGCGCTCGCCTCGTTCGTTTACAACGTGGGGGAAGGCAACTTCGCCCGCTCCACCCTGCTGCGCAAGCTCAACCGGGGCGACCTACGCGGTGCCTGCCACGAGCTAAGCCGCTGGGTCTACGCCGGTGGCCGCAAGCTCAACGGCCTGGTGAACCGCCGCACCACTGAAAAAGAGATCTGCCTAGCAGGGTTAGAACAGGAGGCCACCCCATGACCCGCCTACTCGCCGCCCTCGCCATCCTCGCCCTGGTGCTGCTGGTCACCTGGGCGCTGTGGCAGCGCACTCACGCCGCCGAAGCCCGCGCAGATCTCGCCGAACAGCTGCTCGCCCAATCACAGCAGCGGGAAGCAGAAAGCAAAGTGGTCATCGATGCGCTCTGGGAAAACGCCATGCGCCTAGAAAGCCAACGCCGCGCGTTGGCCAATCAGCAAGCCGCCCTCACCCGCACCGCCTCACACCGCCTGGCCACCATTGAGGAACTCCAACATGAAAACGCCACGCTACGCGCTTGGGCTAGCACCTCTTTGCCTAGTGATGTTATCCGGCTGCGCCGCCGCCCCGCCGTCACCGGTGCCGCTGCTTACCATCAATCAGTGCGCGACCCCGAGCCCCTGCACCCTGCCAGCGAGCCACCCGCGCAATAACGGCGAACTGCACCTGCAGCTAGAACGCACCGAAGCCGCCTGGGCACAGTGCGCCGCCGAAGTCGACGCCATCATTCTTTGCCACCAGGAAGGCACCCAATGATCAAACTCCAATCCCTACGCCAACACCTACTCGCATCGGTCGAAGAGCTGCGCCGCAACCCCGAGCAGCTCCACACCTTCGTGAACGACGGTAAGGTGAAGTTTTCGCGCGGCACCAACCTAAGCCACCAATACACTGTCGATGCTCAAATCATCATCACCGACTACAGCGGCAGTCTCGACACGGTCATGGTCCCGCTACTGCAGTGGCTCAATACCTACCAGCCCGATCTCATTGAAGATGAGGCGGTGCAGATCGAGGCCGAAATTCTCAGCAACACCCATTGGGATCTCGCGCTGACCGTTCAGCTCACCGAGCGCGTCGTCGCTAAGGTCGATTGCAGCACCGGCCGCATCAACGCCGAGCACCGCATGCCCGAGTACCCCGCCGATGCCTGCCCCGCCAAACACTGGCAGCTCTACATCAAGCACCCCGAAAATGCAGAGCATGACTTGGTGGCAGAATGGGATAGCCCAGCATGAGTGACGAACTGCAAAAGCTTGATAACTGGCTAACGCCGCTGATCCAAAACCTCAGCGCCAAAGAGCGCCGCGTGTTGGCCAGAGAAGTGGCCAGAGATCTCCGCATTGCCAACCGTGAGCGCATCAAAGCGCAAACCAACCCAGACGGCACCCCTTTTCAGCCACGCAAACAGCTACGCGGCCGAAGCGGTGCCATCCGCCGAAAAGCCATGTTCAAAAAGCTGGGTACCGCCAAGTATCTCAAGGTGAGGACCAGCGCCGATGAAGCCGCCGTGGAATTTAGAGGGCAAGTCGCGCGTATTGCTCGCGTCCATCACTACGGGCTGCGCGACCGCGTCGAGAAAGACGGCCCGCAACACCAGTACGCCCGCCGTGAACTCATCGGCATCACTGCCAAAGACGCCGACCACGTGGCCAACAGCGTGCTGAACCACCTCGCCCCACCTCACTAACCCGCCGCTTGTGTAGCAGAGTTCGCACAACGCCCATCGCTACCACATCGCGCGTAAGCCGCGCAGCATGAACGGCATGAACAACGTCGCCGAACTACTCCGCCTAATTGCCAACCTGATCCGCCTTGGTGCTATCGCCGAGGTGGATCACGGCGCGCCGGGGGAACGCCTACCCGCCGTGCGCGTGCGCTCGGGGGATCTGCTCACCGGCTGGCTACCGTGGGCCGGTGGCCGCGCGGGAACTACCCGCGATTGGAACCCGCCCACCGTTGGCGAACAGGTAATGATCCTCTCCCCCGGTGGGGATCTCGCAAACGGTGTGGCCATGCCCAGCCTGTTCCAATTCAGCGCCCAGCCACCGACCAACGACCCCGGCAAAATCAGCCGCGAGTTTCCCGATGGCGGCCTGATTGAGTACGACCACGAACGCCAAGTGGTGCGTATCAACCTACCCGGCCGCTTAGAGATCACCGCCCCAGGCGGCACACAGTGGGTAGGCGGCATCCAGCACCAGGGCGATATGCAGCGCGAGGGCAGCTATCAGCAAAACGGCGGCACCCACACCCACAACGGAAAAAACACCGGCAGCGACCACAAACACAGCGGCATTCAGCCCGGCCCAGCTAACACAGGAGAGCCCATCTAATGCCCGGCATGAACGTCAATACCGGCAAGCGGCTAGATGGCATCGACCACATCCGCCAAAGCGTGGCCGACATCATCACCACACCCATCGGCTCCCGCGTCATGCGCCGCGACTACGGCAGCCTAGTGCCCGAGCTGCTCGACATGCCAATGAGCGACGCGCTCATGATGCAGGTCTATGCGGCCACTGTCATCGCGGTGACCCGCTGGGAGCCGCGCATTCAGATCACCGGCACGCGCCGCGAGGTCAGCGCAGCAAACCCCGGTACCGCCATCATTGAGCTGACCGGAAAAACCGCCGCAGGCGAGCCGCTGAGCATAGGAGTGCCCATTCAATGAGTCGCGCCGAGCTGATAGACCTGTCGCGGCTGCCTCAGCCTGAGTTCACTCAGACGCAGAGCTATGAAGAGCTGCTCAGTGAAATGCGCGAAGAGCTGGTCGCGGCCATGCCCGAAAGTCAGCGCGAAGAGATTGCGGAAACACTGCAGCTAGAAAGCGAGCCGCTAACCAAGTCGCTGGAATATGCCGCCTACCGCGTGATGGTCGAACGCCAACGGTTCAATCATCGCAGCGCCCGCCTAATGCTCGCCTACGCAGAGGGCGAAGAGCTGGACCATATCGGCGTCACCTACTATCAGACTCAGCGTCTAGGGCTAGAAACAGCCACCCCGGAAGACGACGACAGCTACAAGCGCCGATTGCTGCTCGCATTTGATGGCTACAGCACCGCCGGGGCTCGTCAAGCATATATCTATCACGCACTGTCCGCCGATGCGGACGTGCTAGATGCCAAAGTGGTGGGCAATACAGCGGGCATCGTGCGGGTGGCTGTTCTATCTCGTTCAGCCAACGGAGTGCCATCCGCTTCACTGCTGACCAAAGTGAATGCGGCACTTAGCGCAGAAACCGTGCGACCGCTTAACGATCAAGTCGACGTGCTGCCCGCCGAGGTCATCGAATACGAAATTCGCGCCCGCATCCGCGTCAAGCAAGGCCCGGCGAGCCGCGTGGTGCTCGAAGAAGCCGAGCGCCGCGCCCGCGAATACGCAGAGGGCCGCCAGCGCCTGGGGATGCCCATCATCCGCGATGCAGTGCTCGCCGCGCTCTGGGTCGAAAGTGTCGAGCACGTCGAATTGTTATCACCGTTAGACGACATCGACCGCACGGACAGCCAATCGGCGTTTTGCACCTTGATCGAGGTAGCGAATGACAACTAAACGCAGCCTGCTGCCTCCCAATGCAACCCGGCTAGAACGTGCCGTTGAAAACGCCACGGATAAGCTGCGCGCACCTGGCGTGCATGCGCTGTGGAACGCTTACGACTGTGAAGAGCGCCTACTGCCATGGCTTGCGTGGGCTATGGGCGTAGAAATATGGGATGACGCGTGGCCCGTATCGGTCAAGCGCTCAACCATCGCTGCTGCAATGAAGATCGCTCGCCACCGGGGCAGTGTCTGGGCAGTCAAAGAAGCGCTTATTGCCGCCGGTTACGCCGGGGCAGAAATCGAGGAAGGCTTGCCGCCGCTCAGGCACAACGGCGCGCAGCTGCGCGACGGCCTGGAAACCTACGGCGGCGGTAACCGATGGGCCATGTTCCGTCTAATCGCCGACCTGGGCGAAGATAAAGGCGTGTCGGGTAAAGAGCTAAATCAGCTAGTAGCGCTGGTCAATAACGCCAAACCTGCACGCTCTCAGTTAACAGAAATCGCGTATCGCGCCAATGTCACAGATCTGGCCGCCCCCGAAGAACACAGCCACATCACCGCAGAAACCCTCGTTAGCGATGTTCGCCCCGCTGGCCGCCGCCGCGACGGCAGCCTCGCCCGCAACAACGCCACCAAGCTACCGCCCGCGCCTACTCGGCTAGACGGTACCTGGATGCGTAACAACCTGATCGCCCGCACCGGCGTTAGCCCCTACTTCGGCTGGGAGATCACCGGGGAAACCCGCGAAAACCGCTGGGAGGCATCCCGGATAGCAGTCGCGCAAGAAATAAGCGACGCGCTATCCGCCCCATCGCTGCCGCGCGATGCCCGCTACCGCCGCGATGGCCAGCCCAAGCGCGGCGCGTCGAATCCGTCAGCGCTAGAGGTCGCAACGCTCACCATCAGCCGCCGCCAGCGGCGAAACGCCAAGCTGGCACGCAATGCCGCCGCGCCGCGCGTGGCAAACCACCACCAATACCTAACGATGTGAGGCAGCTATGCAGCTAAAAGACAAAGCCGACCCGCGCGGCGTGCTGGAAATCACCGTCTACCGAGACGGCCAACCCATTGAGCAGTGGCGTGATGAAAATCTAATCGTCAACGGGGCGCGCGCTATTCAAGCGCAACGGCTAGCGGGCGAAGGCGAGGGCCGTCACGTTGCACGTATCGGCTTCGGTGAAGGCTCAAGCCCGGCAAGCCCAAACGACACTGGCTTAACCGGTGCCTACACCCGCGCGCTGGCCGGTCACGACTACCCAGCCACTGGCGAGGTGCGGTTCCACTTTGAGCTAGCCCGAAGCGAAGCCAACGGCAAGATGATTCGCGAGTTCGGGTTAATCGCCGCAGACGGCACGCTGTTTTCGCGCAAGGTGCGCGGCGTCATTGAGAAATACGACGAAATCAGCCTAAGCGGCACCTGGACAATCATTTACTAAGAGGTAATAGCGATGGCGAACGTACCAGAGCAGTCGCAGTGGGAAAGCGGCATCTATCAGTTTGAAGAAACCGACCCTGTGCAGGGTGGCCCCGACGGTATCGACAACCTGCCCAATAAGCAGCTAGCAAACCGCACGCGCTACCTGCGCGATTGGCTAGACAGCCTGCAAGCGTCCGTCGATGCCGTGGGCGCGGAGGGTCAAAACGCCCTATGGATCGCGGTCGAAAACAACGCCTCCATGGTGGGCTTGCTTGAGCAAGAGCTGCAGCGCCAAAAGTTCGTACGCCACCAAGAAGGCGAGTTCGTACTCACAAATCGCGGCATTATTCGCGGCTGTGGCCTCACGGCCTCCACGGGCGCAACGCGGAACCTGAACATCGCCCCCGGTGCTGTGTTTATGCTCGGGCGCGAGTGGGGTGTCGCGGCAAAAGACAATGCCGCCAGTGTGCCCAACAACACGACGGCCACCACGGGGACCGCCTACGCCTACTTGTATGTGAGCGCAAGCGGCATGGCGCTTAGCGTCACCAGCTTGAACGAACCGGCACCCGACGATGCGCTAGTGCTGGCCAGTATCACGATTCCAGCAGGCAGCACCGGGGCAAGCGACCCGAACCTAGCCAACGTCACTATCACCACCACCGCCCGCCGCGAGCCCAATTGGCCCTGGGTGCAATCCAGCCCCGCGTATCAGCAACAGGATTTTGAGCGCGTGATGGGTAAATCCAACTACCACCTAGCGTTTGATATTGCCGAGTGGGATGGCGAGCGGCCCTCGCTGGTATCTCACGACACAGACCGCGCGGCGAACACCTTCCGCGCCTACCTCATGGGCAGCGCCGATAACGTCCGCGTGCGTTACGTCGCCCACTTAATGCACCAGTAGGAGAGCACCATGCAGATTAAAACTATCGGCCAAGGCCCGCACCCTGATTTTTCCATTAGCGGCAGCATCGTCACCGTCGCAGGCATTGAGATCGACGCAGAGGCGCGTCAGAGCGAAGCCCAAAGCGTCATCGATATTCGCCAGAGCGCTGGCATCGCGCATGAGGGTGGCAACGGCTACCAGCTCGCCACTATCGTCATTCCGCCGCGCGACTATGAGCTGATCGAGGCAGAAGGCGAGCCGACCGAAGGCGAAGAAGGCGAGAGCACCGAGCGCCACGCTCTGCCGCTGGATACGCGCCGCGTAGCCGTCACCATCTGGCCAGCGGTTTAAGCCCGGCCATAGATAAGCCAACAGTCGCTAGGAGAACATTATGTCCATCATCATCGCCTCACCCGATAGCCTGCGCGCCCAAGTCGAAGCCGCCACCGGCGGCAAGGTCACCGTGCTGTATGACGACAAGGGATTCCCGTCCTACATGCACGTCATCCCCAAGTTCCGCTATGAAGACCTCGGCTTTGATACCGAGCTAGGCGCCGGTGTTTGCACCGCGTTCACCAAGGGCAATACCGAGCTAAGCGAAATATTTATCGGCCAATATCAAGCCAGCGTATTTGATGGTCGCGCCGTATCGCTGCCCGGTCGGGATCCGCGCGCCTCCATTAACTACGACGCATCAAAAGCCGCCTGCGAAAACAAAGGCGCGGGCTGGCACTTGATGACCATGCACGAATGGGCAGCAGTCGCGCTCTGGTGCAAGGCCAATGGAATGGAGCCGCGCGGCAACACTGACTACGGCCGCGCCCACGACGCCACCCACGAAGTCGCCCGCCGTCAGGACGGCGGAACGCCTGGCGTAGCCGAGGGAGACTCCCGCACGCTCACTGGCTCAGGCCCAGCGTCATGGCGTCACGATGGCACCCTAGGCGGCATCGCTGATCTAGTGGGCAACGTCTGGGAATGGCAAGACGGCATGAAAATGGTAGATGGCCGCGTCTTCGCCTCTGCTGACAACGACTACGCCCGCGCCGAAGCGGATTGGCAAGATACCGGCATTGATCTGGATAGCGGCGGCAACTTCAGCACCAATACCGTGGTGGGCAATGAGCTGACCAACCGCCTCTTGATCACCCAGGCAGGCGTTGCCCTGCAGGGCCGTATCTACACCACCCTCACAGGCGAGCGGTTCCCGTATCGTGGAGGCTACTGGGTCAGCGGCAGCAGTGCTGGCCTCGGCGCGCTGGGCTTGTACTACCCGCGCACGCTCACGGGCACGCGCCTCGGGTTCCGCCCCGCTTTTGCGCTCTGACATCTGAAACCCTGAGTATCTGAACGGCCCGGCGATAGCCGGGCTTAAGGACGTAGCGTAATGGAAGACCTTAAAATCAGGCGACGAACAGAAGAGATGATCGCCTACGCCTACGTGGCGTTGCGGCAGTTCCCCAAATCAGAGCGGCACGTATTAAGCGCAGAGATACGCGGCAGCTGTTGGAAACTGCTGCGCCTGATCATTATTTGCAACAAGCGGTACCACAAGAAAACCACCTTGCAGGAATTAGACGCCGAGCTAGACACGCTCCGCTCACTAATCCGCATGGCGCATCAGTTAACGTTTTTGCCGCTAAAGCGCTATGAAGCCTGGTCAAGGAAGGTCGATGAAATCGGTAGAATGACAGGCGGATGGATCAAGTCCATGCGCTAAGCAGTAAACGGGCTGGGAGTTATTAGCGGTTCCCGTATCGTGGAGGCAACTGGAACAACGGCAGCAATGCTGGCCTCGGCGCGCTGAACTTGAACAACCCGCGCACGAACACGAACACGAACATCGGGTTCCGCCCCGCTCTTGGACTACCCCGGCCAGAAGGTGCCCGCTCAAGGGCGTGCATCCCGAGCCATTCAAAAGGACGCCCAGCCCCCGGCGAAAGCCGAAAAACGGAATCGGCGCGGCGGCAAGTATTTAGGAAAGCCGCCGCGCCCACTCATCAACAAGTCGCCAAGGAAGAACGATGGCCAAAAGGCACTACGGGCTAATGCCTCAAATCACAGACTTTGAAAGCCTGTACCGCGCCCACCTGCAGGCCCGCCGAGGCAAGCAAGATCGCGCCGAAGTGCTGCGCTTCAGCCAAGACTTAGAGGGAAACCTGTTCCAGCTTCAACGCGAAATCACCGAAGGCACCTACCGCACTGGCGAATATCGCTACTTTCGCGTGTTCGAGCCAAAAGAGCGCACCGTCGCCGCCCTGCCCTACCGTGACCGCGTCGCACAGCACGCACTAATAGGCACTATCGAGCCCATATTCGAGCGCACCTTTCACAGCGATAGCTACGCCTGCCGCCCAGGCAAAGGAATGCACGCCGGGGCAGACAAAGCACAGCAGTTCCTACGCCAAGTAGAGCGCGGCCATGGGCGCGTTTACGTGCTAAAGGCCGACATAAGCAAATACTTCGCCAGCATCGACCACGGTGTTTTAAAGCGCCTATTCCGCCGCCGCATCGGCTGCCCGCAAACCATCGCTATGCTGGATGAGATCATTGATTCCAGCGCCGTCGAAGGCGACCTAGCGCCCAAGGGCTTGCCGATCGGAAACCTAACCAGCCAGCTAGCCGCCAATGTTTATCTTCACGAGCTAGACGACTACGTAAAGCACGGCCTGCGCGAGCGGCGCTATATCAGATACATGGATGATTTTTGCGTTATCCACCACGATAAAGCACGCCTGCACCAGATACGCGCGCAAATAGAGCACTTCCTGTGGGATCAGCTGCGCCTAAAGACCAACCACAAAACCCAAGTGTTTCCAGTCAGCAAGGCCAGAGGTAGAGGCCTGGATTTTCTCGGTTACAAAATCTGGCCCCATGCCCGCCGGGTACGCAAAGACTCGGTGCTACGCATGCGCAAAAAGCTGCGCCACCTACAGCGCCAATATGCCGTAGGGGCCATTGAGCTAGACGAAGTGCGCCAAGTCGTCGCCAGCTGGATTGGTCACGCATCGCACGCAGATAGTCAAAATCTAAGAAAAGAGCTACTAGGGAGCGTGGTGTTCAAAAGAAACGCTTAAGAAAGTGTCCTGCCCACTCCGCACAACGCCCACCGCTACCCCTTCGCGCGTAAGCCCCACACCATGGCACCACAAGGCACACCCACTAACCCCGCTTGAACCTGCGCAGGAGACAAGCACACATGGCTGATTATCATCACGGCGTCCGCGTCGTCGAAATCAACGAAGGCACGCGCCCTATCCGCACCGTCTCCACCGCCGTTATCGGCCTGATCGCCACCGCGCCCAATGCCAGTCCTGGCACAGCGGCCAGCATCACCGTGAACGGCAGTGAAACCAACGGCAATCTCACCTACACCGCCAAAGCCGCCGGTATAGCAGGCAATAGTATCCGCATCACCCACGCAGACCCGGGCGCGCCCTCTTCGCCCATCGGCGTATCGGTGGATCAAAAGCACATCACTGTCGCGCTAGCCACTGACGCCCAAGGCGCACTGCTCAGTACCGCCGATGAAGTCGCCACCGCGATTGCCGCAGATACTGCCGCCGCCGCTCTGGTCACGGTAGCCACCGAAGGCGACGGCCAAGGAGTGGCGGCCACTGCCTCGCGGGTAAGCCTCACCGGCGGCACCGACGAACCATTCCCGCTAAACGAACCGGTGCTAGTCACCAACATTTACACCGCCATCGGCCAAGCCGGTGCCGGTGGCACGTTGCGCCGCGCGCTAAGCTCCATCGTCGAAGAAACCAAGGCGATGATCGTCATCGTTCGCGTAGAAGAAGGGCAAGATGCCGAAGAAACCACGGCCAACGTCATCGGCGGCGTGGATCAGGTCACCGGCAAAAAGACCGGCATTCAAGCGTTCACGGCAGCGGAAACCAAGTTCGGCGTGAAGCCGCGCATCTTCGGCGCACCGGATCTCGACACCCAGGCGGTCACTGCTGCCTTCGGTGGTATCGCCCGCCAGCTGCGCGGATTCCTCTACGCCTTCGCTCACGGCTGCGAAACCAAAGAAGAAGCGCGTATGTATCGCGAGAATTTTGGCGACCGCGAAATCATGATCATTTGGCCCAACTGGCAGGCGTTCGACGTTGATGCTGAAGAAACCCGCCCGCTGCCTGCCGTCGCCAAGGCGCTTGGCCACCGCGCCCGCCTGGATAACGAAATTGGCTGGCATAAAACGCTTTCAAACATGCCGGTTAACGGCGTGACTGGCATTACCAAAGAGCTGTCCTGGGATCTGCAAGACCCGGCAACCGACGCGGGCTACCTCAACGAAGCCGACGTGACCACGCTCATCCGCAAAGAAGGCTTCCGCTTCTGGGGCTCTCGCACCTGCAGCGCCGATCCGCTCTTCGCGTTCGAGTCATACACCCGCACCGCCCAGGTGCTCGCCGACACAATCGCAGAAGCGCATTTCTGGGCAGTCGATAAGCCCATGCACCCCAGCCTAGTGCGCGACATCATCGAAGGCGTCAACGCCAAATTCCGCGAGCTAACCCGCAAGGGCTACATTCTCGGCGGCTCCGCATGGTTCGACGAAGAGCTGAATACGCCAGAGGTGCTCAAGAGCGGCAAACTCTACATCGACTACGACTACACGCCGGTACCGCCGCTAGAAAACCTCATGTTCCAGCAGCGCATCACCGACCGCTACCTAGTCGACTTCGCCGCACGCATCACCGAATAAGCCGCCCAGCGATAGGCGCTAACAGGAGCAATCCCAATGGCACTACCTCACATCCTCAAAGACTTTAACTTGTTCGGCGATGGCAACAACTGGCAAGGCCAGATCCCCGAACTCACGCTGCCCGAACTCGCCCGCCGCATGGTCGAGTACGAAGGCGGCGGCATGGACGGCCCCATCGAAGTCGACCACGGCAACGAACTGCAGGAGTTTGAATGGGTGCTTGGCGGCATGACCGTTGACGGCCTGTTCGATACCTACGGCAGCCCTGTCCACGACGCCGCCCTGCTGCGCTTCACCGGCTCTTATGAATCCGACGAAGACGGCGGCATCATCCCCGTTGAGATCGTCATGCGCGGCCGACACAAAACCATCTCGATGGGCGATGCCAGCAAAGGCGACAACAACCAAATCAGCGTCACCACCACGCTGAGCTACTTCAAGCTCACGGTAGACGGTGAAGACGTGATCGAGCGCGACGTGCCCGGCTACGTGTTCAACGTACGCGGCGAAGACCGCCTTGCCGAACGCCGCCAAGCCCTCGGCCTGTAATCCAACCAAACGACACGGCCGCCCCGGCGGCCAAACCCAATCCATAGGAAGCCACAGCAATGACCGATAAGACCGAAGCCCAAACCGAAGAGCAAACCAGCGCCCAGCCCGCCGCCCCCGGCGTCCCCACCGAAGTGGTCGAACTGGAAACCCCGCTGCAGCGTGGCAAAACCACCGTCACCGAAATCACCGTGCGCAAGCCCATGAGCGGCGGCATGCGCGGCGTCTCCCTGGTCGACATCATGAACCTAGACGTAGCCGCCCTCACCAAAGTGATGCCGCGCATCACCACGCCCGCACTCACCGAAGCCGAGCTGAAAACCATGGATATCGTCGATCTAGTGCAACTCGGCACGGCGCTGAACGGTTTTTTAACACCAAAGAAGTTCAAGGAAATCGAAGCCTAGCCCTCCCCGAGTTCGTCGAAGACGCCATGGCGGATCTCGCCATGGTGTTCCACTGGGAGCCGCAAGCCATGGACGGCATGGAACTCGACGAACTAATGGAATGGCGCGAACGCGCCCGCAAACGCCACGAAGGCAGCAAGCCCAAAGGTAGCAAGCAAGGCAAAAAGTAAGGCAGCAAATAAGGAAAACCGATGGCACGGAATCTACGACTGCAAGTGATGCTCAACGCCGTGGACCGTGTCACCGGCCCACTCAAACGCATGCGCCAAGGCGCTGGGCAAACCGGCCAGGCCATGCGCGAAACCCGCGACCAGCTCAAAGAGCTACAACGCACCCAAAGCGACCTCACCAGCTACCGCAAAGCCAACGCCGCTCAACGGCAGAACACCCGCGCGATGCGCGACGCCCGCGCACGCAACCACCAGTACACCCAAGCGCTGGAACAGCAGCGCGAAGCCCACGCCAACGTAAAGTCAGGGCTCACCGTTGCCCGCCGGGAATACGACCGCCTCGCCAAAGAGCTACTACGCACCAAACAGCCCAGCGACCAGCTTACTGCCTCGCTCGAGCGCGCCCGCGTGCGCTTGCATGGCCAGCAAACCGAGTTCGATCGCTCCGCCCGCGCCCTGCGGGAATACCGCAACCGAACCCGCCACGCAGGCGAAGAGGTCAAACGGCTCACCCAAAACCACGCCACGCAAACCGAGCGCATCCGTGGCCTAAAAACGCGCCTGGATGAAGCGGGCATCAGCACCGACAACCTGGGCCGAAGCGCCCGAGAGCTGCGCACCAAAGAGGAACGGCTCAACACCGCCCTGCAGGAACAGAAGCGCCACTTATCGGAAGTCGCCCAACGTCAGCGCCGATTAACAGAGGCACGCGACCGCTACCAAAACGGCATGGCCCACGTCGCCCGCGCCCAAGGTGTGGGCATGGGCATGTTCGGTACCGGCCTTGCACAAGGTTATGCTGCCAGCCGTTTGCTAGCACTAGGCGTTGCCTTCGGCGAATCGATGTCTGGGGTACAAGCACTCACACGCCTAGAGGCGGATGATGAGCGCTTCCTAGCATTACAACAGCAGGCTAGAGAGCTAGGCTCCTCAACGGCATTCAGTGCTACCCAAGCCGCCGATGCCCAAGGTTTTTTAGCCATGGCGGGCTTTGATTCGGACGCGATCCAAGCGGCCATGCCCTCAATGCTCAACTTGGCACTAGCCAATAATGCCGACCTCGCTAGAACAGCAGACATCTCCTCCAACATTCTTTCAGGGTTTGGCCTTGATCCGAGCGAGATGCAGCGTGTCAGTGATGTATTAACAGCCACCACTACCCGTGCAAACGTTGATCTCAGCATGCTGGGGGAGTCGATGAAGTTTGTGGCACCCCAGGCCAGAGCGATGAATATGTCGCTAGAGCAGTCAGCTGCGATGGCGGGATTGCTCGGCAATGTGGGCATTCAAGCTAGCCAAGCGGGTACCACTCTTAGGGCAATGGTGACTCGTCTGGCGGCTCCTGTGCCAGCAGCGGCAGCGGCAATGGAGACGCTAGGAGTTAGCGCCAAAGACGCTCAGGGCAACCTAAGAGACGTCCCCAATATTCTCGCAGACGTTGCGCGCGCCACAGAGACGATGGGTAACGCAGATCGCGCAGGCTTTCTAAAAGCCATCTTCGGCGAAGAGCCAGGCGCGGGGATGGCCGAACTTATCGCCCAGCAAGGCACCGCAGGCATTGAGGCATTTGTGGAAGTGCTGTCCAACTCTATGGGCGAAGCCGCTCAAGTCGCCAGAGTGCGCGCAGATAACATTGGCGGCGACCTAAAAGGCCTGCGTAGCGCTTGGGAAGACGTGGGCATCAGTATCACTGAAACCAACAAAGGTCCCATCCGCGACTTAATCCAAAACATCACCAGAGTGACGCGCAGTGTGAGCGCATGGATAGAGGCCAACCCAGAGCTAGCAGGCACCATCGCCAAGGTGGCGGCGGGCATGATCGCGCTTGCCACGGTGGGCGGTGCCGTCACCATGACGTTTGCCAGCATCCTCTCCCCGCTGCTGTTCACCCGCTTTGCCATGACCACGTTGGGCATTAAGGTCGGCGGCCTAGGCACCGCATTAGGCTGGATCGCTAAAACCGCCATCCCCTGGGTGGCCGGTGCACTGAAAGGCTTGCTGGTCGCTATGGGGCCCATCGGCTGGGGCATTGCCGCCATCGCCGGTGCCGCGTTCCTGATCTACCAATACTGGGAGCCCATCAAGGCGTTTTTCACGGGGCTCTGGCAGCAGGTCAAAGCCGCGTTCGATGAAGGCGTGGGCGGCGTTGCTCGGCTGCTCATCAACTGGTCACCCCTTGGGCTGATCTACAACGCGTTCACCAGCACCTTGGAACGGCTGGGCGTCTCGGTGCCCGAAGGGTTCCGCACGCTCGGCGGCTTTGTGATCGACGGCCTGCTGAGCGGGCTGGGGGCAAAGCTCGCTGCGTTGCGCGAGTGGATCACCGGCATGGCCAGCAGCGTGGCTACGTGGTTCAAAGACGTGCTTGGCATCAACTCCCCGAGCCGTGTGTTCGAAGGCTTCGGCATCAACATCGTGGAAGGCATGATCAACGGGATCGCCAGCATGGCCGGGGCACTCCGCGACCAAGTGATGGGCATGGCGGGCAACATCGCCGGGTGGGTGCAAGAAGCCATGACCAGCGCATGGGATGCCATCGGCGATGGCGCTACCCAAGCCATGCAATGGGGCCGGGAGACAGCCGCCGGAATGGGCCAAGGCATCCGCGACGGTGCCAATCGTGCCACCGAAAGCGCTGCCAACCTCGCCAATGAGGTCACCGGCACCGTGCGCAACTGGCTAGACATCAACTCCCCCAGCCGCGTGTTTGCCACCATCGGCAACTTCGTCTCACAAGGCCTGGCCAACGGCATCGAAGCCGACGCAGACCGCCCCATCAAGCAAGTACGCAGCCTCGCCAGCCGTATGCGCGACGTCGCCACAGGCTTGATGCTCAGCGCTGGTGTCACCTCACCAGCCATGGCGATAGACGTTCAGCCGCCAGAACAGCCCCCAGTGCCAGGGCTTTATGCCCACATCGAGCGGCCCGAGCTACCCACACTGGAAGCACTGCAGGTAGAACGCCCCACGCTGCCAGAACTCGGCGCGCTCACCATCCAGCGCCCAGAACTGCCAGCCATGCCAGGGCTTTATGCCCACATCGAGCGGCCCGAACTACCCACTCTGGAAGCGCTGGCGTTCCAGTGGCCAGAACTACCGCAATTCGACCCGCTACGCATCGACACCAGCGCGATACAAATCGACGCGCGCCCACCACTGCAAAGCCACGCCAGCGCAGCGCCAAGCGGCGGGCTAGTGATTCACGGTGGCATCAACATCGAAGTACACGCCGCACCGGGAATGGATGAGCAAGCCCTGGCACGCCTGGTGAATGAGCAAGTACAGCGCGCACTACAAGACGCCGAGCGCCGCGCCGCCGCTGCCAGCCGCCGCAACTTCTACGATAACGATTGAGGGCAAACCCATGATGATGACCTATGGCCTGTTTGTGTTCGGCCTCAGCTCCGCCGCCTATCAGGAACTACAGCGGCAAACCAACTGGCGGCACGCCAGCACCTCACGCATCAACGCCCGCCCGGTGCATCAGTTCCTTGGCCCCGGTGACGACACCATCAACCTCACCGGCACCCTGCTGCCCATGTTCACCGGCGGCCAGCAGAATCTCGATATGCTCCGCGCCCTGGCCGATGAAGGCCGCGCATGGCCACTCATCGAGGGCACCGGCACTTACTACGGCATGTACACCATCGAAAGCCTCACCGAGCGCAAAAGCGAGTTTTTCCGCGATGGTGCCGCCAAGCAAATCGAGTTCGATATCAAACTCACACGGATTGATGAAGGGCGAACCGAGCTGCTCGGCATCCTGGAAAGCAGCGCCCTACGCGCGATTACCGGAGCGTTGGCATGACCATGCAACCCGACTACCGCATCAGCCTACAGGGCCAACTCATCAGCCCCGAGTTCCGCGCGCGCCTGGCATTGCTCACGCTGCATGACCGGCGCGGCATGCAAGCCGATCAGCTCGATATCACCCTCACCGACGATGACGGCATGCTGGACATACCGCCCACCGGCGCAGAGCTGACATTAGCCATCGGCTGGAAAGGTCAAGCGCTCACCGAGCGCGGCACGTTCATCGTCGATGAGGTCGAGCACACCGGCGCACCGGATACGCTCAACATCCGCGCCTCCAGTGCCAACATGCGCCAGGGGCTGCCGGGTAAACGCACACAAAGCTGGGATAGGGTGACGGTGCGGGACATTATCGAAACCATCGCCGCACGGCATGACCTCGTGGCCAGCGTGGGCGCAACGCTGGCAGGCGTACGCATCACCCACATCGACCAAACCGACGAATCAGACCTCCACTTCCTCACACGCTTGGCAGAGAGATTCGATGCGGTGGCCACCGTCAAAACCGGCCACCTGATTTTTGTACCCGCAGGCCAAGCCACAACAGCCACCGGGCTAGAGATCCCGCCCATTCAGCTACGCCGCCAAAGCGGCGATCAGCACCGCTACCTAAAGGCAGAGCGGGACGCCTACACCGGCGTCACAGCGCTATGGAATAACACCGCTCACGCCCGCCGCGAAGCCGTCACCGTGGGCGACGCCTCCAACGCCCAGCAGCTACGCCACACCTACGCCAGCGAGGAAGAAGCGTTAGAGGCCGCCCAAGCCGAATGGCAGCGCATCCAGCGGGGCACCGCTTATTTCAGCATCACCCAAGCCATCGGCGACCCAGAACTATTCCCCGAAACACCCGCGTGGTGCATCGGCTGGAAACCCCAGATCGACGCCACGCCCTGGATCATCACCGAAGTGACGCACAGCCTCACGGAAAGCAGCTACACGACAGCGCTGCAGCTGGAAAGAAGAAGCTAATTACTAGAAAAATTAGAAAGTTACGCTACGGCATACACTGAAGGATGGGTAGCTAACACGTCCGCCTAAGCTACGCGCATCGGGAACTAAACGATGAAATGGTGGTACAATGTATAGCTTATCTACGTATTGAGCAGCTAACCAAGCGATAATGTACGCAAAACACTAAGTTACGCAGTGAAGCTAGTAAGAGCACGATACGATTACGACTAAACTACCTTGTGTATACAGCCGTACACTGCAATGATGTAAGTAACAAAGGACAACACCTTGCGTCAGACGCTAGGTAGATGACCGCCAAGCTGACGCTGTGGCGGTTTTTGTTCGATAAAACCTAATAAAATTAGGTATATGGAGAAAGATCATGGCAATCACTGAAGCTATCGACAAGGCAAAAATGGCCTTGGATATCGGTTGGGATGGCAATTTCCCAATCGACCCGGTTGCTGTTGCCAGTGAGATCCTCATGGTTAGCCGTGATGATGGCGAAGAGTTGCCCATCATTATGGAAGCTGAAAGCCTAGACCTTGAAAGTGGGTACGCAGAATTCGTGTATGGTGATGAGGCCTTCGGCGATCACTTCCGGTGCGTGTATAACATACATGAGGCGGCAACCCGGCAGCGCTTCACACAGGCGCATGAATTAGGGCACGTGATGCTAGGGCACGTTTATGAAGGAAGCTCCCCAAGACGAGATGCACGCTTTGATGGGAGCATCGATTATAAAGAAAGAGATGCCAACATTTTTTCGGCTGAGCTTCTTATGCCTGAAAAATATGTACGCCATCAAGCTAGCCGTATCACTGACATCAACACGTTAGCTCGCTTCTTTGGCGTGTCTCCTTGGGCAGTAAAAATTCGGTTAGAAAGGCTGGGAATCTTATAAGTGACTGATAGCGTCTCCTCCCCCGATAAAAAACCGGATAAAGAGCCTTCAAGTGAAGGCTCTAATTCTGAAAATGCCAACAAGACGCCGCCAAGGTACGATCCGAAACCACGGAAGCCCTCGCCTGGAGCTACAGGTGAGGATGCCGCTGACAACCCGGCTTATGACCAAGCAAAAAGCAACCAACGTGACCTAGATAGAGAAATACTTTTAAAGCATATAATTAGCAAGTGGATGACTATTATAGCTGCGGGAGTATTGCTATTTTTCACAGTATGCTTTTTTGTTTACACCATAATTTTTGCACATGGTTTTTTAAATATTTTGTCCGATCACATTCACGCTTACAATAAAATACAAGGTGAAAAGTCGATCATCCCTTTCTTAATGCCTTTCATGCCCGCCACTCTTTTCGCAGCGCTAGGAGTTGCAACGATGGTAACGGCTATGCGTTTTGTAAATGCTTACGTTAATGCTCTTGATGAGAGGAACGATGGAATTTTCATCATTGAGAAAATTATTAGCGAAATTGCAAAGGCAGCCAAAAATTTCAAATCAGGTGGTAGTGACTAGATCAAGATAAATTATCAAGCCCCGCTCCTGCGGGGCTTTTTATCACTTATAGGTCAGTCCTATAGAGTTACAGCGCCTCATCCAACTGACACCGCGCTTGATGCACCACCACACCGCGCACCATCCGCGCCGTGGCCATCAGCCCGTTGCCCCCGTTAGGCGGTAGCAGCCGATAACGCGACCCCACGCGAAACGTCTTGTAGAGGTGGAGCGCGTCGTCCATTTCCACCACGACTAAGTCGTCATGACCAAGGCTGTGTGATTCATCCACCACCAGCACATCGCCCTCGATCACGGCGCCATGAACGCCTGCCTCTGGCCCGACCTCAACCGCAAAGCAGTTAGGCGAATAGCCGTCACAATCGACACCAACTAACGCGGGGTGGTCAATTCCCATGGCCAACGGCCCTAAATACGTCAATCGCATGGGTCACCGGCAAATGCTTTCACACGGCACGCCGTCGTTATCGCGGTCGAGGCGTTGAAGGCCGCACTGTTCAAGATGAAAGTAGGCTTGCGCGCAGCTCGTCATGTCGCCGCAATACGGCTTATCGCTGCAGCTCCAAGGCGAGTCGCTTACGGAAGAAACAGGCGTGATGGCCGGAGCAGGTAACCGCTCCCCTCGCCGCCAGTTCCACGGCTCGATGGGGTCATCAAATGCCCAAAGCCCCCGCCCTGCTTCACGCGCTGCTGTTTCGTTCTCCAAGAAGCTCGAATCGGTCATGTAATCGCGATAAACCCATGCCCCGCCGCGAGCCACCATTTCACGGTTCACATCTAGATCGTCCACGTAAAAGCGTCCCAGCGTGCGGCCATAGCGGTCGGTGCCTTCCGACTCCAGCGTGACCAGATCCTGAGACACCATATCGGCCAGCATGCTGGTGGACTCATCGCCAAACGGTTGGTCGTTCTCAGGTGCATCGATCTCGGTCAAGCGAACGCGCAGTTCATTGCCCCCGGTCATAAAAACGACCGTATCGCCATCGGTCACAGAGATAACCCTACCGCTCAATGTCTCTGCCAATACGTAAGAAGCAGGTAGTAGCAGTAAAACTGCACAAACGCAGACTTTGGAAAATTTGATCATGTGAATCTACCTATGCAGATCGCAGCTCACTCCGCCGGGCTAATGCCAAGCATGACGCCGGTATAAGAAGAGTTGGAAATGTTATAGGAGACACCATCAATGACTGTGCTAGCGGTGGTCTCAGGACTGTTCTGCATATCTTCGAGCAGACTCAAAACGGTGGGGATATGCTCGTCGGGGTAGCTATCGGGATCAATGGACGCAATGGCGGTCGCAAACATCACCATGATGAGCTGGCCTGATTCGGCGGTGCCATTGCCAGTGCCGTTGAGAATAAAGCCGTTCACCAAACGGGACTCCGGCTTGGCGGTGCCAGTGATGCCTACAGTGTCAAAAAATACGGAGCTGAAAACAGCCTGGGCACCGATATCCTCTTCGTTGATCGTAGGGTCTAATTCCAGCGGCAAGCCCAATTGATCAAGGTGGCCATTAAAGCGCTCGGCATATTCGTCTGGTGTGAAGCCAAAGTCAGGGCCGTTTTCAATGTCGTTTGCAAACGTGAATGATGAAAGGGTCATCAATCCTGCTACTGCCATGCTACGTAATAACTTCATTCCCTTACTCCCTGTCGTTTTTTTAATACCCCTAGAGCACCTGCCCCAGGTTCACCAAGCACCGGCCCAAAATCTCCACAAACTGCTTCTGTTCTGGTGCTATCAACTCTTTGTCATAGCGCGGGTTATCGCTGATCAACAGCCAGCCACCGCCAGCAACGCGCTGCATACGCTTAATACGGCGCTCGCCATCCATCAAAATCAGGTAGACGCCTTCACGGCTGGGGTCACGCTGTGTGAAGTCCACGAACACGTAATCGCCGTCGTCTATCGTGCCGATCATCGAATCACCGCGCGCTCTTACCCATGCCCCCGTATCCGCTGGCAGTTTTAGCTCTGCCAAAACGGCACGATCCATATGGAAGTAGCCCAGCACCTTTTCATCGGCGAAATCCCGCCCGCTACCCGCTGCACACTCCACGTCATACATCGGGATTGAGGCGACGGTAGGATCATTTAAACGCTGATCACGGTAGCTCAACGGGTCTTCTAGGCTTGAAGCCAGGTTATTTTCACTTGAATTAAATTGCTCAGAACTTCCATCTGAAAACGAATTACTCGAATGAAAGCCATTCGAGCGTGAACCTGAAAAAAGGTAATTAACGTCTACACCAAGCGCTCTCAATTTTTGAAGATAGTAGGCGTCAGGCGCTCTCTTATCGGTTTCATAGTTGTATTGAGCCACTTTTTTGACGCCGCCAGCCTCCCCGAATGCCTCCTGAGACATCCCAAGCCTAACCCTTTCTTCTTTCAGTCGACTGCCGAAGCTATTCACGTAAAGATCCTTTTAGGAGTTGACGAATTCACTTTTGTGAATCACCATTCTCGTATGTATACAGACCGATAAGACCTATAGAGGAAGCCTAACCCATGACGCTAGTGAACGCCACGAAGGCCACTCATGCGAGTCCATCGCCTTCCAATAACAAAACCACTCAGGTGCTTGTACGTGTCACCCCGAAAGTTCGCGCCGAGCTAGAAAGCATCGCTGAAATTGAGCAGCGCTCTTTATCTGCGGCAACTCGAATCATGATCGAGCGCGGTATTGACCAGTACAAATCCGACTCACTCATCGCCGACTAACCCCGTTTGTGACGCTGCATAAGGAACCTAGCCATGCACCAAGACGTTCGTCGCATCCGTTCACGCTACGCCGCCGTCAACCTGGACGACTACGAAGCCAAGCTAATCGATGCTCTGGTGGATTACACCGGGATGTCGAAAGCCACCTTGCTACGCCAGCTCATTCTGAAAGAGGCATTAGAGACGTTGGGCGTTAGCGACATCCTCACCCCCAGTGTGGGCCAGCGTGCGTCGTGAAGGCAGACACCAAAAAGGCCCAAAAGGAGCACCCGGAATGCCTCAACACCACCTAGTGCTGGATGAAGAGCTAGAACGCCAGCTGGAGGCAGTGCGACAGCAACAGGGGCTTGAAACGACTGATCAAGCCGCCGAATGGTTGTTGCGCCGTCGAATGCGCAAGGGCGTGGGCAGCCTCACTGGTCGAGGCCGCGCCCTGTACGACATAAGGGGGCGAAGTGACTGAGAAACACGAAGAGAACGATATGCAGGAGGTCAGTCGGCTGCGGTTTAACTGCCCGCACTGCGGTAGCTACATGAAGGTGCGAACTTCGAAGACGCATCATCCTGAGTACCGAGCGCTGTATCTGCATTGCACGAACGAGTTCAAGTGTGGATACCGCTGCAAATCAGAGCTGACGCTGACCGAAACGCTGGCCCCCAGCTACTGCCCTAACCCAGCCGTCAATATCCGGCCCTCCAATTGGCTCATGCAGAAGCTGGCCTTGGAGGCGCAAGGGCAAATACGGCTAGGAGAGGCAATCACCAAGAAGGAAGAGCCCAAATGAACGTACTACCAATCAATTCAGCAAAATCTCCGTTCGATCTCGCCACCGAAATTCTATGGCGTCACCGCTGGAGAAGCCGCGCCGAGGCGCTGCGCAACACCATTGGATGGATGGTAAGCGACTACGGAATCAGCGAAGCCACCGCCGAAGTAGCGGCCATTCAAGCCTATGCCGACCTCGACAGCACCAATGAATCAGCACGCATTGACGTAGACGCCACCACCTCCCACGTCGTGATTTTCCGCGACGACAGCGGCCGTCCGGTGATGCTCACCGCCCGCGACCTCAGCCGCATGATTCAGCAAGCCCGCGACGCTGGCCTCGCCCGCGTAGTGGATGCTGACACCCGCCGCCCCATCGTTCTGGAACACTGAGGTTCGCCCATGGCCACCGTGACCCCATTACCCGCCCGCCAGACCCCGCCGCGCGTCCAACAGGATCGCGCAGGCTTCGGCGCACTGCGCGCCGAGCTACACCAGCGCGCCGCCGATCAAGACCTTGTCAGCGTGTGGGCAGATCTCCCCTTTGCTGAGCGTCGCCTAGTGCTGAAAAGTGCCGGCCTTTCTGTCGATGCCACTCAGCAAATCAGCCAGCTCACCAAGCCCGAGCGTGCCGCCGTGCGTGCGGCTATTCACCGTATGAGCGAGTACGCCAGCGGCCTGAAAGACCAAATCCGCAACCGCAAGCACCCCAGCGCAGAGCTGGCCAGCCACGCCCGCCAAGCCATCGCCGAGGGCAACACCAAAGCGGCGCTTCACTGGCTCAGCCTCATCGAAAAGGGGGTCGCATGAACCTACCCACCACCATGCACGGGCTGTACGTCATCAAGGCGCGTTTTGACTACCTCGCCAAACAGCTGGAGCAAGCAGGTCACCGCATGGCCGCCGAGGAACTCAAGCGCGAAGCCCACCACTTCGGCTGCCAGCTCACGCAAATCGAAAGTGTGCTGGAGGACTACCGCCTCGATATTGCTGCCGTTCAGCTTCCCCCTGAATTACCGCGCTTTGTCGGCGTGGATATGGCGGCCGTGGGCTGGGAGTGCACAGCAGTTCAAGAGGTAACAGCGTGAGCGCGTTAGCCCTAGCCTTTCAGCACAGCTCTGGCACCCAGGATTGCTACACCTTCCTGCAGGCGCACTTCGAGCGCTTGCCGTCGTTGGCCAGTCAGTTAGCCGATGGCTATGTCCATGTTTCAAAGCGACATGGTCACGCCGCGGCTAACCGCTGGCTACGCCGCAACGCGCAGGATCTTACCGAGCCGTCGTTCATCATTGACCGGTTCCTACCGATCCGGCCCGAGCTTACGCGCGCGATGAACTCCATCGTGCATCGTGGCTCCACGACCATTGAAGGGTTACATGCGGCTGACAAGTGGTTAAAGAGCATCGAAAAGCGCTTGATCATTGGCAGCCTGAACGCTACACACGACGACGATGCGCTGGTGAATCACGCCCAAGCCCAAGCGGCAGCCATCGATAAAAAAGCGAGCCTCTTGATAGGCGATATTGCAAAGGTAAACCGCTTGCAGCGGTTGGGGCTGTTGCCACCTGCCGGAAGGCCTCGCATGGCGGCAGGTAATAAGCCTTTGTCTGAGCAGTTCCGCGACTATCAAGACGCTTGTGCCCGCACTCGAAACCAATTCACTCCACCGCCCTTTATTGGCAACTTCCGCTTCCAAAAGTGGCATTACATGCGCCCGCTGTGCCTTTCTGTCGTTCAAGCTGCAGCCATTGAGTTTGGGCGCACTAAGTGCAAGCTCCATGGTATCGCGCCCCCTAGCGATAAGTTGGCGAGCAAAACCCAGTTAGCGCGTCTGAGCTGCTCACTCTGGTGGCGTCGTAAGCTACGTCGCCAGTGTGGCCGCGCGGTTGAGCAGGTTATGCGTGAAGCTCACCGCGTGCACAAGCAGGCGGGCATTTACTGCAGTGACTTCACGGTGGAGCGCCGCCGCTCCCAGAAATTCCGCAATAACGCCTTGCTTGAAACCCTAGAGGCTATCAATCAAGAGGGGCAGGTTTTCACGCTGGCGGAGCTGGCAGAAAAGGGGTTGGCCAATCCCGATCATCGGCGCGCTGAGCTCATGCTGCGTATCAGCGATACCGAAGCCGAAGCCCGCCGCCTGGGGCATACGGGCATGTTTTACACCATGACCACGCCGTCAAAGTTTCACGCGGTGATCGCTAATAACTGCGTGCGCAACCGCAAATACCAAGGCGACACACCACGCCAGGCGCAACAGTATTTGCAAGGCTTGTGGTCGAAGGTTCGCGCGAAGCTGGCACGCGACAATATCGGCGTTTATGGCATCCGAGTCGTAGAACCCCACCATGACGGCACACCACACTGGCACTTGTTGCTTTGGATGAAGCCCGAAGATGAAAAACGGGTAACCAGCACTCTTCGCGACTACGCCGAAGAGTCACAGCAAGAAGAGCTGTTTAGCCGTGGCCGAAAAACCAACGCTCGCTTTGATGCTAAACGCATCGACTACAGCAAGGGCACCGCCGCCGGTTACGTCGCTAAATACATCAGCAAGAACATTAACGGCGAACAGTTCATGGACGCCGACAAATACGATCACTCCATGACCGAGAGCGCTCCACGTATTGAAGCGTGGGCCAGCGTATGGGGTATCCGTCAGTTTCAGTTTATCGGCCTGCCTTCCGTCACTGTCTGGCGTGAAGTGCGCCGCCTCACTGAGAAACAAGACCAAATGCTCAAGGACTGGGAAGCGGCTACCCGCCCACATCCGTGCGCAGCGATGCGTTTCGCCCAGATCCGAAAGGCGGCCAATGCTGGGCAATGGGATCAGTTTCTGAGGCTCATGGGCGGCCCAATGACCAAACGCAAAGACCAGCCGATCAAGCCGTGGGTAGAAACCAAGATGAACACCGGCCCCAACGTCGAGCAGTTCAGCCACGCAACCGGCGAATACTACGGAGCCGAAGCGGTGGTGGCCAAAGGCCGCTATGGCGAAGAGCAGAAAGTGACGTTCGGGCTGGTGGCCACCGGCCGCCCTGGCTTTTCTAGCGAGTACGTGACCCGCGTTTATAAGTGGCACGTTCGCGCGAAAGGCGCGGGGTTAGGGGTTGATTTTCAGGCTGTAGGCGAAGCCGAAAGCCCTTGGACTCGTGTCACTAACTGTACGCAGGGGCCAGATATCCAGCCCCGCGAGCCATCACCCGAAGAGATAAAAGCCCAGCGCGAACGTCTCGAAGAGTGGAAGCGCTCAGAAATTTACCGGGCCGAGTCGGAAAGTGCCTACCGAGAAGGTAAGGCAGCCATAGAAGCTGCGCGAAAACTCTTCGCGCCGGTACCCAAGCACACCCAACGCGAGGAAGACGAATACTTCCCGCCCGAGCTTTGTTGAAAAAGGAGCATGCAATGGATCGCCCAACGCAATGGCCAGACGGCCGCCCGCTAGGTGGAGTAAACGGCTACCCGCCGGAATGGTTCGAGTGGGCAAGAGAGCAAGAGGTGAAGTTCGTGGCATTACAAATGCTGCTAGCCCCTGAGCCAAACCGTAACGCGGTCTTTGAGCAGTGGAAACAGAAGTTCACCCACGTTACCCGCGAAAAAGTGAACGCGGTATGGGATGAAGTGGCCAGCCGTAGAGGTGCCCGCGATGCGTAACCCAATACCAGTTCAACAGCGCTTTGCCATCAAGATGATTGTGTTTGGGTTTTGCCTGGGTAGCGCTTTCCAGCTGGGCATCAGCGCCGTGAGTCACTTCAAGCCGCGAGTTGAAGTAATCGAGATCCGAACCGAAGCAAAGCCCAGCGCCAAGGGCATTGCTCATCGCGTTGAGCTTTAAGGGGGAAGCATGGCCATCGATCCGAACTGGGTTCGCGAGAACCCCGAAGAAGCCGCCCGGCAAATCGAGTTGCTGACAATAGCGGGCAACCTGAATCGCACACTCGTAGAGGTGCATATTCTGCAGCGTCAGGAAATGCAAAAGCGCGTTGAAGAGCTGGCATGCCAAGTCGAGGAAGCTGGGCGTTACCTACGCGACACAGCCCGCCGTGATGAGCTTATAAAAGCCCAGGCGCTTTTTGATATGTCAGAGCGGTTGGATGCTTACGATCAACCCATAGCCGCCAATCAGTGTTGGAACAGAGGCGATAAGCTACGCCGAAAAGTCGAAGGGGGTATCAGTGAATGAGCTGGCTCTTTTCGCGGGCGCTGGTGGCGGAATACTCGGCGGACACTTACTCGGGTGGAGAACCGTCTGCGCCGTTGAGCGTGATGCCTACGCAGCACAAGTTCTGGCGCAACGACAAAACGATCGAGCCCTCGCGCCTTTCCCTATTTGGTCTGACGTGTGCAGTTTTGACGGAAAGCCATGGCGAGGCCGTGTTGACGTCGTTTCTGGCGGCTTTCCCTGCCAAGACATCTCCGCTGCTGGAAAAGGTGCCGGCATCGAGGGGCAGCGGTCAGGATTATGGGAGCAAATGGCGCGGATCATTCGCGAAGTACAGCCCAGCTACGTCTTCGTGGAAAACAGCCCAGTGCTCACTTCTCGCGGACTCGGAAGGGTTCTCGGAGACCTGGCCGAAATGGGGTTTGATGCACCATGGGGCTGCGTATCCGCTGCCGACCTTGGTGCACACCATGAAAGGGAAAGAATCTGGATTGTGGCCTACTCCCACAGTCTGCGGGAACAACAACCGGAAAGGGGTAAGTGCGAAAAGCGGGGACGGACTAGCAACAGCAGTAAAAAAGTACCCGACACCATGTGCGCGGGACTACCGATCTCCGGGCAGAAGCCGAGCAGAAAGAACAGGGGGAAAGCAGGGAGAGCACTTAGTGAATGTGATCGGTGGCCAGTTGAACCCAACGTGGGTCGAGTGGCTAATGGGGTGGCCAACCGGGTGGACAGAATTAAAGCCCTTGGAAATGGACAAGTTCCGAGAGTGGCGGCAGCAGCATTCGCCCTGCTCAGTAAAGAGTGAGGTAGCAGCATGATAGATACAAAACACAACCACACTCCGCCGGCGAGAACGCCGCCGCCGCCAAAAGGCGGTGCCTACGCACGCCAGGCAGCAATGCTGTGCCAAGACAAAGCGTTCCTGCTCTACCTGGATCGCCGCCGCCGGTACAAGCACCAACTAAACGAAAGCCAGTTACCCGACGGCACCCATACCGCCGAAGATGCGCGCGATTGGCTGTGTGCTGCCTGCAAAATTAACAGCCGCGCCGAGCTGGATAGCAACCCAGCCGCGTGCCAAACGTTCCGCATGATTCGCAACCGCTTCAACCGCTGGCGGGCAAGGAATAAGTCATGAGCCTACAAAACGTACTAGACTGCGAGGAAATCAAGAAGATAACTGGATACCAGCGCCCGGCAGATGCCGCGCGCTGTTTGAGAGAGCAAGGCGTCGTTGTGTTTAACGGCCGCCGTGGCCCCTGGACAACCATAGATCTGATTAACAAAGCGGGCGGTATTGAAGCCGCCCAGCCGAGAGAGCTGAGCCCTAGCGACATACTATGAAGACACGCCCGCGTAAACATAGCCCCGACATACCCGCTCATATCAACCAGTCAAAGCTCCCTAACGGAGTCTATTTTGATAAGCGCGGCCGGGGCCGCTGGTATGTTCAATACCGTGATGAAGCGGGCAAGTTAAAAACCGAGCGCATCGCCGGTGCCGATGCCACACTGTCAGAGCTTCACCGAATCATGGAGCAACGCAGTGGCATAGATCGCCGCACCCTGCGCTACCTAGCTAAACAGTTCCACGAATCAGCGCAGCTAAAAGAGCTGGCCATCAAGACTCAGCAGGATTACGAATACTGCCGGGCCGCGCTGCTGGAAATGCCCACCAAGCTGGGCAAACCGCTGGGGGATCTGCCCGCTTCGCAATTCTCACCAGCACTGGTGCAGCGCCTGGTCGACAAGATCGCAGCCGAAGGCACACCATCAAAAGCTAACCACCTTTTACGATACCTACGGCGACTGTTTCGCTGGGGGATCAACCGGGGCTATTGTGATAGCAACCCCGCTCAAGGCGTGGAGTCTGCCAAAGAGCGAAAGCAACGCCGCTTGCCGGATCTGGCCACCATCGCTCGACTAACCGAATTTGCTCAGAAACGTGGCCAACGCACACGCGGTGAAAAAGGCGCGTGCGCGCCTTACCTTTGGGTCGTGATGGAGCTTGCCTACATTTGCCGCTTACGCGGGATCGAGGTCGTTACACTGACCGATGCCAACAGCACCGCCGATGGCGTGATGACTAACCGCCGCAAAGGCTCCCGGGATAACGTCGTTCGCTGGTACCCAAGACTATCCGCCGCCTGGACCGCCGCCACAGAGCGCCGCGCTGGAATCTGGAAAGCCAAAGGCAGACCGGTACCGATGCACCCAGAAAACCGCCCACTCATCGTGGCGGCCGACGGCAGCGAGCTACGCAAATCGAGCCTAGACACTGCCTGGCAGCGGTTGATCAAGCTGGCCATCGAAGAGGAAATCATTACAGAGGAAGAGCGCTTCGGCCTGCACGACCTAAAACGGCGCGGCATCACCGACACTAAAGGCACACGCCACGAAAAGCAGGAAGCTAGCGGGCACCGTTCGGCATCAATGATGGACACTTACGACCTGAGCGTGCCGGTGGTTAATCATCCTGGCGAAGCGTAAGCAAAAGTGAATTGAATTTAATTTTTATCGATGTTAAAGCTCATATGGTAACTCTCAAAGGAGCTTTAACAATGAAAGATGGCTTGTACGTAGTAACATTCCGCTCACCTATGTCTGAAGGCGCAGGTGTCGTCACCGTAAAAAGTGGTGCCGTTAACGGTGGTGATTTTGGCTATGTTTACCAGGGCCAAATCACGCCTCAGAGTGGCAATAATGCCACAGCAACCATTGAGGTGACCCGTTTCAATCACAGCGCCGAGTCAGTATTCGGCCCTGCGAGTAACTTTAACCTGATGTTAAAAGGAACGACGGATCAGGAAAGCTTTAACCTGGAAGGTTCTGTGGAAGGACAGCCCAGTCATCAAATACGAATCAGCGGCCGTTTTTTCAAAGAATTGGTTTGAATCTACGTAAAGAACTACGGAAACGAAAAAGCCGCCCCTTGGGGCGGCTTCATCATTGTCTCTAACGCTTTGCTTTATAACCACTTTTAGTGGTGCCGACACCAGGAGTCGAACCCGGGACCTACTGATTACAAGTCAGTTGCTCTACCAACTGAGCTATGTCGGCGCTTCGCATTTTCTTGAGAACTTGATTGGGTTGCCGTTAGACTAGCCAATCAACAAGAAATCTTGTTGGCAATGGCTGGGGTACCAGGATTCGAACCTGGGAATGCCGATACCAAAAACCGGTGCCTTACCACTTGGCGATACCCCAACGTTGTGGTGGCCAGAGACGGAATCGAACCGCCGACACGGGGATTTTCAATCCCCTGCTCTACCAACTGAGCTATCTGGCCCTTGCCAACGGTGCGTATTAAACCAAAAGCTCCTCTTTTCGTCAACACCTTTGTGAAACTTTCTTTCTAGTCACGTGCTTAGGGCACATCCGGTGTTGAACCAAAAGCGGCAAAGGCCACGCCATTCGTGGCTTTGCGCTGCGTTTCTAGGTTTATGCCTGGCTGGGCGGCACGTACCCTTCGGCTTGGTCGGTGGTTTCGTTATCGAGGAAGCGCTGCATCTGATCCATCAGATAAGCGCGTGCTTCTGGCTCTAACATGTTGAGATGCTTCTCGTTAATTAGGCGGGTTTGTAGCGCCTGCCACTCTTCCCAGGCTTGTTTCGATACCGTGGCCTGAATCTCTTGGCCCTGCTTGCCCGGCAGTGGCGGGAACGGCAGCGCGGGTAGCTCTTGTTGGTACTTACGGCAGAAAACCGTGTTGCTCATGGAATGCTCCTATGGCGTGTGTCTGTGAAGGCCAGCGTGTGCTTAACGGCTAAGGCCCAGGGGTCGGGACTAGGGTAAATGGTGCCAACTGGCTTAACAGCGATTTGACCGGTGCCGCTAAGCCTAACGCAGGCGGATGATTAACGTCATACCATACGCCGCTTTCGCGAACGCCGCTGATTCGTTCGCAGGTAACAGGTTGCGGCGTAATCATCAGCTTAAAGTGGCTGAAGGTGTGGGTGAAGCTGGGCAGCGCAGCGTGGCGCTCGGGGGCTTCGGTGTTGTCTTCTAGCCAGTCGTTGAGTTCACTGTGGCGCTCAAACTGCGGCAGGCTCCATAAACCGCCCCACAGTCCGCTAGGTGGGCGCTGCTCTAGCCACACGCGACCTTGGGGGTCGCGCAGCAACAGCATGATGGTGTCGCGAGTGGGGTTGGCTTTTTTGGGTTTGGATTCCGGGTAGCGCTGCGGCTCGCCTTGGGCGTAAGCGCGGCATACGTCATTGAACGGGCATATCGGGCAGTCGGGTTTGCTGCGCTTACACAGTGTCGCGCCGAAATCCATCACCGCTTGGGTGTAATCCGCCAACCGCGTGGTGGGCGTAAAGTAGTCGGCCAGCGCCCACAGCGAGCGTTCTACTGCAGGCTTGCCCGGCCAGCCTGCCACCGCGTGCAGGCGGGTGAGCGAGCGTTTGACGTTGCCATCTAGAATTGCCGCCTGCTGCCCGGTGCTTTGGGCGATGATGGCGCCAGCGGTGGAGCGGCCAATACCGGGTAGCGCCATCAGCGTTTCGACGCTATCGGTGGGTAGCGCGCCGCCATACGCGTCCATGGCGAGCTGAGCCGCTTTGTGCAGGTTGCGAGCACGAGCGTAGTAGCCAAGGCCCGTCCAGTGGTGCAGCACGTCATCCTGGGGCGCGGTGGCCAGGGCTTCCAGCGTGGGGAAGCGGGCCATAAAGCGCTCGAAGTAGGGAATCACTGTAGCCACTTGGGTTTGCTGCAGCATGATTTCAGACACCCACACGCGATAGGCGCTGCGGGGCGACTGCCAGGGCAGGTCGTGGCGGCCATGCTTGTCGAACCAGGTAAGCAGCCGCTGTTGAAACTCTTGCGCCGGTAGGCACGGCGTGGGCATATCGGCCATCGTAATTCCTTAAAACACTCGCTATGAACGACAGCGCCGGCGGTGAGGCCGGCGCGTGCGGTGCGTGTTGCGTTAACGCGGTTAGGCGTTAAGCAGTCTTTGATTAGTTAAACAGGCGACGAATACCGTCACGCAGCTCTTGGCCTGCGCCTTCGCCTAAGCGCTCATCAATGCGGTCGATGGATTCATCAATCCGCTCTTCTAGCTCTTCTTCTACACGGCTCCCGGCTTCGTTACGCAGCAGATCGACCACCGATGTTTCAAAGGCGGTGCGGTCGAAACGGCACCACTGGGTTTTGTCATCGCCTACATGGCCTTCACAGCGTACCGGCAGTGGTAGCTGCTGAAGCCGTGGGTTGATCTGGCAAGCGGCATCGGCGGTATCCACCAAGCGGGCGTTGGCTTGGGTGGTGAAGTTAAGGCTGTTGAGGTTGAAATCGCCCTCCCCCTGAACGTCGATCCCCGGCAGGGTAATCAGCAGGTCGTCACTCTCGACGACGCCGTTGCGTACTTGAAACGTCGCGTCGAAACGCTCGAAGCGAGTATCGGGATGCCATTCGCGATCTACCTGCTGACCTTCTAGCTGCGCCACCAGTTCACACATCTCACGGGAGACGTTGGTGCGCAAAATCGCCCCGTCGTTTAGGCGGGCGTTCAGCTCGCCGTTGAGATTGCTGACCAGCACGTCGCGGCGGTTGCCTTGGGTCGTCAGTGCACCCTCCAAGTTGAAGCGACCGCGCAGTGGGGCTTCCTCTTCACTGAAAGTTTCGATCAGCGGTGCCACCTGTACGTTGCTTACGTTAGGCGCAAGCTGCCACTCGAGCACGCTCCCTGTGGCGTCCAGTTGGCCGGTGGCACTCAGTTCTCCTTCATAGAAACGGGACTCGAATGCCGTGAGGCGGTGACGTCCATTCTCGCCGCGCAACGCAAGCTGGGTATCGTCAAAGGTCAACCCGGCGAGCAGCAGTTGGTCGACGCTCAAATCGCCCTGCAGCGTCAGCGTGCTCAACCAAGCTTGCGGCAGCAGCGCTTCGTCACTTTGGGCAAAGGCTTTACGCAGGAGGCCACGGCTAGCCTGCTGGGCGGTGGCCGGGCCAGGCAGGTAGTGATCCAGGTTCAGCGTATCGCCTTCTAGGTTGAAGGTGAGCTGCGTCCCATCCAGTGCAGCGCTAATATCCCCGGTAAAGGTACTGTCATCGACCACCAGCGAGAGGCGCGGCAGCGCAATGCGCGCCAGGCTGCCCTCGACGGGGCTGGTGAGTGCCACGTCACTGAGTGCCGCTTCGCTAGCCGTGTTGAGTGTGACGCCTGTGCGTGCCATCCAGGGCCGAAGCGTAAACGGGGCAGCGGTGAGTTGCCCACTGTACTGGGGAGCATCGAGCAGTTGTTCGACGTTCAGATGGCCGCTCACACGCAGGCCATCCGGCCCGGTGAGCTGCACATCTTTCAACTGGGCGGTTTGAGCGGCAAAGTCGGTCTCCAGCCCGAACGCCAGCGCCAGCGCGAGGCTACCCTGCCAATTTTCAGGGTGGCGCAGCCCGGCTTCCAGTACACCTTCCGTCACGCTGAGCTGTTGATCCGCCAAACGGGCGACGACTTCAGCCGCTTTCAAGCTGAGTTGCTGCGGCTCGCTGGCATCGCCTTGGCGAGTGTGCGTGGTGAGCTGGGTGTTCTCAAAAATGATTTGCTCATCTTCCAGGCCCAGACGCAGGCGTGTCTCCAGATTGACCTCGCTGGACAGATCCGGCGCGCGCTCCAACATTTCGGCATCCAAGCGGTCGTGTTTGGTCACCGTAAACATCGCTTTGAGCGGGAAAGAGCGTACCGGGTTGACGTTGGTGCCGGAAATATTCAGCGGCTGTACCCGCCAGAGCGCTTGATTCTGCTCGTCACGGTAGCGAATGTCGGCGTCTTTGACTTCGACACTGGCAATGCTAAGCACCACGGACAAGCTGCCCGCATCGGCATTCGGGCCTGCACTGGCCGGAGCCAAAACGGTCTCGGCAGATTCGTTGTTGTGCTCGGAAAGACGCTCCAACAGCGGCTGCCAATTGCCAGCCCCGTCGGCATTTCTTTCAAGGTTCAGGCGCATGCCATCCAGTGTCAGACCATCCACGGCAATTTCGCCGCGTAGCAGCGGCGCGAACGCGACGCTCACTTCCGCACGATTGATGGCGGCAAACGCGGTATCGTCTTGGGACTGTTCGGGCAGCCAGGCACGGGCCTGTTCGACGCTCACGCCGATGCGCGGGTAGAACGACCACGTGATAGGGCCTTCCAGGGCAAGGTTCAGGCCGGTTTGCTCTTCGACCACGGCGGTCAGGCGTGGCTTGAAATCTTCGGGGTCCAAAAAGGTGGTGACGTACACCACGGCGGCCACGCCCACAATGGCGAGAATGCCCACTGCCGCCAGCAAAATGCGTAATAGCTGTTTCATTTACCCTTTCCCTTGTGGGTCTAGCTCAACAAACTCACTGGTCGCCGGTAAATCCGGCTCAGAGGACTCATCGGCCATGGGCCGATACCCGAGTTTCGATAGCAACACACGATCCGCTAGTGGCAGTGTCGTCGTGGCAATGCGCAGCACGCGGCCTTCTTGCTTGGCCTGTTCACCCAATAACGCCATTAGACGTGACCCCACACCGCGACGGCGAGTGGTTTTACGCACGCATAGCTCGGAGAGCCACCACGCCCGGTCGTCGGCTGCTTGCACGGCCACTGCGCCTAACAAGCGGTCATTGAAATGCGCGCAGGCAAAAAAGTGCGGCCCGCTCAAATGCTGTTCGATAAAAGGTAAAACCGTGGGGGTGGGCATGCGCTCTTGTGGCGCATCTTCATAGATGCGCACCAGGTCGATGCGCACCTGCTCGTCTGCTTCCCAACGGGCCTGGTCGACATATTGCAGTGTCACCGGCATGGTGAAATCCTCGTTGCCAACGCAGCTAGGCTGCTATGTTTGCGCCGCAAACGGCGGCGACATTCCCCGCATTGTAGCGGATGGGGGCGCCGATTCTCTATAATGGTTGTTTTGGCCGCAGTTGCCGCCCGCCGATTATTCCTCAGAGTGCGCCACGGCGCAGGAGATGCAACATGTCAGCGCGTATTGCCACGGTAAGCCGTGACACCAACGAAACGCAGATTACGGTCAGCGTCAACCTTGACGGCGAAGGCCGCTTGAACTGCGACACTGGCGTTCCGTTTCTAGACCACATGCTGGATCAAGTGGCTCGGCATGGAATGGTGGACCTCGATATTCATGCCAAAGGTGACCTGCATATCGACGATCACCACACCGTCGAAGACTTGGGCATCACCCTGGGCCAGGCATTCAACGAGGCCATTGGCGATAAGCGCGGCATCTACCGCTACGGTCATGCCTACGTACCGCTGGATGAGGCGCTCTCTCGGGTAGTGATTGATTTCTCCGGCCGCCCCGGCCTTTATATGAATGTCGAGTTCACCCGCGATACCATCGGCCGTATGGATACGCAGCTATTCTGGGAGTTCTTCCAAGGCTTCGTAAATCACGCTCGCGTGACGCTGCATATCGACAACGTGAAAGGCTTTAATGCTCACCATCAGGCCGAAACCATTTTCAAAGCCTTTGGCCGCGCACTGCGCATGGCCGTGGCGGAAGACCCGCGCATGGCTGGGCAAATGCCCTCGACCAAAGGCAGCTTATAATGCCGATCGTTGCGATTAGCGGCGCAGTGGCACGCCTCTCGCCTACGAATCTATCGCCCACGACCTTAAGGAGCGCTTCATGACCATTGCGGTAATCGATTATGGAATGGGCAACCTACACTCTGTGGCTAAGGCGCTTGAGCACGTCACCCATGAGAATGTGATTATCACTCGCGACCCACGGCGTATTCTGGGCGCTACCCGCCTAGTACTGCCCGGCCAGGGCGCGATTCGTGACTGCGTAGGCGAACTTGAGCGTACTGAACTGCGCGAGCTGGTGGACGATATTTTGACCCGCCAAGCTAAACCGCTACTGGGCATTTGTGTGGGCCAGCAGATGCTAATGGAGCGCAGCGAAGAGAATGGCGGCGTGGACTGCTTGGGCTTTTTCCAAGGCAGCGTTGACCGCTTTCCGGCCAATATGCGCGATGCCCAAGAGCAGCGCCTGAAAGTACCGCACATGGGTTGGAACCTAGTGAATCAACACCACGACCACCCGCTCTGGGCAGGTATCGATAATAATGAGCACTTCTATTTCGTGCACAGCTATTACGTGAATGCCGCCGAGGACGCCCAAGTGTTCGGCACCACCCAGTACGGCAGTGTGAGCGCTCACGTAGCGATTGGCCGCGACGCCACTTTTGCCGTGCAGTTCCACCCGGAAAAAAGCTCCCGTGCGGGCCTGCGCCTGCTGGAAAATTTTGTCACCTGGACGCCCTGAGAGGTTTCACTATGTTGGTAATTCCCGCGATCGATCTCAAAGACGGCCAGTGTGTGCGCTTGAAGCAGGGCCGCATGGACGATGCGACCTCCTACGGCGACGACCCGGTTGCCATGGCCGCGCGCTGGGTAGAAGCCGGCGCGCGCCGTTTGCACCTAGTGGATTTGAACGGTGCCTTTGAAGGCAAGCCGGTGAACGGTGAGGCGGTCACCGCCATTGCCCGCGCTTACCCTAACCTGCCGATCCAAATTGGCGGCGGCATCCGCTCGGCAGAGACCATTGAACACTATTTGAGCGCTGGTGTTTCCTACGTAATCATCGGCACCAAAGCGGTCAAAGAGCCTGAGTTTGTGAGTGAGATGTGCCGCGCCTTCCCCGGCCATATTATTGTTGGCCTGGATGCCAAAGATGGTTACGTCGCCACCGACGGCTGGGCAGAAGTCTCCACCGCCAAAGCTACCGAGCTTGCCAAGCGCTTCGCTAACGATGGTGTTTCCAGCATTGTGTACACCGATATTGCCCGCGATGGCATGATGCAGGGGGTCAACGTGGACGCCACCGCCGAACTGGCTCGTGAAGGTGGCCTGCCGGTGATCGCTTCTGGTGGCGTCACTAATTTGGACGACATTCGTGCACTGTGCGACGTCGCCGACAGCGGTATTCTGGGTGCCATTACCGGCCGTGCCATTTATGAAGGCAGCCTGGACGTGGCTGAAGCCCAGCGTTTGAGCGACCAACTCAGCGGAGGTCACGCATGAGCCTAGCCAAGCGGATTATCCCCTGCCTGGACGTAGACGCCGGGCGTGTGGTGAAAGGTGTCAACTTCGTGGGTATACGTGACGCGGGCGACCCGGTAGAGATCGCTCAGCGCTACAACCAGCAGGGTGCGGACGAGATCACCTTTCTCGATATCACCGCCAGCCACGAAGACCGCGCCACCACGGTGGATATGGTCGAGCGCATTGCCGGTGAGGTGTTCATTCCTTTGACCGTGGGCGGCGGCATCCGTACCTGCGACGATATCCGCACCATGCTGAATGCCGGGGCGGACAAGGTCTCGATCAACACCGCGGCAGTGACGAACCCTGAGTTCGTGCGTGAAGCCGCCGAGCGTTTTGGCAGCCAGTGCATTGTGGTGGCGATTGACGCCAAAAAAGTGTCTAAGGAAGGCGAGCCCGACCGCTGGGAGATTTTCACCCACGGCGGCCGCCGCCCCACCGGTCTGGATGCGGTGGAGTGGGCCAAGAAAATGGTCGAGTTTGGCGCAGGCGAGCTGCTACTTACCAGTATGGATCGTGACGGCACCAAAATTGGTTTTGATCTGGGTGTCACCCATGCCATTTCTGAGGCGGTGAGCGTGCCGGTGATCGCTTCCGGCGGCGTCGGCAATTTAGATCACTTGGTCGATGGCGTGCTCAAAGGCGGTGCCGATGCGGTATTGGCCGCGAGTATCTTCCACTTTGGCGAGTACACCATTCCAGAAGCAAAACGCTACATGGCCGAGCGCGGCATCGACATGCGTTTATAAGCCGCGCGGCACTTAGGCTGGGGCGGTTACTCTGCCCCGGCTTCCTCATCCAGTGTTAGCCCCAAATTGCTGATGCCGTTATTGCGCCCAAGCGTGCGAATCTCTTTGAGCGTTGTTTTATTGATCGGACCGCTGACCGCTTCCAGCACCGCGTCTTGGAAGTCGTTTTCGTCTTCCATCAGCGGATGGTCGCGAATGATCAATGCCAATGCTTGAGCATCCACTTCCCCTTCGGTGAGTTCGATGAACGCCCGCACGCCAGCTCGCGAGGTGCGGCTGACATCCAGCACCGCTTCGGGGGATTCGCCTTGCAGCGTATCGAGTAGCGCAGAGATGGACACCACCGCATCCAGCGCCCGACGTGCGCCGAAACTCTCATCGCCCTCTGGCGGTTCGCATTCGGCCAGCTTTTCCGCTTGGCGGGCAAAATCGATGCTGGCGTTGGGTACACTAAGGCGCTCCCATACCAGGTTCAGCACGGTGCGCAGGGTATGCCCATCGCCATGGCCACTGGTTTGCTCGTACAGGGCGTAATTCGGCAGTAGACGCTCACACAGCGCTGCCATGAATGCTTGTTGGGCGGGCAGCGGCAGCAGTTGCAGCCGCTGATAGAATCCTTGGGGTTTAGCCACCATGCTGATGTCCTGAGTCACTCTGTTGGTGAAAGTAAGTGGATGAAACTGAGTTGGTGAATCGAACACGATGCGTTATCGTCGCACCCACGTGGCGGGCGACCCCCGCAACGCTTGATGTGCTCGGCCGGCGAGGAGATTACCATGCATATTCATCTGCTACAGCACGGCCCTGACCATGGCCCCGCCCGTCTGACCGACTGGCTTGAGAGTATGGGCCATAGTTACACCGTTTTTCATCTTTACGCGGGGGAACTCACGCCCCGCCCAGGGGAGAGCGATGCGCTCATCGTGCTAGATGGCGCGGATGCCCTATTTAGTGCCCCTCCCGCTTGGTATAAAGCGGAGCGCAAACTGATCAATCGCTACTTGGACGGTCAAAAACCTATTCTGGGCATTGGCCTCGGAGCGTTATGGATCGCGGAAGCGCTTGAGGCGGTCGTCGCCCCTGGCACCTACCCCGAAACCGGCTGGCATACCGTCACTCTAGCCCCGGAAAGCACCTTCGACTTGCCCGAGCAGTTTGAGGCCTTTATGTGGCACCGCCTGGTATTTAGCCTACCCGATGGCGCACTACCATTAGGCGGCAGTGCCGCGTCCCCGCTGCAAGGGTTTAGCTGGGACGCAGGCCGCGTGGTGGGCCTGCTATGCCACATCGAGACGACTCAAGCGAGTCTCGCGCCGCTGCTCAACGCCTCCGGTCGGCCCACGGCCAAAAGCCCCGCCACGGGGCGCTTTGTGCAAACCGATGAGCAGATTCTAGAAGATCCCACGCGTTTTCAGCGCTTGGCACCGCTGCTGGATCGCGTCATGACCCAGTGGCTCAAACGCGCTTAATCCCCACCTTCGGCGGCCGCTAAGCACTCCACTGTTTAGCGGCAGCAAGACAGCTTTCCCAATCGCCCACGTGCAGTTCCGCTGGTCGACTGCCCTGCTGCTTCTCTAGATGGTAGCGGTAAAGCGGGTCGTAATACTCGGTCAGCAGCGGGGCGAGCCACGCCTCATGGGCTTGGATATCCCCGGCGGCATGGGCACGGAAAGCCATGGCCTGCATACGCTGCAAACGCTGTAGCCGGGCATTGCCCAGGCGCTTGGCTAGCCGCTCTAGCGCGCTTGCCAACTGACGCTGCATACGCTGCCATCCCTCTTCTGGGCCAAAACGCGCGGTATAACCTTGCTCCAGCGCTTCGATATAGTCGCGACGCAGTTGGTCTAGCCGCCAATCGAGCGGCATTTCGATGCGAATACGCGGGGCCCGCTGCAGGGCGTGCCAAAAATCGAGTGGGAGATTGGCATTGCCAATCTGTCGGGACTCATCTTCCAACACAAGTTTACCCGGCTGCCCAATCAAGCGCTGGGCCAGCGCGTGCTCGAAGTCGATTTGCGTCGTGGGCTCGTCAGGCTGCCGCCCAAACGCGGAGCCTTTATGATTCGCGCAGGCTTCCAAATCAATGCCGTTGGGCAGTTGGTTAATCAGCGTCGTCTTAGCGCAGCCGGTAAGCCCAGCGATCACGAGCATGGGTTGGTGGGCGGCATCATCGATGCGCTGGCAGAGCCGTTGGCGCAACGCCTTCCACCCCCCTTCGATACGCGGGCGGTGCAGCCCAGCGTCGGCTAGCCACCGCTGAGCGATTTGCGAGCGCAGACCGCCGCGAAAGCAGTAAATAATCGCATTTGGGTGCTGAGCCAAGTAGCTCTGCCAAGCCGAGACACGGGCTTGCTTCACGTCCCCGCTGACCAGCCGTTCACCTAACGCGATGGCCGCCTGCTGGCCCTCCTGCTTGTAGGCAATGCCGACCTGATGACGCTCTTCATCCACCATCAACGGCAAATTGACCGCTCCTGGTAAACTGCCTTGGGCAAACTCGACCGGGGCGCGGACATCGATCAGCGGCGTGTTGGCCGCAATGATCTCAAGAGAAGCCGGCGTGGTCGGCAAGGTCATCCAACCACCTCGATTTTAGCGTCACCCTGGGGCGCTTTCAGGGTGCCGAACGGCTCCAGCGTCAGCCCATGTTCACGGCCAATGCGTTCCACGTCATCTTCCCAGGCGGGGTCGACGCTGATCAACAGGCCGCCCGACGTTTGCGGGTCGCACAGCCACTGCCAGTGGGCTTCATCCATGACGGGCAACGCGCTACCCAGGGCGTCGCGATTGCGTACGGTGCCGCCGGGCACGGCCCCTCGGCGACGATAACCCTCCGCTTCGGCGAGCTTTGGCAAACGGCGGAAGTCAATCTCGGCCATCACGCCGCTGGCGCTGCACATTTCGGTGAGATGGCCGGCCAAACCAAAGCCGGTAACATCCGTCATGGCGTTGACGCCCTTCACTTTCGCGAGTGCAACCCCGATGGCGTTGGGTTTGAGCATGGTTTCCCGGGCGAGACCATGGTGCCCGGCGTCCAGCAAGCCGCGCTTTTCGGCCGTAGTGAGCATCCCGACACCAAGCGGCTTGGTGAGAAACAGCAGATCGCCGGGCTTGGCTTGGCTGTTGAGCTTCAAATGCTCGAGATCCACCAACCCGTTCACGGCTAAGCCAAACATCGGCTCAGGGGCATCGATGGAGTGACCGCCGGCCAAGGCAATACCCAGCTCGCGGCAGACGGCTTGGGCACCCGCTACCACATCACCGGCGATTTCTGGGCCAAGTTTATCCAGCGGCCAGCCCAAAATGCCGAGCGCCATGACCGGCGTGCCTCCCATGGCGTACACATCGCTAATGGCATTGGTCGCGGCGATGCGGCCAAAATCAAAGGGGTCGTCGACGATGGGCATGAAGAAGTCGGTAGTCGCAATCATGCCGCGACCATCGCCCAAGTCATAGACGGCGGCATCTTCACGGCCTTGATTGCCCACGATCAGCCGCTGGTGCCCGGCTGCCGGTCCGGCTTTGGCGAGAATGCCATCGAGAATATCCGGGGCGATCTTGCAGCCGCAGCCCGCTCCGTGGCTATATTGGGTTAATCGAATCGAACTCATCATCCCTCTCCTTTTTAGATAAGCATAGCCGAAGTTACAGCGCTTCTAGCGCATCGCTCAATTTGTCCACGGGGATCACTTCCATGCCTTTGGGTGCCTGCTTGGGAGCGTTGGCACGCGGTACGATGGCGCGAAGAAAACCGTGTTTGGCAGCTTCTGCAATACGCTCTTGCCCACTGGGTACCGGACGAATCTCGCCGGACAAACCCACTTCCCCAAACACCACGAGCTCTTTCGGTAAAGCGCGGTTTTGCAGACTCGACACGACCGCCAAGAGCACGGCGAGATCGGCACTGGTCTCCAGCACTTTGACACCGCCCACGACGTTGAGGAACACATCCTGGTCACCGGTAAACAGCCCACCGTGACGGTTTAAGACGGCAAGCAGCATCGCTAAGCGGTTCTGATCGACACCAACGGCCACGCGGCGCGGGTTGCCCAGCGCTGATTCATCCACCAGCGCCTGCACCTCCACCAGAATCGGCCGAGTGCCTTCCCACACCACCATGACGAGGCTGCCTGGCGCCTGCTCCTCTTGGCGCGAAAGGAAGATCGCGCTGGGGTTTTTGACCTCTTTGAGCCCCTGCTCGAGCATGGCAAACACACCCAGCTCATTGACCGCGCCAAAACGGTTCTTCTGGCCACGTAGCGTACGAAAGCGAGAATCGGCACCGCCTTCCAGCAGCAGCGAAGCGTCGATCATATGTTCGAGCACCTTAGGGCCCGCCAGCGTGCCATCTTTGGTAACGTGCCCCACCAGCAACAGAACGGTATTGGTCTGCTTGGCAAAGCGCGTCAGTGCCGCAGCAGACTCGCGCACCTGGGCAACGCCGCCAGGAGCCGAGCTAATATCTTCCAAATGCATGGTTTGAATGGAGTCGATGACCAATATCTCCGGCTTTTCCCGCTCGGCCACCGCGAGGATCGTCTCGACGCTGGTTTCTGCCAGCATCTTCAATCCGTGGGAGGGAAGCTGCAAGCGGTGGGCGCGCATGGCGACCTGCGACAGCGACTCTTCCCCCGTGACGTAGAGAATACGCCGCTGCTGGGCAAGCTTGCAGGCAGTTTGCAGCAGCAGGGTCGATTTACCAGCTCCGGGGTTACCACCCAGAAGCACCGCAGACCCAGGCACCAAACCACCGCCGAGTACTCGGTCGAACTCAGCAAAGGTGGAGGTCAGCCTGGGAACTTCGCTTAAATCGACATTGCTAAGATCCACCACGTCTCGGGAAAGGTCGCCTGCGTAACCGGCTCTTCCCGCCGTCGAGGTGCCACTACCCGGCCGGGCGCTTGTCAGCTTGACCTCTGTCAGCGTATTCCACTCTTGGCAGCTCGTACACTGGCCCTGCCATTTACGATACTCTGCACCGCATTCGGTGCAGACAAAGGCACTTTTCGCTTTTGCCACTGCCTGTTTGCTCCTTCTCTTGCGTCACGTACTAAAGGCTAGAAGAGTGCTCAGAAATGCAAAAGGCGGCCAGTGGCCGCCTTCGAGCGTCGCGTAAGGTCTTACTGACGCTGTAGCTGCAGCATCTCGCCATTTTCGAAACGGCGGCGCTCAGGGTCGATCAGCTCCAAGGTACGCTCATCGATACGCTGGAAGTAGTAGATTTGGCCGTCGCCGTTCGGCGTCAGCTCGTAGACCGTCGCATCGGGGTCAGAGGGCGTACCGGTCAACACTTCCCAGTTACCGGCATAGTTCTCGTCCGGCGGTGTCTGGGGGTGATTACGGTAGGTGGCATCCAGGGTGAACGTACGCTCTTCTGGAGCACTCATCTCTTCGCCTACCAACGTGACATCCAGGTCAATGCCGTCACAGTTACGGCAAGGCAGTGTGCCTTGATAGTTAGCCTGTGATGCGGTCATACCTGCATCTTCGCGCTGATCCGTTGGTCCAGCTGCACAGCCCGCCAACAGTGCCAACATAGCCGAACCGGCTAGCAAACTCCTGAATTGCATTGGGTGTCTCCTTATCGTGTTGGACATACATTTCTTTCGCGCGCTTATGACAGCATAACCGCTACAAGGTGCGACGCCCACCCCTACGCAAACAGTTATCGTCTAGCTCATGGGAATGCTTGCGCTCTTGCGGCCATCAGGCGACCATGGTGCGATTACCGTTAGGATAATCAGGTTACGCTCATGAGCCAATATTGGAGCCCTGCCGTTAGGGAACTGACGCCTTACGTGCCGGGTGAACAGCCCCGCGAACGCGTTATCAAACTCAACACCAACGAAAACCCTTACCCGCCCGCTCCCGGGGTAAGTGATGCGCTGCGCCATTATGCCACCGATCATCTGCGCCTTTACCCTGATCCCACCTCGCTGGCGTTGCGAGAAACGTTGGCAGAGACGTATGGCGTCAGCGTAGCGGAAACCTTCGTCGGGAATGGCTCCGACGAGGTGTTGGCCTTCGCTTTTCAGGCTTTTTTCTGCCAAGGCGCTCCACTGGATGTGCCGTCGATCACTTACAGCTTCTACCCGGTCTATGCCAATCTGTACGGTGTGGCGTTGCGTAAGCACGCCCTCAACGACCAGTGGGAAGTCGACTTAGAAGCTTTGGCGAGCGCCTCCGAGCGTGCCGGAGTGATTTTCGCTAACCCTAATGCACCGACCGGGCACGCCCACCCCCTCGCCAATATCGAAGCGCTGCTGAAACGCGTGACGGATCGCGTGGTGCTGGTCGACGAAGCTTACGTCGATTTTGGCGCAGAGAGCGCGGTGGCACTGGTCGAGCGTTATCCCAACCTGCTGGTCACCGGTACGTTTTCAAAGTCACGCAGCTTGGCCGGGCTTCGCCTGGGCTACGCAATTGGCTCGCCAGAGCTGATCGAGGGCTTACAGCGAGTGAAGGACTCGTTCAACTCCTACCCAGTCGACAGTCTAGCCAGCATCGTAGGTATCGAAGCACTAAAGGATACCCAACACTTCGACGCCTGCCGAAACAACGTAATCACCACCCGGGAGCGCACACGTCAGCGCTTGGAAGCCCTTGGATTCGAAGTACTCCCCTCTAAGGCTAACTTCCTGCTAGCCCAACACCCCGATGTTGCCGGAGGGCAGCTGTTTGCAGGGCTTCGTGAGCGAGGTATTTTGGTACGCCACTTCAATACCGAGCTACTCAACAACTTCCTGCGCATCTCCATCGGCACCGATGACGAGATGGATAGCTTTATCGAAGCGCTTGAAGCTTTTTGCGGTTAATAGCTCACCATACTGCTGGTGCACTGAGTGCTTGAACGCAAAAACCCAGCCATGTGGCTGGGTTTTTATTGAGCGGTACACATTTTCTGTTTGACGCGGCATTCACACAACCCAAAAGCCCCGAGCACAGGGTGCCCGGGGCTGGTCATGGCACGCTTTCGAGCGCGCAACAAAAAACCCAGCCGTTTGGCTGGGTTCTTTGCGGTATAAGTGCCTGACAATGACCTACTCTCGCATGGGGAGACCCCACACTACCATCGGCGCTAAGCGGTTTCACTTCTGAGTTCGGCAAGGGATCAGGTGGTTCACGCGTGCTATGGTCGTCAGGCGTAACAGGTAATGCATAT